>Ga0180009_10005055_pt1 | contig 14281 bp, 12 predicted proteins | sample OS_PC_MetaG_FD_123537 | JGI IMG/M metagenome (GOLD analysis project Ga0180009, IMG submission 123537) | Groundwater microbial communities from the Aspo Hard Rock Laboratory (HRL) deep subsurface site, Sweden - OS_PC_MetaG | ecosystem: Environmental > Aquatic > Deep subsurface > Groundwater...
AGCACACTCCCGGAGATCATGATCAGGACGCCCAGCGTGTAGAGCCAGCGCCGCGCGACAAGGCGGGCGAGCAACGGCACGCACAACGCACTTATCAGCCCTGAAAAGCCGATGAGGACATAGGCCTCAGACACCGAGGCCGCGCTGCCCAGCGCCCGGAACATCAGCACCGGATAGACCGAAATCAGCGTCGCCCGCGCGGACGCTTCGCAGGCAGCCAGGATTGCGAATGAATTCACCCCGGGCCTGGCCGGCGGGAATTCGACGAGCGGAAGACGGTTCTGAACCAAAATGGATGCCAATGAGAAAGGAAATGCGAAGCAGACGGGTCAACTAAGACCACCGTCTGCCCGATTTTCGATTCTGGCAAGACGCCCGGAAAACTTCACCCCATCCGCGCGGGCGGTTCGAGCACGGCCGATCCGGCGCGGCACCGGGGCCATAGCGCAGCGCCGGTGACCGCGAGACATGCTCAACTCCGCTCAGGCGCGCTCTGGCGGCACTCAGGCGCTCTGCTACGCCCTGAGGCGGCCAGGACTGGCGCCTCCACCCGGGGCTCCACCCGCCAGCATCGCGGCGGTGGCGACGCCGTGAAGAATCGAGACCGTGAAATCTCCGACGGGAACAGGCCGGCCGAAATGATATCCCTGGATGGTGTCGCAGCCGGCGTCCCGCAACATCTCGATCTGCCCGAAGGTCTCGGCTCCTTCGGCCGTCACCTTGATTCCGAGCATGTGCGCCATCGAGACGATGGAGCCGACAATGGCCCCTGCCCGGTCGTCGGTCTCGAGCTCCATGACGAAGGAGCGGTCGATCTTCAGCTCGTCCCACTCGAACTGCCTGAGATAGCTCAGCGCCGAGTAGCCGGTGCCGAAATCATCGAGCGCGATGGATATGCCCATCGCCCTGAACCGGGAGAGGATTTCGACCGCGCGGTCGGCTTCCGAAATCATCAGCGATTCAGTGACCTCAAGCGTCAGCCGGTGCGCCGGGAACCCGGTTGTTTCGAGTACGTCCTGCACGGTCTTGAGCAGATCGTCGCGGACGAACTGAACGACCGAGAGATTGACAGCAATCCCCATGTCGGACGGAAAATGCAGGGCATCGCGGCACGCCTTCTCGAGGATCTTGCGGCCCAGCGGAACGATCAGACCCGACTGTTCGGCGATCTGCGTGAACTCGCCGGGCGGGACCGGACCCAATGTCGGATGGACCCAGCGGGCCAGCACCTCGGCCCCGGTGACGCGCCCGGTCGCGACATCGACCTTGATCTGGTAATGCGGCTTGATGGCGTCGTTCTCGATGGCGCCGGCAAGCTCGGCCTGGATCAGGGCGCGCCTGAGAAACACGTCGTGCATTGCCGGATCGAACAGCATGACCCGGTCCTTGCCGGACGCCTTGGCCTGCGACAGGGCGATATCGGCGTCAATCAGCAGATTGTCCGGATCCCGGTCCGGCACACTGACCGCGACACCGACCGATGCCCCGACAACCAGGGCGGCGTCATGGATATGGTAGGTTGCGGAGAGGACGCGGCGCAGTTCCTCGGCCTGTGCCAGTATCGCTTCGGATCCAACGGCGGCATCGAGCATGACAACGAACTCGTCACCGCCAAGACGGGCCGTCATGATGGCGTTGGCAAATGTCGCGCCGGTTGCGGCCATTCGTTCGGCCACCTGCTTGAGCAGGGCGTCACCGGTGGCATGCCCAAGCCGGTCGTTGACGGCCTTGAACCCATCCAGATCGATCGCCAGCACAGCGATCTTTGCGGCGTCAGGCTCAGCGCAGCGGGCGGCGGCGCGGGCGAATTCATTGTTGAAGGCCATGCGGTTGGGCAGACCGGTGAGGCTGTCGTGATGGGCGAGATGGGAGAAACCATCGGCATTGCGGACCGCCTCGCGATTGGCCTTGCGCAGGAAGCGGTTCTGCACGGCGGCGATTCCGAGCAACAGGGCGATGGAGCCGAACAGGCCGGAGGCAATCCATTTTTGAAGGTCCTGCTGTCGTTTCAGGTCAGTGCGGATCCGGGCAACCTCGTTGACCGAATCCGTCTGCGCCTCCGCACCGATGCGGTCGACGGCGGCAAAGATCCTTTCGAGTTCCATCCGCACGGCCTCGCGTTGCGGCACGGCAAGCGCGTCGATGGCCTTGAGATCGGCGGCAACAGCGGCATACCGTTGACGCGCATCCTCCAGCAGCGCTCTGCGCTTGGGCTTGCGGTCGAGAAAGGTCTGGAACGCCGGCGCATCGTAGACATTGAAACGGTTGGCGAGAATGTCGGAGAACAGCCCGACCCGTGATGCCTCGGCCGGATCCGCCGAGACCATGAAACCGGCGAGCGCCTTCTGCAGATTGAGAACCTCCATGCGTCCTGCAGCGCCCACCCAGGCGACATCGTAGCGGGAGGAGCGTTCAACGGCATCGTCGGTTGCGCTGACGAGATTGGAATGCACCGCATAGATCGCCAGAAATGCGACCGCCAGGCCGACAGCAAGCAGATTGAAGATGTTGGTCAGCGGACGCATTGGTTCACTCCGGGCCGGGCGCCGTCTCAGTCTTCGACCGTGATCGAACGGACCTGCCAGGCGGAACGCGCGTAGTAGACCTCGTTGTTCAAGGCCGGGTCGGCGTCGAAGGGATAGACGATGAACAGAGGACCCTTGTCGCTGACCGGCATGTAGGCGCCGTCCTGCTTGTAGGCGAGAATGACGCCATGCTCGGCGACGTCGGACACCGGCATTTCCGAGCGGTAGTTGTTCAGGGCGAACACGGAGAGGGTCTGGCCATTGGCGCCGGCCTTCTCCAGCAGCGCGGCCAGCGGCACGCCTTCAAAGCTGACTGCCTTGTCGTGCCATGGCGTCCTGGTGACGATGGTTGCCGAGCCCAGCGCCTCGATATCCTCAAGCGACATGTCGACAGGGGCCTGCCCCGCGATATCGCCGTCGATTGTCAAAATGGTATCAGCGGCAGAAGCTGGCAGGGCGCCAACAGCAAGAAGGGCCGCACAAGCGACCAGAAGCGAGCGGATCTCGGTACGCATCTCAAATCCTTTTTGGGAACGGCCATACGGCCTTTTCGATATGCAACAATTAGCAGCGTCGCTCTAAAGGGCCGTTAAGTGATTGAATACAATTTTCCTAATTCATAATTTTCTCTTACAAATCATCAAAACCAACCCGGCCCGGAAGCGAGACTCCCGGCAAAAACCCTAAGGCGAGGCAGAGCCAGCCATCCGCAAGCCGATACCGCGGAAACTGCCGCAGTCGCCAAGCCCGGGCTCCGGGAAGATGGCGGCCGGCCGGTTGGCTCTTGCAATGCAGCGAAAAGCGCGTATAAGCGCGGCTGTTCGAACACCCGGTCATCTGGCTGGTGGCTGAACGGAGGGTGCGATCTGAAAGGATCCTAGGGGCAACAGCGCTCCGGCCTCCCGTGTCTCCGCTCACGACCGTCTCGATACCACGTCTTTCTTGCCCGGCGAACACGCCGCCAGGACAAGTCGCTGGGGCTTAGCGCCGGATCCGGGTGATGTTAAAGCAAGAAAGGCAAGTCAATCATGGCTCTTTATGAACATGTATTCCTTGCCCGGCAGGATGTCTCCAGCCAGCAGGTCGAAGCCCTCGTAGAACAGTACAAGGGCGTGATCGAAGCTAATGGCGGCAAAGTCGGGCGCATTGAGCACTGGGGTCTGAAGTCCCTCACCTACCGCATCAACAAGAACCGCAAGGCGCATTACGCGCTGATGGACATTGATGCTCCGGCACCTGCCGTGAAGGAAATGGAGCGCCAGATGCGCTTCAACGAAGACATTCTTCGCTTCATGACCGTTTCGGTCGAAGCCCACGAAGAAGGCCCGTCGGCCATGCTGCAGAAGCGTGACCGCGACGACCGTCCGCGTGGCGGCGATCGTGACCGTGGCGACCGCGATCGCGGCGACCGTGGTGATCGCGGTGATCGTGGCGACCGTGGCCCGCGCCGTCCGCGCGAAGACCGCGAATAGGAGTTTAGACAATGGTTGATATCAATCAGATCCCGACGCGCCGTCCGTTCCATCGCCGCCGCAAGACCTGCCCGTTCTCGGGTGCGAATGCGCCGAAGATCGACTACAAGGACGTTCGCCTGCTGCAGCGCTACATTTCCGAGCGCGGCAAGATCGTTCCGTCCCGCATCACGGCGGTGAGCCAGAAGAAGCAGCGCGAACTCGCCAAGGCGATCAAGCGCGCCCGTTTCCTCGGCCTTCTGCCTTACGTGCTGAAGTAGGACACTCTCGGATCCGGCGCTCCCGCGCCGGGTCCGCTTCCCATCCCGCGACGGGCGCGGGGTCTGGGCCACCAAAATCCCGGGTTGGGGCAGACATGCCTCTAACTGCGTGACGCAGGACAGCGAAAGATGACACAGCAAAGCACATCGCTCCTCGTGGGCCTGCTCGCCGGCGTTTCCGCCGCGTTTCTGCTTGTCAGCGCCGGTTCCCCCTCCAGCCTCTCCTTCATGCTGTTTGCCGCCGCCGCACTTCCCATTCTGATCGCCGGTCTCGGCTGGTCCAATCTCGCGTCGATTGTCGCCGTCGGCTGCGCCATGGCAATCATCGGCTTTGCCACCACACCGCAGGCGGCCCTCGTGTCCGCCGTCACCACGCTGGCTCCCGCCGCATGGATCGCCCATCTTTCCAATCTGGCGCGTCCGGCCGAGGAAATCGGCGGTCCCGAGGGCGCCGTCGCCTGGTATCCGCTCTCCGACATCTTCGTCCGCGTCGCCTTCTGCGTCTGCATCGGCCTTGTGGGTGTCGGGCTGGCAATGGGATACGGCACGGCGTTCGTCGGCGAGCTCGTCGAAGTGTTTGTCGCCTCGATCAAGGACAGCAATGCAGCCTACCAGCCGACGCCCGAAGGCATTGCGGAGATGAAGCAGTTCTTCCTCTACGCCCTGCCCGCCATCCAGGCGGCGATGTGGGTGCTGATCCTGTTTTCCGGCTGGTATGTCGCCTCGGCCATCGTGCGCATGTCGGGCCGCTCGAAGCGTCCCAAGGACGACATTCCCTCGCAGCTGAGAATGCCGCGCATGGGCGTGATCGCCCTGCTCGCAGGCGTGGCTATGAGCTTCGTCGAGGGCGGCATCGGCCTGATCGGCTGGACCATGAGCGGCGCGTTCGGCATCGGCTTCGTGGTCGCGGGCTTTGCCATCGCGCATCACCGCACTCGCGGAAAGCCGGCACGCGGCCTCATGTTGTGGACCGCCTATCTGGCAACCGTGATCTTCACGCTGCCGCTGGCGTTTTTCCTGTTCCTCGGGCTGTTCGACACCGCCCGCACACTCACGGTGACCGGATCCGGTCCCACTTCCAAACCCTGACAACCTCCTCGAAAGGACAACACCATGGACGTCATTCTTCTTGAACGCATCGCCAAGCTCGGCCAGATGGGCGAAACCGTAAAGGTTCGCGACGGCTACGCCCGCAACTACCTGCTGCCGCAGGGCAAGGCGCTGCGCGCCAATGCCGCAAACAAGACCCGTTTCGAAGCCGAGCGCGCCGTGCTTGAAGCCCGCAACCTCGAGCGCAAGTCGGAAGCCCAGCAGATCGCCGAGAAGCTCGACGGCAAGACCTTCACGGTCGTTCGCTCGGCCGGCGAAACCGGTCAGCTCTACGGTTCGGTTGCCGCCCGTGACGTGATCGCCGTTCTCGCCGACAACGGCTTCACCATCGGCCGCAACCAGGTCGACATGAACAACCCGGTCAAGACCATCGGCCTGCACACGGTGCCGCTGGCGCTGCATGCCGATGTCAGCGTGTCGGTCACCTTCAACGTTGCCCGTTCGGCTGACGAAGCCGAGCGCCAGCTCAAGGGCGAAGACCTGTCGTCGGCCGACGCCATCTACGGCATCGACGAGGAAGCAGCTGCGGAAGCAGCCGAAGCCGCCGCCAACGATCCAGACTACCTGGATGAAGACGGTGAAGAAAACGCCTGATCCATCGTCAGCTGACCGCAGTCAGGCAAGCGCCCGGGATGTCTTATCATCCCGGGCGTTTTCACATATTGAAGGATCTTAGCCTCAGACCAGGATCACCGGGGCCAGCCCGCCGCCCGGCGTGCGGAAATTCGTGGTCTGGCCCGCATACATCCGCGCCACCGGGAACAACGGCTTGCCGGCATAGGCATAGAGCCGGATGTCGAACTTGAGCCGCAAGGCCACGCCGTCCAGCACCAGGCCGCGATCGGCGGGCGGAACGACATTCTGGGCGACATAATCGCCTGCGAGAATGCTCTGCCAGACCTGCCTTGTCAGCTTGTCGCCGCGATAGGCCGCCCGGCTGCCATAGCCGCCCGATGGTTTGAAGAACATTGATTTGCGTTCCTTCCAGGCGTTTTCCGGATCCATCCCGGCAACCTGGCGGGTCAATGGAATCATCGCGCAGAGATCTTCACTGATCGCGCCGGCATCGCGGTCATCGCCCCCCAGAAGCATCAGATTGCGCTTGTCGGCATACAGCGCATGGTGACGCGGCGACGGCGATATCACCGCCGCGTTTTCGATATAGGCCTGCCGCAACGCCCTGTTCTGCGGGGCATCGAGCCTGAAATCGGTCAGGCGATTGTAGACCATGTCAATAACCTGATCGCCGTAACGCAACTTGCCATCGCGATAGCCAAGCGCCGCTGCGTCCGCGATCACTGTGCGGATTCCGTGCGCGTTGAGCAGTTCGGCGGCAACAAGCATGTCAGGGTAGAGATACTGGTTTTCGGGATCGTCATCGACAATGGCAATCGTGCGAAGCGTCTCAGCCGGCCTGATCGTGTTCCATTCCTCAAGGAACATCGAGACCAGCAAGCCGTCCAGCCGCGCCTCGCCGAAATCCGGACGGGTGGCGCCGGCCGGGAGGCAGACCGATCCCACATCGGCAAACTGCTTGGCGAGGAAGGCGGCGCCGGCATTGGTGTTGATTTCGATCAGCCTCGGACCGTCCGGCGAGATGTGGAAATCAAAGCCCATCAGCAGGCTGCGGCTTTCGCGCTGGCTGGCAAGATCGATGTCCGGATCGCGGGCGTGAACGGCTGCCTCGTAGGATCCGGACGCGGTGCTTCGGGCGACCGCCTCCACCAAGTCCAGCATCTGCCGGTAGTGATCGCGCGCCAGGAACACGGCGGTGCCGGCATAGAGCCCGGGTCGTTGCGTCAGAAGGCCTTGCAGCCGGAGATCGCTGCTGCCGCGGGCGACGCGGGCACGGCGCTCTCCCGCGTCCAGCGGCAGGCAATGGCAGGAGCTGTTGATCGCGTCGACAGGCGTCTCCTCGCTGCATCCGGAAACCGGGACCCGGGTCAACATGCGCAAGCCCGCTGCACGGTGCGGCGCAGGCTCGCATCTCCGGCGCAGCAATCATGCATGATGAAGGCGAACAGACCGCCAAGCGTCTCGTACTCGGCACGATAGATCATCTGCTTTCCCTCTCGGCGGGCGCGGACCAGCTCCGCGTCGGCCATCAATTGCAATTGCGCGGAAACGGTTTTGACATTCTGTTCGAGTGCTGCGGCCAATGCGCTGACCGACGTTCCCGTATCCCCGGCCTGCACCAGTGCCTGCAGCAATGACAGGCGACCCTCGTGCGCAAGGACCGACAGGATCTTGACGGCTGTGTTGGTTTTCATCATTCTCTTATTCCATGGAATGAAAGAATATTCAAGAGACCAATGAAACCCGGGCGCGGCGCGGTGGACCGCCCCGGCACTGCCCCTTCCCACTCCATCCCGCATCGGATAGAAACGGACAATGGCAAGCACGGCACTTGAAATGGACACAGCGGAGCTCGCAGCGCTCCTGTATTTTTACGCCGAGAGCGGCGTCGATGAGCTGTGCGAAGACGCGGCCATCGACCGGTTCGAGCAGTCGGCGAAAATACTTGAGGCACGCGGCCGGCCCCAGCCGCAGGCCGACGCGGCCGCACCGGCTGCAAGCGGCCAGAGATCCGCTGCCAAGCCGCCGCTGGCGTCCATTGGCGATGGACGCAAGAGCACAGCACCGCCACCGGTCACGGCCACACCGCAGGCGTCGCAGCTGACAATCCCCGGCGCGGCCGCGTTCGAGGATGCCCGCGCGCTGGCCGCAAGCGCCAACACCATTGCCGAGCTGCGCGCGGCGCTGGAGGGCTTCACCGGCTGCAACCTGCGTCACAGCGCCAAGACGCTGGTATTCGCCGACGGCAATCCGGACGCCGACATCATGTTCATCGGCGAGGCGCCGGGCCGCGAGGAGGATCTCCAGGGCATGCCGTTCGTCGGCCGCGCCGGACAATTGCTTGACCGGATGCTGGCGGCGATCGAGCTGAGCCGCGAAACCGCCTATATCACCAACATGATCCCTTGGCGGCCACCCGGAAACCGCACCCCGGCGGCGCACGAAATCGAGCTGTGCCGTCCTTTCATCGAACGTCACATCGCGCTTGCACAGCCGAAGCTTCTGGTGATGCTCGGAAATGTCGCGAGCAAGTCGCTGCTGGACACGGACAAGGGCATCCTGTCGCTGCGCGGGACCTGGATGAACCGCAAGTCCGGCGACGCGGAGATCCCGGTGATGCCGACGCTGCATCCGGCCTACCTGCTGCGCAACCCTGCGCAGAAGCGGCTGGCCTGGGCGGATTTCCTGTCGCTCAGGGACAGGCTCGACCGGATCCAGGGCAGCTGACACGCCCGCTCCGTTTCGCCGGCGATCACGGTAGCGATGGCGGAAATATTATGGTTACGTCGCAATCGGGCCTTGCTGTCGCTTTCGGACATGACAAGGTCATTTCAGGAATCGCTTTTGCAATCTGGTCTGCATGATCCGGGATCACCGGAGATTGGGCAGGCCGCGCTCCGTTGGCAGGGAGAGCCGCCATGATCCAGTCCGTTCGATCGGTGGCGTCGCTGCTGCTTTCGACCTTTTTCCTGCTGACCGCGATGGGGCTGTCGGGATACCTGATTCCGATCAGGGCCGTGGCCGAGGGATGGTCGACCTTCACCATCTCGCTGATCGCGACGGGCTACGCCATCGCCTTTACCGCCAGCTGCATCATCACGCCCAGGCTGGTGCTCAAGGTCGGTCACGTGCGGGTGTTCGGCGCCCTGACGACGATCATGGCGATGTCGTATCTGCTGCACACGCTGATCGTGGATCCCGTGGTCTGGGTCCTGTGCCGTGCCATGGCCGGCTTTTCGATCGCCGGCGGCTACATGATCATCGAGAGCTGGCTCAACGAGAAGGTCGACAATGAAAACCGCGGCGCGCTGTTTTCAGTCTACATGGTGGTGAGCATGTCGGCGGTGATGGTCGGGCAGTACATCGTGCCGCTTGGCGACCCGCTCGGAGCCGGCCTGTTCATGGTGTGCACACTGATCTGCTCGATGGCGGTGATGCCGACGCTGCTCTCGAGCGCGCAATCGCCGCAACCGCTGACCCAGGTGAAATTTGACGTTCCAGCTCTCTACAGGCGGTCGCCGGCAGCAGTGATCGGCACGCTCCTGGCCGGCCTGATCGCCAGCGCCTGGGGCGGGCTCGGCCCGGTGTATGCGTCGCAGCTGGGGCTTTCGACGGCAGAGGGCGCTTCGATGCTCGCCATCGCGATGATCGGCGGGGCCATCTTCCAGTACCCGCTGGGCCGCGCCTCGGACCGCATGGACCGGCGCCGGGTGATGATCGCCGCCGGCCTGATCGGCATCGCCGCCTGCACGATCACCGTCTCGTTCGGCGTCGACAACCGGATCATCTTCTTCCTGGGCATGCTGTTTCTCGGCACCGTTCTGTTTCCGATCTACTCGCTCAATGTGGCGCATGCCAATGACCACGCCCAGCCCGACGAGTTCGTCGAGGTATCGAGCGGACTGATGATCACCTATGGCGTCGCCACCATGGTCGGCCCGGTGGTCACCGGCGTCGCCATGGACTGGTTCGGACCGCACGCGCTGTTCGTGGTGATCGCGATCTGCTTTGCCGCCTATTCCGGGCATGCCGCCTGGCGCATCAGCCGGCGCGAGCAGCCCTCGGAGGATATGCGCTCGGACTTCCTGCCGATGGCGGCCCTGCCCGACCTGACCCCGCAGACAGCCGAACTCGACCCGCGGTCGGACCCGGCTTACTGGGAACAAAGTGCCGAGGAAGAGGACGAGACCAGGGCCTCCTGAAAGACTGCAGTCAACAAACAGGCCGGCTGATCGCCGGGGATCTCAGCCCTGCGGGGTGACCAGCTTGCGCTGCGCCTTGCGTTCGAGGCCGAGGGCATGTTCGCGCAGGATGACGAAGATGCCGGCGCCGACCACGATCGTGGTGCCGGTGAGCATGGTCCAGGTGGGCACATCGCCGAAGATGAAATAGCCGATGAGAATGCCAAGCACGATCGAGGTGTATTCGAACGGCGCGATCGTCGACACGTCGGCATGACGGTAGCTCTGGGTCAGCAGGATCTGTCCAAGACCGCCGCAGAACCCGGCCATCGCCATCAGGCCCAGCGTCGGCCAATCCGGCACGATCCAGCCGAACGGCAGTGTGGCGAGTGAAAGCACGGTCGCGGTCAGCGAGAAATAAAGAACGATTGTCGGGGTCTTTTCGGTCAGGATCAGCTTGCGGACCAGGATCATCGCAGTGGCGCCGAGGGTGGCGGAGGCAAGCACCGCAAGGACACCGAGCGCCTCGCTGGAGCCAAAGCCGTCGCCAAACAGGCTGAGCCGCGGCCAGCTGATGATCAGGACCCCACCCAGCCCCACGGCCACCGCTGACCAGCGGAAGATACGGACGGTCTCGCGGAGAAAGACGGCTGCAAAGACCACGGTCAGCAGAGGCATGGCATAGCCGATGGCGATCGCGTCGGGCAGCGGCAGCCGCATGATGCCGTAAAATCCAAGCCCCATGGCCGTGACGCCGACCAGGCCGCGCCTGACATGCGACATCGGGTTCGACGTCCGCCAGGCGGTGTCGAGCTGGCCCCGCAATGCCAGGAAGATCAGGATCGGCACGATGGCGAAGGCCGAGCGGAAGAAGACGATCTGGCCGGCCGGCATGCCTTCGGCGGAAGCCTTGATCAGGGTCGACATGGTGACGAAGACGCTGACGGAGGCAACCTTGAGCGCAATCCCGATCATCGGCGATCCGGTTTGCTCGCCGCCGGTGTTCTGAGGGTCTGGCTGGCGGGAAGCAGTGGGCGTGGGTTCGGTCACCTGGCTTCTTTCATGATCGGAATTGCGGGAATGCGGCAGTCCACTCTTCAGATATGTTTCATGGCAGCGACCATAGCCCGATGATCGGTCATCGTCCGATCAAAAATGCTGATGAACGGCCACGCCGCGCTGATGAACGCGAGTGCCCGTTCGCGCGCCGGTTCACCCGTTCAGGGCTTCCCATACCCGTTGCGGGGTGGCCGGCATCTCGATATGGCGCACGCCGCGGGCGCGGTCGAGCGCGTCGACAAGCGCGTTCATCGCCGCCGGGCAGGCCCCGATCGTTCCAGCCTCGCCCGCCCCCTTGATGCCCATCGCATTGGTGGTGGAGGGAACGTTGCGGGTCTCGAAATCGAAGAACGGCATGTTGTCGGCGCGCGGCACGGCGTAATCCATGAAGCTCGCGGTGAGCAACTGCCCGTCTTCGGAGTAGATCACGCCTTCGCTCAGGCACTGGGCGACGCCCTGGACCACGCCGCCGTGGATCTGTCCGAGCAGCAGAACCGGGTTCACGGTCATGCCGAAATCATCGACGATGGTGTAGCGGGCGATCTCGACCTGACCGGTCTCGGGATCGATCTCGATTTCGCAGATGTGGGTGCCGTTGGGATAGGTGGCCTCGTCCTGCACCACATCAGCAAGTCCGGTGCGGTCGTCCTCGGTCTTGGCCGCTTTCGCCATGTCAGCGTAGCTGATCACCCGGTCGGTTCCGACGATGCGGGCTTCTCCGTCGACGAGCTCGATGTCGGCGGCGGAGGCTTCCAGCTCGTCGGCGGCGAGCTTCTTCATCTTTTCGGCCAGAACCTTCGAGGCCGCCGACACGGAAACTCCGCCGAGCGGAATCGAGCGCGACCCGCCGGTGCCGCCGCCCTTGGCCAGCTCGGCGGTATCGCCCTGGCGCACGGTGATCCTGTCGAAATCGATGCCGATCTGCTCGGCGATGAACTGGCTGTAGGCTGTGGCATGCCCCTGCCCGTTGGTCTGGGTGCCGATGTAAAGCGTGACCCCGCCATCGGCGTCGAGCGTCAGCTTCGCAGGTTCCGAGCCGGCGAATGCGCAGGCCTCGATGTAGACCGCGGTCCCCAGTCCACGCAGTTTTCCGCGCGACCGGGCTTCCTCGACGCGGCCCGGGAAGCCCGCCGCATCTGCCTTTTCCAGCGCCCGGGTCATGTGCCCGTCAAACTCGCCGACATCGTAGTTGCGCCCGCCGGGCGTCTTGTAGGGAAACTGCTCGGGCCGGATGAAGTTGCGGCGCCTGAGGTCCTCGACCGGCATGCCGATCTCGCGCGCGGCGGCATCGATCAGCCGCTCGATCAGGAAAGCGGCCTCGGGCCGGCCGGCGCCGCGATAGGCGTCCACCGGCGTGGTGTGCGTGTAGACGCCGCGCAATTTGAAATCGAGGTTCTGGATATCGTAGACGCCGGTGGCCATGGAGGCGCCGAAAGTCGGAATGAACGGTCCGAACTGGCTCAGATAGGCGCCCATGTTGGCGAGCAGGTCAATCCTGAGCCCGAGGATCCGGCCGTCCTTGTCAAGCGCCAGCGAGGCCGTGACCTTGTTGTCGCGGCCATGGGCGTCGGTCAGGAAGTGCTCTGTGCGGTCCGACACCCATTTGACCGGGCGGCCGAGCCGGCGCGCCGCTTCCAGCGCCAGCGGATACTCCCGGTAGGTAAACACCTTGGTGCCGAAGCCGCCGCCGACATCGCGGGTGATGACGCGGAAGTCCTCGAGCTCCATGCTGAAGATGTCCTTGGCGATGGTCTTGCGGATGCTGTGGACGCCCTGGGATCCGAGCGTCAGCGTGAACTTCTTGGCCTCCCCGTCCCATTCGGCCAGGCAGGCCCGGGTTTCCATGTAGTTCGAGGCGAGCCGGTTGTTGATATAGTCGATCGTGGTGACGTGATCGGCCTTTGCAAATGCCTCGCCGGTCTTGCCGGCATCGCCGGTGCGATAGAGATAGGCCTGGTTGGTGCCCAGGTCCGGCCAGACCAGCGGGGCGCCGTCCTCGAGCGCCGACGCCAGGCTGGCCTGGGCATCGTCAAATTCCCAATCGATGTCGATGAGTTCGGACGCTTCCTGCGCCAGTGCGAGACTGTCGGCCACGATGAAGGCCACCGCGTCCCCGACATAGCGGACCTCGCCGTCGCACAGCAGCGGTATGTGCTTCTGGGCGTGCCGTGTGCCGTCGGGCTGCGCCACGGTCACCTGGTTCGGCACCGGGCCGAGGTGAGCGACGTCGCTTGCGGTGAGGATCAGATGGACGCCGTCTGCAGCCCGCGCCGCTTCCAGGTCATTGATCCTGAACCGCGCGGCAGCGTGGGCGGAGCGCAGCACATAGCCGCGCAACTCGCCTTCGGCCCGCACGTCATCGGTAAAGCATCCCTCGCCCCTGATCAGCTTGAGGTCTTCCTTGCGCAACGCCGATGCGCCCACGCCGAATTTAGGTGTCGCGATGTTCATGGTAGTTCCCGGTGAAGGATTGAATTTGACGGTCGCGGGCGCGACTCTCCCCTTATAATTAGCTCCGGAGGCCGGAATGTCGAGTGCCGTCTTCCGGACTGGCCGGGCATGCCGCCAGCCGCATCCGCCGGCCTGCCGGACCGGGCGCTCGATTTTGCGCGGGACTTGCAACAATTGGTATCGAAGGATTAAGCATTGCCGTCGCATAGGCACCGGCACGGTCCTCGGACCGGGGCGACCGCCCGCTGACGGCCTCCCGGCCGCCCGAAAGCAATGGCTCAATGACAGCGTTTCCGCTCAACTGCCTTTCTCAACAAAATTATATAGAATTTCAAATCACCACATATTTTTATAAAATAAAAGTCCTATTCTCGAGAACTGACCGAAGAATGCTGGTCTTTTATAGGCAGTTCAAGCCGAGATTTGACTTTTTATATTAGATAATGATTGAATTTTCAGTGCTTTCCGCTGGCGATCCGCAATCATTCGTACTGCCTTGCCAGGCTCGCGAAAAATTACATCCCGTCGATTGATGCGGGGGTATCTTAACCCGATGTCAGGATCCGCCGTGATAGCGTCCCGTCCCATAATGGGAAATTGCGGGGCATAAAGCATATGCGGACTGAAACGGGACAAGTCTACAAGCT
>Ga0180009_10005056_pt1 | contig 14275 bp, 15 predicted proteins | sample OS_PC_MetaG_FD_123537 | JGI IMG/M metagenome (GOLD analysis project Ga0180009, IMG submission 123537) | Groundwater microbial communities from the Aspo Hard Rock Laboratory (HRL) deep subsurface site, Sweden - OS_PC_MetaG | ecosystem: Environmental > Aquatic > Deep subsurface > Groundwater...
CGACGCTCCCTGCGAATTTGTGCAGCCGTCACGACCGACGCTCAATCCGCCACAACGTCCCAAAAACGCGCGGCAACGGCGCGTTCCTGGCTACTCACTTCGAATCAACCAATTGGGACTGCCCTTGACGACGGGGCCCTGCCCGGCGGCGCGGGGCTACAGCCTCCCGGCCAGGTGGGCGACCAGCGCCAGCAGGACCACGGCCGCAGTCTCGGTGCGCAGCACCAGCGGACCGAGGTTGACGGGCTCGAAGCCCAGGCCGACGGCGCAGCGCTCCTCCTCCTCGGTGAATCCACCCTCGGGGCCCACCGCAAGCGCGATGCAGCGGGTCCGGGGGCTGGCGATTCGCGGTGCCAGCTCGGCCAGCGACCGCCCGCCCGGGGATGCCAGCAGGCAGAGGTCCGCCGACCCGCAGCTTTGCTGCAGCGCCTGCTCCAGCGGCGCGGCGGGCGAGATCCGCGGCAAGGTGGAACGACCGCACTGCCGGGCCGCGTCGGTCACGATCTGTTGCCAGCGCTCCAGCTTGCGTGCGGGCTCGCGGGGGCGCGAGACGGAGCGGTGGCAAAGGGCGGGCAGCAGCCAGTCCACGCCGAGCTCGGTGGACTTCTGCAGCACCAGCTCCGATTTCGTCCGCCGCGAGAGGCCATGCACCTGGACCAGCCGTGGCACCCGGGAGTCAGCAGCAGGTCGTGTGCCGGTGATCTCCACCGTGACCTCGTCTGACGAGAAGCCGGTGATCGCTCCGTCATACTCGGTGCCAATGGCACCGTCGACGAGCAGCAGCCTGTCCCCCTTCCGCAGGCGAAGGACGTGGCACAGATAGTGATGCAGCGGACCGGCGATGATGGCCCTCTGCCCCTGGATCATGGACTGGCTGACGACGAGCCGTCGTCGGCTCAAGTCTTGCCCCTCACTCGCGGACCTCGAGCAGATACGCCCGCCAGCCGTCGATCTCCTCGCTGTACTCCGGCTCCATCACGAGATCCTTGCAGTAGAGGCGGGCGACGGCCGGGGCCTGCTCGGCGAAGAGGCCGCTGATCACCATGTGGCCGAAGGCGTCGAGGTGGCGCCGCATGGCGGGCTGGAGCTCGGTGAGGATGTCGGCGGTGAGGTTGGCCAGCACGAGGGAGAACGTGCCCCGCACGTCCTTGGCGGAGCGATGCTCGATGACGATGCGGGAATCGAGGCCGTTGCGCTGGACATTCTCCTTGCAGACCTGGACCGCGGTCTCGTCGTTGTCGATGGCCAGGACTCTCGTCGCCGGCCACAGCTTCGCCGCTGCGATCGACAGGATCCCGGTACCGCAACCCAGATCGAGCACCGACTTCGGCGCGGGCTGGTTGTGAGCCATCCGCTCCATGGCGTGGACCACCAGCGAGGTGGAGGCGTGGAGGCCGGTGCCAAAGGCCATCCCGGGGTCGATCTCCACCACCAGGTCCTGGGCCTTGGGCTCGAGGGTCTCCCAGCTCGGCTTGACCACGATGTAGCGACCGATCCGGTTGACCTTGAAGTGGCGCTTGTACGCCTCCTCCCAGTCCTTGGCCTCCACGGTCTCCGAGGACCAGCTCCACGGGTCGACCTCGGACCCCATCTCCTTGAGCGACGCGAGGAGCTTCGATACCTGCTTGACCCGGGCGTCCACGCTCGAGGCGGGCAACCAGACCACCAGCTCGGTCACCTGGTCGTTGAGGGCGGGCGAGGTCTCGCAGTCCCGTTGCTCGACGCCTGCCCCCTCCTCCGTGAGGAGGCTCGCCACCGCATCCGCGACCTGGCTGCGGACGGAGAACAGAACCTGTTCGAGATCCTTCACGAGCACGGAGCTTTATAGCCAGGAGCAGCGGCGCCTGTCAACAGCGAGGGATCCGGTCGTTGACTGGCCCGGACGCTGTGATACGGTCTGGCCAGCGGGAGTGGAACGGAGATGTCGGTGATCCTGGCCATTGCCAACCAGAAGGGTGGGGTGGGGAAGACGACGACCGCGGTGAACCTGTGCGCCGGGCTCGCCCGCAGGGGCTATCGTACGCTGCTGGTCGACCTCGATATCCAGGGCAGCGCGACGGCCAGTCTGCTGGGCCCCCTGCCCAGTGAGGCCAGCAGCATCGCCGATGTGCTGGTGGAGGAGCGGCCGGTCGATGGTTGCGTGGTTGAGACAGGGACCAGCGGGTTCCTGCTGGCTCCGGCCGGCGAAGCCCTGGCCACGGTCGACATCCATCTCGCGACCACCATGGGGCGAGAGCGCGTGCTCCAGCGCTGTCTCGACTCCGCGCTGGTCCACGGCTGTGATCTGGTGGTCATCGACACGGCTCCCTACCTCGGCCTGTTGACGATCAACGCTCTGGTGGCCGCCGAGCGGCTGGTCGTCCCGGTGAGCTGCGAGTACCTGCCGATCGTGGGGCTCAAGCTGTTCAACGACACGGTGGACCAGGTCCGGCGCAGACTGGGTGGCTCGTGCCAGGTGTTGGGCTATCTGCTCACCATGCTCGACCGTCGCGAACGTATCACCGGCGAGGTGGAGGATCTGCTCCGGACCCGTTTCGGCGAGCAGGTCTTCACCACGGCGATCCGGATCAACACCCACCACAAGGCGAGCCCTTCGCACCGCCAGACCATCTTCCAGTACGAGGGTCGAACCGGCCGGGGCAGACAGGACTACGACCAGCTCACCGACGAGGTGATCGAACGGCTCGGCGACCTTCTCGGCCGGAGCCCATCAGTTACTGTCGAGAGCTCCGGCCCGGCCGCCTGAGCACCGTCCCTGACAGGTGTCGCGTCGCTCCATCTCCGTCCGGATGTGCTGGAGCATCCTGGACTTGTTCGCGGTGAACGCCGGGGCCAGCAACGCCGGCCGCCGGGCCTCACCCACCAGGCGGTGTACCTCCACCGCCCGTGGCAGATGCTCGAGGAAGGCGATCAGGCGGTCGACGTATCCCTGTGCGCCGGGGGGGTAGAACAGGCCGCATCGCAGCAGATCCGCCAGCGGCGTGTTGTTCAGCACGTGGCAGTTGTGGACCTTCACCGCCTCCACTTCGAGCGCGGCGAGCTGCCGGGCTGTCGCGATGGCCTGCTCGATTCCCTCGGGCCTGATCCCGCCGACCGCGGGGCTGGGCAGGCCGAGGATCACGTGAGCACAGACTCGGAGTCCACGCTGATGGAGCCGCCGGGTGGCGGTCTGGAAGCTCCATGTGTCGTGCCGTCGATGGATGAAGCGCAGGGTCCTGTCGCTGACGGTCTGCAGCCCGAGCTCCACGAGCAGGTCGAACCGTGTGGCGTGGTCGGCGAGCACGTCGATGATACCGGGAGGCAGGCAGTCGGGGCGGGTACCAACCGTGATCGCCACCACCTCGCGATGGGAGCCGATCTCGGCCAGGACACGGTCCAGTCGTCGGGGTGAAAGCAGCGTGGCGCTGTGGTCCTGCAGGTAGGCCACGATCGCCACCTCCGATCCGAGGCGTGCGATTCCGCGCTCCAGCTGGTCGACCAGGGAGGGAGGCTCGCGTGCAGGACCGTCGGCGCAGAAGGCGCAGCCGCCCGTGTGGGCGCTTCGGTGCGGGCAACTGGTGCCCAGCCGGATCCCCAGCTTCCGCACCGGTCCACCATGGCGGCGCTTCAGGATTGGCCCTATCTCTCGAATTCGCATCAGGAATCGCTCACCAACGTATGGAGCAATTCCGGTTCCTCGCGCCCCTCCGGGGCGCTCCGGGGGTGCCGGAATTTGGGCTGGACAATCACGTTTCCATGCTATAAGCTGACCTTGGCTGGAAAAATCTGGTAATATTGTAATCCTCCCAGCGCGGCGCGGCGCGGCGAAAAAGGAGCATTTCCATGCCGCTTTTCAGTGGTGCAAAGGTCTTCTCGGCGACCAAGGCACGAGATCGAGGAGAGTTGGGGGAGACCATCACTCGGTGGGTGCGGGAGCATCCCGATTGCAGGATCGTGGACAAGATCGTCACGCAAAGCTCGGATCGGGAGTTTCACTGCCTCACCATCACTGTTTTCTACCAGAGCGCGGATCAGTAGGGCAGCCCGGGGAACAGTCGAGCGATTGCTGGGTCCTGGACCAGCAAGGCGAACTCATCCCGGCTGAGGTAGACGCTGCGGCGTAGCCTCAGCGAGGGGTCGTTGATCTCCACCACCAGGTCACCGCTCTCCTGCGGCAGCGCCCGGATCGTTGTCTCCGACCCGCAGGCATGCAGGTGGCGCTCCAGCTGTCGCAGCAGCAGGTGTACCCGCAGGGCACGGCGAGCGTCGGGTCGGTCGAACAGCTCGAAGTTGCGGTTTCGGCTCAACCGGTTCGCGCGCAGCTGCGTCAGCAACTCGAATGTATCTCCGCGTCCCACTGTATGAATAGTATAGTCGAGGGCTCGACGAAGAACACCACTACGACCGGTAACAAATGCCCCGGCAGATCATCCGCCCAACCACCGTGCTTCGAGGCAGGGGGCTCCACGGTGGGTGTCCGAGCGCAGTGCAGCTGTTCCCGGCGAGGACGGGTGAGGGCATCCACTTCGTCCTGTCCTCGGATCCCTCGTCGCGAGTGGCGGCGCTGCTTTGCTTCGCGCGGTCCTGTGAGCGGCGAACCGTTCTGCGCAGCGGAGCGGCGCAGGTCTCGACCGTCGAGCACCTGCTCGCCGCCCTCGGCGGGCTCGGGATCTGGGATGCACAGGTCCGGCTGGAGGGGACCGAGTTGCCGGGCCTCGACGGCAGCGCCGCCCCCTTTGTTCGAGCCCTGCTGGACGCCAGCTGCCCGGCGCCTCCCCCTCGGGCAGTCTGGCGGGTGATCCGTCCGTTCTTGAAGGTGGCGGACCGGGCATCGTGTCACCTGCTGCCCTGGCACGGGGCCAGGATCGACTGCAGCATCCGCTTCGCGCAGCCCTCGATCGGGCGACAGCACGCCACCTTCTCCGACCGCCGGGAGGATCTCTTCATCTCGCGCTTTGCACCCGCCCGTACCTTCGGCCTGCGCAACGAGGCGCAGCAGCTGGTGCGCCGGGGGCTGGCCAGGGGGGCGACCCTGCGCAGTGTGGTCGTATTCGACCGTGACAGGGTGCTCAACCCGGGCGGCACGCGCTTCGTGGACGAGCCGGTGAGGCACAAGCTGGTCGATGCTCTGGGTGATCTGACGCTGCTGGGTGGGCCCCTGGAAGCCAGGGTTCGGCTGGAGCGAGCGAGTCACCGGCTTGTGATTGCCACGCTGAGGCAGGCGGTGGCGACAGGGGCGCTGCAGCTGTGCAGATGTCACAGCGGGTGCACCCCGGACCGGACACCATGACCAGACATCTTCCGGGCCACGGCTTGACTTCGCGTTTTGATCACATTACAGACACTGGGCAAGGCTGACCATGCCCTCCGCGACGCTTCATCTCACGCACGCAGAGCTCCTCGGTCAGGAGCGCAGACTCGCACCCGAGCTGCGTGACGCGCTTTGCAGGGAGATCATCTGCTGTCGACTCGGGTCGGTGTTTGTCGATCTGCCCTTCTACACCAACATCATCAAGATGATGCTGGGCTACTGGCTGGAGCTGCCGGCGGAGAACTGTCCGTTCGCCCTGAAGATGCATCGCTACCACCCCGACCTGTTCGCGTGGCACTTCCTGCAGCAGACGCACCGGGACGGGCACCTCCCTCCTCGCCAGCGGCTCGCCATCATGGGAGGCTTCCTGTCCCACATCGCGCTGGACCTCGAGATCCACCCGCTGGTCAACTGGTGCGCACGGCGTGATCTGATCCGCTTCGGCGGCAACGAGTCCCATCACCACCGCCTGGCGGAGAAGTACCAGAGCCTCTTCTTCCACCGCGAGCTGCAGGGCCAGGACATCATCGGCACGATGCGCGTCTTCACCGAGGCCACGCGTATCGTGGACCATGCGGCGTTCCTCCGGGTCAACCCGGAGCCGCCCGTGATCCGCTGGTGTACCGAGGTGCTCGCCGGCTTCTTCCACGAGTCGGCCCCGAGCATGCGGCAGTTCGCCAGCTGGATCCGCGCCTTCCGCCACTTCGGCTTCGTGGTCTCGCTGCCCATTGCCCGTCAGAACAGCAACCGCCTGGGCAACGACGTCAACCGCAGGCGCTACTTCGACAACGAGGACTTTTCGTTCATGGAGTACTTCGAGCGGGCCTACGACCGCTCGATCGAGCTGATGAACCTGGCCTTCGACCTGCTGCAGTCCGGGGACTTCTCCGAGGATCGCCGGGACCAGTTCCTGGCTCAGGCGCGTATCCACAACCTGGCCCAGCCTCCCGAGTATGGACGGCTGCCGGCCCTGCCGCAGCACGGGGATCTGGAGCTGGGTGAGGCTGCGATCTGAGGCGCTTGTCTGAGGCGCCTGTCAGTCCCTGAACTTCTGGGCTGGCTGGAGCTGGGTGGGCGGAGGGCAGTTGTAGCCGGTGGCCAGGTCGGGGGTCCACATCCAGTCGGTCAGGATCGCCTCGCCCAGCTTCACCGCCTGTCCACAGGCGGTGAAGCCCATCAGCTGACCGATGCGGTAGACCTTCGAGGTCTGGCGGTAGAAGGCGCCGTACTCGCCGGGAAGGAGGTGCCCGTTGATCGACAGGCTGTGCGACTGGTCGCTTGATGCATGCTCGTTGACGTTGACGCCGAAACCGACCGAGAAGTTGATCCCCAGCGCCCAGGGGTTGTTCCAGGAGCCGGGGAGGAAGGCGCCAGGGTTGACGCTCCCACCCGCGCTCACGTTCCAGTTGAAGGACATGGTCCGCGCCCGGGACTCGCTGGTCGCCTCGTGGTAGTTCACGTCACGGCCGATGTCCCCGCCCGGCATGCAGTCGCTGACCATCTGGGGGGCAAAGCGCTCGGCCAGCACCGACACGCCGTCGTAGACCAGGTCGGCCTTGTGGTGTATCACGACCTTGATCGAGATCTTGGCCTGCTTGCCCGACGAGTCGACCGCCGCGACATTGACCGTGATCGGCATGTTGTTGCCCTCGGCGGGGATGGCGCCGGTCCTCAGCTCCTTGAGGCCGGTGCTGCCGATCAGGTCGCTGCCGACCTTGAGCAGGAAGTTGCGGTCGCCGCCGTCGGCGATGCTGGAGACGGTGCCGGAGGTGATCTTGTCCTCCAGCATCACGGAGCCCGTCTTCGGCGCCACGGAGCTGGGGTTGAGGGTGTTGTAGGTGAAGGTCACCTTCCACTGCTCGGCCATGAAGGACCAGTAGAAGGTGATCGGGTTGTCCTGGGAGGCCGGGCGCAGGCCGATCACCTCGGCGACGAACATCATCGGCTGACCCTCGAGGGTGTCGGAGATAACGCTGGAGCAGGCGCCCGTGGTGGGGCGGGCCGCACGGGGGATGATCGAGGGCTTGATGTCGAGGCTGAAGGGGAAGGGCTCCGAGAACTTCTGGCTGCCGTCGTTGCCCTGGTTCAGCACGATCACGTGGCCCACGAATCGACCCAGGTGGTCGCCGGTCCGGTCGAACACCACGTTGGGCCACAGGTTCCAGCGCAGCTTGCCGGAGTTGAGGATCTCGGGGATCGCCTGGTAGTCAACCGCGTTGGTCTCCCCCTCGCTGTTGAAGAAGGTGCCCTTGAAGCGGACCACCACGTTGCCGTGACCCTTGTCCAGGAAGTCCTGGCCCAGGATGGTGAGCTTCTCTCCCACCGCCAGGCTCCCTGGCGAGGCGACCATGACCAGCGGCTTCTTGTTTTCCCAGGTGGGAGCGGGGGGGGGCGGCTCGATGTAGTCCTCCTCAGTGCCACCGCAGCTGCTCAGGATCAGGCTTGCGACCAACGCTGTGAGGGTTGTTCTCGTCATGGCGTTCTCCCTGGCTGGTGAGGGGATAAGCAAGAGCCATGCCTTGGGCGGAAGTTGGGACCGAGGATCATTTATGTGCTATCTCAGCTGGTTGCAGCGATGGGCCCCATCCGAGAATCAAGGTTGATGATTGGGGGTGGCATCCCCAATGGCCACTTGATCCCCCAAACAGCAACCCGGGTTGCCGGTTGGGGACCGGGGTGGGCAGGGTGTGGCAAGCAGGGTGCGGCAAGCAGGGTGCCAGCCACTTGGTCGGGATGCAGGGTGCCAGCCACTTGGTCGGGATGCAGGGTGCCACCCTTTTGGTCAGGGGTGCCCGCCTGTCGTCGCCGCGCGCCGCGCCACGTCAGCCGCAGCGCCAGTACGAGCCGGCTGCGGTCGGCGGGCGCAATCGCGTGGCTCACTGACGCACAGTCTGCCCCCCGCGCCCAGAGCCACACGAAGCCTCCCCAGACGCCAAGCCTGCCACCTCCCCGATCTTCCGGGTGGAAACACCTATCCACGCGGATCGACAGGCTGTGACCGCCGTTGTCACACGCAAGCGCACGCCGACCGCGACGACAGGCGCCCATGATCCTGCCTTCCAAGGAATCCCCGCCCGTGGATCCAGCAATTTGCCTCCCCTGCTCCACCTCCGCTACAATCCAGCCAATGGTCCGATCCTTCTTCTGGTCTGTGTTCCTGGTGGTTGCCCTCGGGAGTTGCTCCACCGGGCTCCCCTCGCCGGCGCCCCTCCCCACCGGTGCGACATACGAGGGGCTGTGGGACACCAACTGGGGGCAGATGCGGCTGGCCCAGCGAGGCAGCCACGTGCATGGCACCTACAAGGGGTTTCGCAACGGGTCGGTGAGTGGGGATGTGGACGGGAACCTCTTCATATTCCGCTGGACCCAGCTGGAGAGCCGTCAGTGGGGCAGGGGCTACCTGCAGATGAGCCCCGATGGCGCGCGGATGGCGGGGAGCTGGGGCTACCGCAAGGACTACGGCAACGGGGGAAAGTGGTGGGCCACCCGGGCCGCGGAGTGACTGGCCGCTACTTTGGGCCCTTCTTGACCTCGAGCCTTGCCTGAGCCCACTCGGCCTCGTCGAGCAGCTCCTGGTGCGCGACGTTGAGCTCGCCGCTCCATTCCTTGATCCGGGCCTCGGCTCCCTGCAGCTCGCGTGAGGTCTCGTCGACGTCGACGTCCTCGGGGAAGGCGTGCTCGTCGGTCAGCACCAGGACCTTGTCGCCCGCGCCGACCTCCGCGAAACCCGTGCCCACCGCCAGACGCCTGGCCGCGCCCCCTTCCCTGTAGCGGATGACCCCCGGCCTGAGGGCCGAGAGGAAGGGGATGTGGCCGTCGAGGACTCCGAACTCGCCCAGCTTGCCGGGCAGCACGACCTCCTCGGCGTCGGTGGCGACGACCGAGCCCCTGGGCGTGACGATCTCCAGGTGCAGCGCCATCTCTTACCCCTCGTCCTTGAGCTTCTCGGCGTTCTCCCGCACCTCGTCCAGCCCGCCGGCCATGTAGAACGCCTGCTCCGGCAGATCGTCCACCGCGCCCTCCACCACCTGCTTGAAGCCCGCCACGGTGTCCTTGACCTCGACGAACCGGCCGGGCCGACCGGTGAAGGCCTCGGCCACGTGGAACGGCTGGGACAGGAACTTCTGGATCCGGCGCGCGCGGGCCACCACGATCTTGTCCTCCTCGGACAGCTCGTCCATGCCGAGGATGGCGATGATGTCCTGCAGGTCCTTGTAGCGCTGCAGGATCTGCTGCACGTCGCGGGCGACCTTGTAGTGCTCCGCGCCGACGACGTCGAGGGAGAGGTTGGTGGAGGTCGAGTCGAGCGGGTCCACAGCCGGGTAGATGCCCAGCTCGGAGATCTGACGCGAGAGCACCGTGGTGGCGTCGAGGTGGGCGAAGGTCGTCGCCGGGGCCGGGTCGGTCAGGTCGTCGGCCGGCACGTAGATCGCCTGCACCGAGGTGACCGAGCCCTTCGACGTCGAGGTGATGCGCTCCTCGAGCTCGCCCAGGTCGGTGGAGAGCGTGGGCTGGTAACCCACGGCGCTGGGCATGCGACCGAGCAGCGCGGAGACCTCCGAGTTGGCCTGGGTGAAGCGGAAGATGTTGTCGATGAACAGCATCACGTCCTGCCCCTCCTCGTCGCGGAAGTACTCGGCGACGGCGAGGGCGCTGAGGCCGACGCGGGCGCGGGCGCCGGGGGGCTCGTTCATCTGACCGTAGACCAGCGCGACGCGGTCGAGGACCCGGGACTCCTGCATCTCGAGGTAGAAGTCGTTGCCCTCACGCGTGCGCTCGCCCACGCCGGCGAAGACCGAGAAGCCGCCGTGCTTCTTGCCGACGTTGTTGATCAGCTCCATCAACAGAACCGTCTTGCCCACGCCGGCGCCGCCGAACAGGCCGACCTTGCCGCCTCTGCGGTAGGGGCAGAGCAGGTCGACGACCTTGATGCCGGTGACGAAGGTCTCCACCTTGGTCGACTGCTCGATGAAGGAGGGGGGCGGGTGGTGGATCGGACGCCGCTCCTTGGCGTTGATCGGCGGGCCCTCGTCCACCGGCTGTCCCACGACGTTCATGATCCGGCCGAGCACCTCCCGCCCCACCGGGATCTGGATCACGTCCCCGGTGTTGGTGACCGGCATGCCGCGGACCAGACCGTCGGTGGTGTCCATGGCGATGGTGCGGACCGTGCGCTCGCCGAGGTGCAGGGACACCTCGAGCACGAGGTTGTCCTTGCGATCGTCGATGGCCGGGTTGGTGACCGTGAGGGCGGAGAAGATCTCCGGCAGCTCCTTGTCGAACGCAACGTCGACCACCGCTCCGATGACCTGAGTGATATGTCCTTGCTCTGCCATTTTCGACTCTTTCTCGCTTCCGGGCTCGCTGGCGGCTCGGAAGGGTTTTTACGTCACTTCAGCGCCTCGGCGCCGCCCACGATGTCGAGCAGCTCCCTGGTGATCGATGCCTGACGGGCCTTGTTGAACTCGAGGGTCAGGCTGGAGATCATGTCCTTGGCGTTGGTGGTCGCGTTCTCCATCGCGGTCATGCGCGCGCCGAACTCCGACGCCGTGCTCTCCAGCGTGGCGCGGTAGGTCTCGACGTGCACGTACATCGGCATGATTGTCTCGAGCAGCTCCACCTTGCTCGGCTCGTAGACGAAGTCGATCTGTGCGCCGGGTCCCTCGTCCAGCTCGATCGGGACGATCGGCAGCAGCTGTTCCAGCACGATGCGCTGGCTCATGGCCGACTTGAACTCGTTGTACAGCAGGTAGACCATGTCGAGGCTGTGATCGAGGAAGTCCTCGATGATGCTGTCGGAGATCTCCTTGGCCCGCTCCAGCGCGGTGTTGACGTCGAGGCCGGGGAAGTACTTGTGGATCGGGATCTGCCGGTGCCTCAGGTAGTCGCGCCCCTTGCGCCCGACGACAGCCAGCCGGACCTCGTCGTGAGTCGTGTCGAGCTCCTTGCGCTTGGTCTCGACGGTGCGCAGGATGTTGGTGTTGAACGCGCCGCACAGGCCGCGGTCCGAGGTGAGGACCACCAGCATGATCCGCCTCGGCTCCCGCACCGCGAGCAGCGGGTGGTCCTCGTCGTCGGCGCGCATCGCGAGCTCGCTGATCAGCTCGTGCAGCTTGATCGCGTAGGGGCGGGCCTTGATGATGTTCTCCTGCGCCCGCCTCAGCTTGGCCGCGGCCACCAGCTTCATCGCCCTGGTGATCTTCTGGGTGCTCTTGACCGAGGCGATGCGCTTGCGGATGTCCTTGAGTGATGGCATGGGTGCCTCGTTACCCTCAGGCGTGGCTCGCCGCGAACTCCTTGTTGAAGGCCTTGAACGCCTCCTTCAGCTTCGCGTCCAGCTTGTCGCTGATGTCCTTCTTCTCCTTGATCTCACGCAGGCAGTCTGGGTGGTGTTTGTCCATCCAGTCCAGCATCTCCTTCTCATACGTCCGCACCTGCGGCATGGGGATGTCATCGAGAAAGCCGTTGGTGCCGGCGTAGATGATGGTGATCTGCTGGTTGACCGGCATCGGCACATACTGGTCCTGCTTCAGAATCTCGGTCATGCGCTGGCCGCGGTTGAGCTGACGCAGCGTTGACTTGTCCAGGTCGGAGCCGAACTGGGCGAAGGCCGCGAGCTCGCGGTACTGAGCCAGCTCGAGCCTCAGCTTGCCGCCGACCTTCTTCATCGCCTTGATCTGGGCGTTGCCGCCCACGCGGCTGACCGAGATGCCCGCGTTCACCGCCGGGCGCTGGCCGGAGTAGAACATCTCGCCCTCGAGGAAGATCTGCCCGTCGGTGATGGAGATGACGTTGGTCGGGATGTAGGCCGAGACGTCACCTGCCTGCGTCTCGATGATCGGCAGCGCGGTGAGCGATCCGCCGCCCTCGGTCTTCTCGTTCATCTTCGCGGCCCGCTCCAGCAGGCGGCTGTGCAGGTAGAACACGTCGCCCGGGTAGGCCTCGCGTCCCGGTGGCCGCCTCAGCAGCAGCGAGAGCTGGCGGTAGGCCACGGCGTGCTTGCTCAGGTCGTCATAGACCAGCAGCGCGTGCTCGCCCTTGTCGCGGAAGTATTCGCCCATGGTGACGCCGGCGTAGGGGGCGAGGAACTGCATCGGCGCGGACTCGGAGGCCCCGGCGGTGATCACCGTGGTGTACTCCATGGCGCCCTGCTCCTTCAGCTTCTGCACCACCTGGGCCACCGTGCTCTGCTTCTGGCCGATGGCGACGTAGAAGCACTTCACGTCCTCGGTCTTCTGGTTGATGATCGTGTCGATCGCCAGGGCGGTCTTGCCGGTCTGGCGGTCGCCGATGATCAGCTCGCGTTGTCCCCGGCCGATCGGGATCATCGAGTCGATGGCCTTGAGGCCGGTCTGCAGCGGCTCGTGCACCGGCTGGCGCTTGATGATGCCGGGAGCCTTGATCTCGACCTTGCGGAACTCCTTGGTGTCCAGGGACGGGCCGCCGTCGATCGGGACGCCGAGGGCGTTCATCACCCGGCCGATCACCGCCTCGCCCACCGGCACCTGGGCGATGCGTTTGGTCCGCCGGACCAGGTCGCCCTCCTTGATCAGGGTGTCGTGGCCCAGCAGGGCCACGCCGACGTTGTCCTCCTCGAGGTTGAGGATGATCCCCATCACGTCGTGGGGGAACTCGAGGAGCTCACCCGCCATGGCGCTGTCGAGACCGTAGACGCGCGCGATCCCGTCACCGACGGTCAGCACCGTCCCGGTCTCCATCACGGCGACCTTCTGGTCGTAGTTCTCGATCTGTTGGCGGATGATTTGGCTGATCTCTTCGGCTTTGATCTCCATGGATGGCCTCTGCTACTCCCCTGCGAGGAGGGTGTGCCGCATCTGCTGCAGGCGGGTGCGAATGCTACCGTCGTAGACCATCGAGCCGATCTGCGTCACCATGCCCGCGATCAGGTCGGGGTCAGTTTTCTGCTCGAGGACGACCTGCTTGCCGGTCTTCTGCTCGAGCGCTTGCTTCAGCCGCGTCACATCTGCCGCGTCCAGCCTGTCGGTGGTCACGCTGGCCCTGACGCGGTTGACGTGGATGTCCATCATCCGCTGGTACTCGCGGGACATGCCCTGCAGGTGCGACAGCCGGTTGCGGTCGGCGAGCAGCAGCAGGAAGTTCCAGACCGTCTTGGACGGCTTGACCCGGGTGATGATCTCTTCCAGGACGGCCTTGCGCTTCGAATGGGGATAGGAGGGGTTGTCCAGCGTCTCCCTCAGATCCTTGATCTCCATCAACGCCGCGAACTGCGCCAGCTCCTGGCCGAACAGTTCGTGGTTCTTGGTCTCGATGCCGATGGCCAGCAGGGCCTTGGCGTACCTTCTGGCGATGCTCCCGGTGATCAATTGGTGCCTCCAGAGGAAGCGATCTCCTGGTAGTACTCCTCGTTGATCCGCTTGCGGTCGTCGTCGTCGATCTTCTGGCGGATCAGCTTCTCCGCCGCCTCCATCGCCGCGCTGACCGCCTCGGCCTCGAGCATGCGGCGGGCCCGCCGCAGCTCGTCCTCGAGCGTCCGGTCCGCCGCCCTGACCAGCGCGTCGGCCTGGCTGTGCGCGTCCGCGATGATCCGCTCCTTCTCGAGCTCGGCGTCCTTCTTCACGCCCTGCTTGATCTCGGCGATCTCGCGCTCCAGGTTATTGAGCTTGCCCTTGATCTCGTCGAGCTCCTGCCGGGCCTCCTGCCGCATGCGCTGCGCGTCGGCCAGGTTGTCCCGGATCGAAGTGTGGCGGTTCGACAGGTACTGCGTGAAGGGCTTCTTGCCCATGCGGACCACCAGGTAGAGCAGGATGATGAAGTTGAGGATGGCGAAGGCAAAGGGGCCGTTCTTGTGCTTCTTGTCGGGGCCGAACGAGAGGCTGAACCAGTTCTCGATCCTGCCCTGGTGACCGCCGTGAGCGCCGGCATGGGTCTGTGGTGCCGCGTGGCCGTCGTGGCCCGCCGTGTCCGCGTCTTCGTGGGGCGGCGCCTCGGCGTGCTCCTGGGCCG
>Ga0180009_10005057_pt1 | contig 14275 bp, 10 predicted proteins | sample OS_PC_MetaG_FD_123537 | JGI IMG/M metagenome (GOLD analysis project Ga0180009, IMG submission 123537) | Groundwater microbial communities from the Aspo Hard Rock Laboratory (HRL) deep subsurface site, Sweden - OS_PC_MetaG | ecosystem: Environmental > Aquatic > Deep subsurface > Groundwater...
AGGCTGCGGCTTGGTGGCTTTGAACGGCCGGAGCTTTTTCCTGTTGGCACCCCTGGAGGGCTCCTCGCCCCGGGCCCAGATTTTGCGGGCCTTTTTGCCTCTGACCCTGCTGCTCATCCTTTTACACGGCTTCATAGAGGCCCAACGCCCCAACCTCTCCGAGCTCAACCCGGCCCTGTTCTCGGCCCTGGCGGCCATAGTCTTGATGGTGGTCATGGCCGTGGTGGCCCTCCGGGTGGCCGGGGGCATCGGCAAGACCATCGCGCGCACCGAGAATGAGCTGCGCGAGAGCCGCCAGGAGGCAGAGTTCATGGCCGACCTCATGGAGCGCTCCTCCCAGCCCTGGGCGGTGGGCGGCGGCGACGGCAGCCTGCAGCGCATCAACCAGGCCTTCTGCGACCTGGTGGGCTACACCCGCCAGGAGATCGAAACCATCAACTGGGTGGATGATCTGACCCCTCCCCAGTGGCGCGAGAAGGAGTTCGCCCGGCTGGACGAGTTGCGACAAAGCGGCAAACCGGTGCGCTACGAAAAGCAGTACATACGCAAGAACGGCTCCCTGGTGCCGGTGGAGCTTTTGGTGGACTGCGGCAAGGACGAGCAGGGCGAGGTGCAATATTATTACGCCTTCGTCACCGACATCAGCGAGCGCAAGCGGGCCGAGGAGCGCTTCCGGATATTGGCCGAGGAGGCGCCCTTTTCCATAATACAGTTCGACGCCCAGGGCCGGGTCACCTATGTCAACAAGTGGCACCTGGAGGTCTTTGCCAGGGGCAAACTGGGCCGGGAGTTTTTCCTCAACAAGCTGTTCTACGAACTGCCGGGCACGGTGGCCGCCGGAATAGGGCCGCGGATCAAAAAGGTGTTGGACGGGGAGACCGTCGATCTGGACGAGGTGTATTTCCCCCGCTTCGCGGCGGGGCACCCGGGCTACCAGAAGATTCACGGCAAGCCCTTTTTCGAAGACGGGCAGGTGTCCGGGGGAGTCTTGATCCGGGAGGATATAACCCTCAAGAAACTGGCGGAGATGGATAGGCTGCGCCTGGAACGGGAGCTGCGCCAGTCCCAGAAGATGGAGGCCATCGGCACCCTGGCCGGGGGCATCGCCCATGACTTCAACAACATGCTGGCCTCGGTGATAGGCAATGCCGAACTCGGCCGGGAGGACCTGCCGCCGGAGCACCCGGTGCAGCAATACCTGGAGCAGATCATGGCGGCGGGCCGGCGGGCCACCGACCTGGTGCGCCAGATACTGAGCTTCAGCCGGGCCCAGGAATACGAGCCCAAGCCCCTGCGCCTGGCCCAGGTGATTGAGGACGGCCTCAGGCTGCTGCGCGCCTCCATCCCCAGCAGCGTGGAGATCAGCGAAAGCATCGGCGCCCAACAGGAGGTGATCCTGGGGGACGCGACCCAGGTGCAGCAGATTCTCATGAACCTGTGCAGCAACGCGGCCCAGGCCATGGAGGACGAGGGCGAGATGCGGGTGGGCCTGGTCAAGGTGGAGGTCGGCGAGGCCCAGGCCCAGGATATATCGCCGGACATGAAGCCGGGGCCCTACCTGCGCCTTAGCGTGGAGGACTCGGGCCAGGGGATCAGCCCGGAAAATCTGCCGCGCATCTTCGACCCCTTCTTCACCACCAAGGAGGTGGGCAAGGGCACGGGCATGGGCCTGTCGGTGGTGCACGGCCTGGTGCAAGCCCACGGCGGCTTCATAAGCGTCGAGAGCCGCCCCGGCGAGGGCTCGCTGTTCGCGGTGTATCTGCCGGTGCTGGACGCCCCCATCGCGCAAGAGCAGCCCCTGGAGCCGGAGCTGCCCCGGGGCCATGAGCGCGTGTTGTTCGTGGACGACGAAGCGCCCATCGCCGAGTTGGGGCGGCAGCTTTTGAGCCGTTTGGGCTACCGGGTCACCGCGGTCACCTCCAGCATCCAGGCCCTGGAGGCTTTTCGCGCCGACCCCGGCGGCTACGATCTGGTGCTCACCGACTACACCATGCCCGAGATGACCGGCGACAAGCTGACCAAGGAGCTGTTGAAGATAAAACCGCGCCTGCCGGTGATCATCTGCACCGGTTACAGCGAACGGGTGGACGCCTACAAGGCCAGGGAGTTGGGGGCCAGGGACTTCGTGTTCAAGCCGCTGCACATGCGGGACCTGGCGGTCATGGTGCGCCGGGTGCTGGACGAGGCCCAACTACCGGCCGCGTGAGGGAAGTGCCGGGCCCGGGTGATAACGAAACTCTTTGCCTGGGCGGGGAGAAACCCCGCCCTTCCAGGGTATCGCCGCCGCGCTCCCCGCAACGACAAGGGGGGGGGTGTTTTTTAAGGGGCGTCACGCGGACCTACGAGGTCTTTCCAAATAATAGTGATTTGTCATTGCGAGGGCGGGCAGAGGCAAGCGCATGGAGGAACCGGGTCGCTTGGTCTGCCCGGCCGTGGCAACCTTCCGCTTCCCTTGTCATGCCTGGGTGGCCGGCACACGGCCTTCCTTGTTTTTCCACCCCTCCCGCCTGGGGGAAGGCGAAGATCGCCACGTCGCGTCTTTTGCAAGATGCTCCTCACGATGACGGCTATGGCTGAGTGAAAAGTAGGCTTGTCCAGAGGCTACCAGCTTAGGGCAGAGATTGCTTCGTCGCGGCGGAATCCGCTCCTCGCAACGACAAACCGTTTTTTTATATCCAGATGCGAAATGCAGGACAGAGTCTTTCCGCGCCTTCCTCGCTTATTCCTGCTTTTACCCCTCGCCCCCGTCGAACCAGTGCTCCACCCGCCACACGCCGGGCTCGATGATGGTGCGGCTGTAAGGCCCCAGCTTGCCGAAGACCTGGAGCATGGCCTTGTTGGAGCCGAAGGACACCGCCCAGAAGCCGGGCACCCCCTTCTTCTTGGCGTAGGCGGTCAGGTGCTCCTGGAGCACCGTGCCCAGGCCGGTGCCTTGGAAGTGGTCGTGCACGGTGTAGGCCACCTCGGCCAGGCCGGTGGGGTCGCCCAGGCTGTAGCGGCCCACCCCCACGATCTTTTCCTGGCCGCTGGGCCCGGTGGTGGCCACCAGGGCCATCTGCTGGGTGTAGTCCAGGTTCACCAGGTCCTGGGCCATGGTGTGGGGCAGGGCCCGCACCGGGCGGAAGTAGCGGTTGAAGATCGTCTCGTCGCTGTGGGAGTAGAACAGCTCCTGCATCAATATCTCGTCGGTGGGCTTCACCGGCCGGATGTGCACCGACACCCCGCCCTTGAGGGCCACCTCGGCCTCGGCCCACTCTGGGTACAGCTCCACCTCGGAGATGTGCAGCACCTGGTCCGGGTAGATGTAGGCGTCGGCCTTGGCCTGGAGTAGCAGCTGGGCCCGGTGGCGGGGGTGGGCGATGTTGAGCAGCGCCAGGGCCCGCTCGCGGATGGAGCGGCCGTGCAGGTAGGCCACCCCGTACTCGGTGACCACGTAGTCCACGTCGCCCCGGGTGGCGATGACGCCGGCCCCCTCGGCCAGGTGGTGCACGATGCGGCTGGTTTTTCCGTCCTTGGTGGTGCTGGGCAAGACGATGATCGAGCGGCCCCCCCGGCTCATGGCCGCGCCCCTAATGAAGTCCAGCCTGCCGCCGATGCCCGAGTAGAAGTGATAGCCCGCCGATTCCGAGGACACCTGGCCCGACAGGTCCACCTGCAGGGCGCTGCCGATGGAGACCATGTTGTCGTTCTTGGCGATCTCCAGGGGGTTGTAGACCTGGTCGCTGGGCAGGAACAAAAAGTTGGGGTTCAGGTCCACGTAGTCGTACATGGCCCTGGTGCCGATGCAAAAGGTGCACACCGAGCGGCCGGGCAGGTGGTTCTTGGCCTGGTTGTTTATCACCCCGCTGTCGATCAGCTCCATCATGGCGTCGGAGACCACCTCGGTGTGCAGGCCCAGGTTGCGCTTGTTCTTCAGGTGGCCCAGCACCCCGTAGGGGATGTGGCCGTAGCCGATGTGCAGGGTGTCGCCGTCCTTGATGAGCTTGGCCACGTTGGCCGCGATCTTTTCGCCCACCTCTTCCAGGGGCGGGTAGGGAAACTCCATGAGCTCCTCGTCCAGCTCCACGAACACGTCGATGTCGCTAACCCTGAGGAAGGTGTTGCCCATGGTGCGGGGCATCTTGCGGTTCACCTGGGCGATTACCAGGTCGGCGCTCTCCGCCGCCGCCCGGGACACGTCCACCCCGATGCCCAGGGAGACGTAGCCGTGCTCGTCCGGCGGGCTCACCTGGATCAGGGCCACGTCCAGCTCCAGCTGGCGCGAGCGGAACAGCTTGGGGATCTGGTGCATGAACACCGGGGTGTAGTCGGCGCGGGCCGAGGCCACCGCCTGGCGGGTGGAGTGGCCGATGAAAAAGGCGTTGTGCCGGAAGCGGCGGTCGAAGCGGCGGTCGGTGTACTCGGCCTTGTCCAGGGTCACGAAGTGGAGTATCTGCACGTCGTGCAACTCGTCGGCCCGCTCCATGAGCGCGGCCACCAGGCCCCTCGGCTCGGCGCAGGAAGACCCCACGAACACCCGCTGCCCCCGCCTGACCGCTTTGACCGCGCGGGCCGGGTCCTTTAGCCGTTGCTTGTAAATTTCCCGCCAGGACATCGCCCCACCCCCTGCATGGTTTCAATTTATAAAACTATCACGCCTGGGGCGCGGGCAAAAGGGTCGGCGGTAGGGCCGATGGCCACGGGCCAACGGCGCATGGTCAGTCCTGGGGGAGCATCCTGGCGAACACCAGGGCAGACACCAGGCCATAGAAAAACCCGCTGATGGTCCAGATGATCACCACCCACTTGGTGACCGGGAAGCAGCTGTAGATCATGATCATGGTGGGTATCACGCCTACGACCCAATAGGCGAAGGCGAACTTGATGACCTTGGTGAAGCCGTTGCCCTTCAAGGCGGGCTGCATCTTTTCCCAGATCCAGGCCAGGGCCAGGCCCAGGAAAAAGGGATAGAGGAAAATGATCCACATCACCGGCACGCTCCAGGGCCGGTACAGGGCGGTGTTGTTGTATTGCTCGGCCAGGGTGGGAGACAGCCAGGAGGAAATGTAGCTCTGGCCCATCAGGATGATCAGTATCAGCACCCCGGCCAGCATCCCCGGTTTGAAACGCCTCTTCATTGGGTTTCCCCTCCAAGTGCGGGTTAGTACCCATGGTAGTGCGCTCAAATCGCTTTGGTCAAGCAGGGAAGGGCCGCCGGCCCGGTGGCTAGCCGGACCGGCGGCGGGGGAAAGGAGAGGGAAGGCGCGTCGGTGGGTCAGGAGGAAAGTAAGCGGGTGAAAATCTCTTGCAGGAGCTTCTTGCCCTGCTGCCAGTTGTCGGCCTCTTCCAAGGCGGCGCACACCGCCTGGGGGCTGGCCGGGTCGCTGACCACCCAGCGGTCCTTTTCCTTGCTGAGCGTCAGCCCGGCTTGGGCCTTGGCGGCCTGGAGGGCCTGGGCGGTGAGGCCGGCGCTAGAGCTGGACATCTTCCACCGCCGTGATGCTCACCGGCTCGCACCGGTAGGTGATGGAATCGGCCACGCCCACCAGCACGGTGCAGGGGGTGACGGCGCTGATGGGGCTGAGCGCGCCCACCCCGTCCACCAGGGCCACGCTCTCGCTCTGGCTGCCCACGGTGAGCTCCAGGGAGCCGGGCGGCTCCTGGCCCAGCACCGTAACCGCCACCACCGCCTGGTCCTGGCCGTCCGCCACGATCCGGCTCTGGTCGGGGCTGAGCTTCACCTCCACCTTGGCCACCACCTGGCCCTCCGCCACCCGGTGGGTGTTGAGGTCGGCCTCCTCGGGGCCGTCGATGGCGGTCAGGCCCTGGGCCTGCCAGGCCAGGACCTGGGGCGGGGTGAGGCATACTCCCCGGATCTCGCCGGTGAGCGGGTCGTAGGCGATCATCTTGGACTGCATGGGAACCTCCTTATCTGGCCAGGCCGGCGGGCAAGGCGAAACCGCGGCAGTGAATCTGCAACGAGCCGGTGCCGGACCAGTAGACGTGGTAGTAAACATTGCCCGAGGCGTTGGTCATCATACTGAAGGGGGTGACGTAGTCCCCCGGCGCGTTCTGCTTGGCGATGGCCCCGGCAGTGGAGCCCTCGGTGCCGTCGGAGCCCATGTAGACCCAGTAGGTCTGGGCGTTGGCCTGGCTCAGGTAGGCCTGGCCGTACCACCAAAGGCGGCCCAGGGCGGGCAGGCCCACCCCAAGGGCGGTGGCCGAGGTGGCGGGCGAGCTGGTGGAGAGCAGGAAGATGGAGCCCGAGGAGAGCTGGAAGGTTCTGCCGTCGCAGGAGAAGGCCGCCAGCCCGCCCGAGACGTCGGAGCGCAGCACCCCGATCACCCTCGCGGAGCCGATGTACCAGGCCTTGTAGGCGTCGCTCCAGACGGGGGCGGCGGGGTCCAGGCTCAGGCAGGATGCGTCCAGCTGGTTGCCCGAGGCCGGGGCCGTGGCCTTCAGGTAGAGCCAGGTGCTGGTGGTGAAGCCGCTCTGGCCGCTTTTGGTCAGGGCGGCCGGGACCTGGTAGAGGCTGCCCTGGATGTCCACCTCGCCGCTGGTCAGGGTGAAGGCCTCGGCCGAGGACCAGGCGGGCAGGCAGCCGGCGAGGGCCGCGGACTGGCTGCCGCTCACCGCCCCGTCCTTGGTGATCTGGGTCACCGCCCCGTCTTCAGCGCTCCGGAAGAACAGCTCGGCCTGGCCGCCGCTGTTCTTAACGTACAGGGCCGCCTGGTCCTCTCCGGTGTCCGGGTCGTTCTCCTGCGCCACCAGGGTGGCCCGCTGGTGCAGGCCCGCGCTGTCGTGCTCGGCCAGCATCAGCCGGTTGAGGGTGTCCTCCTTGGTGGGGTGGCCCGCGCCGACCATCTCCTCGTCGTATTGGATTCTCAAGTCCGGCATTTTCTCGTTCTCCTAATAGTCGTTGCGGTCCCGGCCGCCCCCGGCCTCCAGGGAGCCGTCGGCCAGGCCCCGTCCGTCGGCCGGGGTGGCCAGGGTTTTGTACAGTCCTGTGTCCAAGAGGGTGTAGCCCACGGTCCCGGCGTCCAGGTCCGGCTCCAGGCCCAAGACCCGCACGATCTGGTTCTTGAGGGGCCGCCCCTGGGGGTCCAGTAGCCAGGACAGGCCAAAGAGCACCGCATCGCCTTTTTCCAGGGGCAGGTTGATGAGCGAGTTTTCTTGGCAGGAGATCACCCGGCGGGGGCGGCCCAAGAGCCCCACCAGCCGCTGGGACACGGCGCGGGCCACCGAGGCCAGGCGCACCCAGGGCAGCTCCAGGGTGGCCGCGGCCAGCCCGTGCAGGCCCTGGGCCTTGAGGTCCTGGGTGTCCAGGCCGTCGAAGTAGGCTTGGTACTCCTTGGCGGCGAAGTTGTAGGCAAAGCTCACCGGGGCCCGGTTGACCATGTCGGCCAGGGTGGCCTGCACGCTCACCCCGCTCAAATCGCCCTGGCGCAAACAGGCGGTGACGTCGCTCTCGCTCAGGGAGCCCGCCCCCAGATCCAGAAACACCCTGAGCCTGCCGTTGCCGCCGGGCCACCAGGAGCCCAGGAAGTCGGCCAGCACGGCGGTGATCAGGTTGCCCAGGCTGGCCTTTTTTACGATCACCCCGGCGGCGGCAAAGCCCAGGGACTCGGCCCGGACCCGCGCCCGGCTGAAGGCGGCCTGATCCAGGTCCTCGCCCCCGGCTCCGGCCAGGCCCAGCAGCAGGTCGCGCACCACCTCCACCGGATTGGCGATGAGCGCCCCCTCCTGGTCGGCCCGGCCCTGGGCCCGCACGGTGATGGGCTCCAAGGCCTGGGCGTCCTCGCCGAAGGTGGCGGTGGCGATGACCCCCCGGCCCTCGAAGTCGTGGGCCAGGTCCAGGCTGTAGGCGCCGGGGTCGATCGCCTGGCCGTCGCGGTCGAACAGGCTCACCGCGTTGCCCGCCGCCACCGGGCGCAGGGCGTGCCCGGCCAGGGCGTAGACAAAGGCGTCCTTATCCAGGCACACCGCCTCCCACAGGCCGCCGCTGCCCCCCAGGCTCATGTCGCCGTAGACCACCGGCAGCAGGGCGGTGTCCTTGCGCGGCGCGGCGTAGTCACCGGCCCGGCGCAGCTCCAGGGTGGCGCTGAGGTCCAGCATCACAGGGCCTGCAAGGTTAGGGTGAGCTGGGTTTCTTCCAGACGATAGGCGCTGACCCGCCCCCGGAAGCGGCGCAGATAGTCCCGGCCGGGGATGCCCGGCCAGCCCACCATCAGCTCGCCCTTCGCGCCCAGCAGGTTCTCCCGGGCCTCCAGGCGGCTGAAGGGCAGGGCCCCGCCGTCGTTGGCCAGGGTCACGGACAGGCTGTCCGCCTCCTCCTGGCGCAGGCTGGCCAAGACCTCGCCGGTGGCGGTGAGGGTCTCGCGCAGGCGGCCCAGGGAGAGCACCCGGGCGCTACGTTCCAACAGGCTCAGGCTGCCACGTCCGGCCAGGCGCGTTCCGTCGGCCAAAAACTGGCCGTCCGCCCGGGTGGGGGCGGCCAGGCCCAGCTCCGCGTCCTGGGGGCGGCGGGTGGCGTAGACCCGCTGGCCGAAGGCGTTGACCAGGCTGAACAACAGCACCGGCTTTTTACCCCGGTCGCGGCGGGTCTGGTTGAAGGTTTGGCTGATCTCAAACATCGCTTTTGACCACCTCCTCCAGGCGCAGGCTAAGGTTCCAGCGCCCGCCGGGAGCCTCCTGGCGCGCTAGCTCCGCGCCGGGCAGGCAGTAGAGGGTGCGGCCGGGGTCGTCGGTAAAGGGCGTGAAGAACAGGGGCCGCAGGCCGCCCTCGCCGCCCGCGTGCACCGCGGCCAGCATCTCCTCCAGTCCCTGGGCGTCGGCGTCGTCCAGGCGGGCGAACTCCAGCTGGTAGTAGGCGGCCACCGCCCCGCTGCTGCCCGCCACCTTGCCCCCGCTACCCACCATTACCTTTCGAGTGGCCACGCTGCCTTGGCCGTAACCGGCGCGGAAGGTGCGCCTGGGCTCGAAGCTCCCGCCCAGGTAAAACAGGCTGGCCCTGAGCAGGCCCTCGGGGTTGGCGGGATCGTCCAGCTCCAAGCGCCAGTAACGGCAGGTCTGGTCCAGGAAGCAGACCAGGTGGGGCCGGGTGATGGTCAGGGTTTGGCTGTGGTCAGGATGCTCCCAGGGGTCGAGGGACTTTTCCAGGGGGGCCTCAAGCTGATAATCGTAAAGCTCAAGGATTCCCATTTTGAAGGGGTAAATAGCGTTGTAGCCCAGGCGCAGATAGCCGCCCAGAGTGAATGCGCCGTCAAAGGCGGCCTCCGCTCCGTCCGTGTAGCCGGCGGCACCGCTCAGCTTGGAGCAAACCTTCAAGTTTCTGTTGTCACTGGACCAAAGTGCCACGAAGTCATACGGGATGTTCGCCTGCCATTCCAAACTAACTGTCGGGGCATTGGTACCATCACTTGTTCTTACAAGCGTCGACCCGCTATCTGCCCTCAACAATGAGTAAATAGATTCGGCGCAGGAAATAATAGGTATTTGGGAACCGGGAATATCACCAGCACTAAACCCAAACACCACCCCCTTTACCACCAGAGTCCCCTTGGCCAGCCAATCGCTGGCCGGATAGACGGCCCAGCTTGCAATACTGTTAGGGTTGAAGCCGCTCTGGATGTAGGTCCAGGTTTTATCGCTCGCGCCGGGGGTGGATTCAAGCCAAACGCCTTGCTCGCTGGGCGTTAGGACTTGTTTTAAGGTGGCATTGTCCCAATTAGCGATGGAGTACGCAGAAGCAGCGTGTTGCATTTTGAAGACAACATCATCGCTGGTGGATTTGTTGAAGTACACTTCCCAGGTGGTTCCTGCTACAAAACCACTACCGTAAAACGCAGTGCTATTTCCCAAAATGCCTAGACTAAAACTCTGATAGGCAGCACCATCGCTGGTGGCCCCCGCCTTTACCAAAGCCCCTTGGGTAACCGCAACATCCTGTGAAGCTCTGAGGTATTCGGAAAGCGAGCCCTGCTCCATCTTCATGGCCCCAGCTTCACAGCTAATTGTTCCGACAGTTCCGGTATCGGTAGTCCACCCGCTAATGTCACTGTCAAAGGTGCCGTTAGTTATCAGTTCGGCCCCCAGCGTTTCCCCGGTTCCCGCCGCGCCGATTCCAGCCCAAGCCACCTTGCCCGCGCTGTCTACGATCTTGAGAATATGCTGACCATACGCGTAGGGGATCAGGTCCGCACCGCTGCCATCGTTAGGCATGGCAAAGGCCGTGCCCGCCACGGTGGACAGCACGATACCCCCGGCGGTCTGGTCAAGCACCGCTGTGGGCGCGAGCTGCTCAACGGAAAGGATGTTCTTGAGGTCCTGGGGTAAGTCCCAGAGGATATTGTCCTTTGCCCGATAGCCCGTGCTGGTGGTGGTGGGAATGTAGGCGGTGGGCACGGTACCCGCCTCTAGCTGGGCACCCCAGGCGTATAGACCAGAAGTCCCGTCGCCTTGATAGCCAGGATAATTTCCATTGCCTGGATCGGAGGTGGCCAAATAGAGTCGCACACCTGAACTGGCCACCCCGGATGAGCTGTCAACCCTTACACTGCATCTGTACCAACCGGCCCCTAAACTTTCTATCCAAGAGGCGGCTGCGGTTTTGCTGCCGGTGGCCCCGGTAGACAGATTGAAATATGCTTGTTTATAGGCATCTGCTTTATCATGCAGGCCAAGGGCAAAAATATAACGTTCTTTGGCCTTGGCAAAAATACTAATTATATAATCAGTGTCATCGTCAAGAGACACAGTCTGAATTAACTGGTGAGTACTATCAGCTCCATTTTCTTTAATTATGTCAGCAGTAATATTGCCGTCCGGACTTTTCGTTTGATCAGCAACTACTGTAGCGTTCCAAGTGCTCCACGGCGCATTGTCAAGTGCACCAGACTGCAATAAGAGGTTCGTCGCGGCCGGTTCGATGCTCAGCTGGCCGTCCTCAAAACCGCTCTCCCCAGCGGCAGCATATTTAAGCACCCCACCGTCAATGTAGGTCCGCCCCGTGGCCCTGCTATTGGCGCCCACCACCCCGGAGTCATTCACCAGCGATCCGCCAGCCGGGTCAAAGCGCCAGATAGGGGCCGAGGGCTCGGGGGTGTCCGTCCCCTTGAGGGTGGCGGTGGCCCCGCTGGTGAGGTTGTGGTCGGCCAAGACCAGGGCCCGCACCTCTTGCGCCTGACCCAGGTCCGCCTCGATGAACTGCGCGGCGCAGTCCAGGCTGCGCCAGGCGGTGTCGCGGTCGCGGTCCATGAGCGCCTGGGGGCCCTGGCAACCGGTGGCCAAAATGCTCCAGCGGTCGCCCTTGTAAAACTCCTGGCCAGGGCCGGGCACCCACTTCACGCTCACCCCGTCGGCCAGGGGGGTCAGATTCACCGAGGTGGGCACCCCGGAGGCCTCCCAGGCCCCGGCGCTCTCGCGCTTCCAGCGGAAGGTGGCCAGGCCCACCTCGTCGCCGGCTGCCAACGAGTCGATCTCCACCACCAGCACCTGGTCCAGAGCGCCGGTGTGCGCCCCGGCGGCCAGGCAGGTGGCCGAGCCCAGGGCTTCGGCGGCCGGAGAGCCCACCATGCCCGGCCGGGCCGAGGAGACGCCCAGGGCCGAGGGGCCGGGGATGAAGTTATCGAACATAAAGCGGCATGTGCTCATGGAGTCCTCCGCACTGGGGGCCTGGGGCCCGGCTGCTGTTGATCCAGAGCCTAGGCCAGGCCCCGGCGGGGGCCCACTGCAACCGCGCACAAAAGTATTTCCCCGTGGCGCCCCGGTGGTTTGCGCGGGGGGCGCGGCGGCGCTAAGATTGGTTTTTATTTGCCGAAACAGGGAGCGGGTCCATGGCCACGGACAAGGCGGTGACCATCTTCAAGACCCCCGGCTGCGGCCGCTGCCGGGCGGCCAAGGAATACTTCACGGCGCGGGGGTTTGCCATCGAGGAGGTGGACGTCACCGCCTCCATGAGCGCCAAGCGCCGCATGGCCCGCCTGGCTCCCGGAGCGCGGGTGGTGCCGGTCATCGCCTTTGACGACGAGGTGGAGGTGGGTTGGCGTCCCGAGTATTGGAACAAGCGTCTGGGAGGTGCCTCATGAAGCCGCGCATAGCCGTTACCCTGGGCGACCCCGCCGGAGTGGGGCCGGAGATAGTTGCCCGCCTGTGCGTGCATCCCCCCAGCCTGGACATGGCCGAGTTGGTGGTGGTGGGCCGGCGCGAGCTGCTCAACGCCGGGGCCAAGTCCTGCGGCCTGCCCGCCCCCCACGTGGAGGTGGTGGAGGTGGGCGAGGCGGCTGAAATCACTCCCGGCCGCCCCAGCCCGGAAAGCGGCAAGCTGGCCGGGGCCTTCGTGGAAAAGGCCCTGGAGATGGTGCGGGCGGGGCAGGCGGCGGCCATGGCCACCGCGCCCATCAGCAAGGAAGCCCTCAAGGCGGCGGGCTATCCCGACACCGGGCACACCACCCTCCTGGCCCGGCGCACCGGCACCGAGCGCCCGGTGATGATGCTGGCCGGCGAGCGCCTCAAGGTGGTGCTGGTCACCATTCACAAGGCCCTGCGCGAGGTGCCCGATCTGTTGACCGTGGAAGGCATCGTGCACACCGCCCAGGTCACCCACGACTCGCTGAGGCGCTACTGGGGCATCGCCGCGCCGCGCCTGGCCGTCTGCGGCCTGAACCCCCACGCTGGGGAAGGCGGCCTGTTCGGCGACGAGGAGGGGCGCATCATCGCCCCGGCGGTGGAACAGCTCAAGGCTCAGGGCATCCTGGCCGAAGGGCCGCTGCCCCCGGACACCGTGTTCTGGCGGGCCACCAGGGGCCACTTCGACTCGGTGGTGTGCATGTACCACGACCAGGGGCTCATCCCCCTGAAGCTCTTGCACTTCGAGGACGGGGTCAACGTGAGCCTGGGCCTGCCCATCATCCGCACCAGCGTGGACCACGGCACGGCCTACGACCTGGCCGGCACCGGCCAGGCCAACCCGGCCTCCATGATCGCGGCGGTGAAGATGGCCGCCGAGATGGCGGGGGCATCATAAGATTAACTGGGGGGGGAACAATTGACGGGACCTTGGTTTCTCTATTTGGACGAAAGTGGCGATCTCGGGTTTGATTGGGCCAAACCGGGAACCTCTCATTATTTCACCATCTGCATTTTGGCGGTTAGAACGGTCACCAGAAACAAAACCGTATCTAATGCAGTGAAGAAAACACTTAGGAGAAAGATTCAACCCAGGCGTAAAAGAAAAAGAACGACTGATGAGCTGAAGGGTACTCGGACGAGCCTGGAAGTGAAAGAGTACTTTTTTAATCAACTAACCGGCGTCCACTTCGGAATATACGCCCTCACACTGAACAAAAAGAGACTTTATGCGGAATTAAGCGAAAATAAGGAAAGAACCTATAATTACTTGGCCCGATTGATTCTTGACCAAATTCCTTTTGAGGTGGCCGACACCTCAGTTGAACTGGTTCTGGACAGAAGGAAGAACAAGACCCAAGCAGCAGATTTTAACCATTATGTGAAGGTGCAGCTGAAAAATCGTTTGTCTCCCAAGGTTCCCCTTTTTATTTATCATCGGGACTCTCGTTCAAACAACTGCTTACAAGCGGTAGATTTATTTAGTTATGGAATATTTCGGAAGTATGAAGGTGGGGACGAAAGGTGGTTTCGCGTTTTCAAGGGTAAGGTGCTGTACGAAGATGTGTTCTTGCCATAAAAAAAGAGCGCGCCTTGCTGGACTCATTCCCAGGGCTTGTCCAACCGATGGAGGGACCATGACCCCGGGGACCAACAGAGGTCTCACCGCTCAATTAAGATTATGTTCATGGCCGGAGGCTTTGTCAAGCCGTTTGACAAGGTTGGGTAGAGCTTGGCTAAACCCAACAAACACCTTTTCCCTGCCTCATCCAGCCATAGCCGTCATCGCGAGGAGCATCTTGGAAAAGATGCGACGTGGCGAACTTCGCCTTCCCCCAGGCGGGAGGGGTTGTGGCTTGGAGGGCGGTTTGGCCTTGACTGCTTCACCCAGGCATGCCAAGGGAAACGGTAGTTTGCCACGGCCGGGCAGACCCAGCCGCCCTGTTCCGCCGCACGCCGGCCGCTGCCCGGCCTCGCAATGACAACTCTATTTCTGTAATTTGGTCCGAAGGCTTACGGGGTAGGGCGAAGCGAAACCCAACAACTTCCTGTGTTGCTGAGAGCAGAGAGGGCGGGGATAAACCCCGCCCCTACGTAAAGACTCTTCTCCGGGCGTAGGGGCGGGGTTTATCCCCGCCCGAGAGAGCTTGTCCCACCCCGACCCCCTCTC
>Ga0180009_10005058_pt1 | contig 14275 bp, 19 predicted proteins | sample OS_PC_MetaG_FD_123537 | JGI IMG/M metagenome (GOLD analysis project Ga0180009, IMG submission 123537) | Groundwater microbial communities from the Aspo Hard Rock Laboratory (HRL) deep subsurface site, Sweden - OS_PC_MetaG | ecosystem: Environmental > Aquatic > Deep subsurface > Groundwater...
AAAACACAGAATAATACGTTAGTTTTTTCGACTATAACCTATTAATAATAAAAGAAATATTAATCTATAATGCACAATATGGAAGGAATCGTTGCCACGTCCCGATTGGGAACAACCACAGGCAGTTTATTCTCAATGACTGCGGCAACACAAAAGGATGTACCAAGATCTATACCGACTGCTCTTCCCATAAATACTCCTTATTGTCTTTTCTTAACTTTTCCTTCTCATTTTCCATGGCCTGGGACCTGATACGCTTATCCAATTCTTCCATCATCCCATATTCGAGCATTGTTTCCATTCCCGCCAGGGCAGCCTTAAGGTTCACACCAATCAAAGGGATGCCGGCAACAGAGACAATGATTTCAGCATGGATCACAATCCCCTTGTCCAGCACCCTGTCCAACAGGTCGACCAGGGTGGCTTTTGTATATGATGTGGGTTCCATAATGGTTACACAAAACTATAGGGGGGCCAGGGACCGGTGTACTGCACGGAAAAAGACTCCATCTGATCAATTTTTTCAAGTGCATCCCCCAGGAGGGGATTGTTTGCCATGGGCATGAGGCAGGCAAGATTCATGATCATCTGTTGATCAGAAGACTTGTTTTTTATCTTATCTATTTTAATATCATCCACATGGGCCTTAATTTTATTGTAGAATTCCTTAAAATAATATTCCGCTTTATTTTCCAGTTCTTTTTTCAACAGGTTTTCCAATTTTTTCCGGTACATGTATGCACTCCCCTTGGATTTTGACCTGCATTCTTCATTAATCATTCTAATCTGCTCATTTTCCCTGGAAATCCTTTCCCCCATTTGATTTGCATTCCAGAAGACCTTTATCCCATATTCAGCCTTGCCGGAAAATTTTTCCATTTTTGCCAGGAGATCGTCATGGTGATCTTCAAGCCACTTTTTTAAATTTTCCTGGTCTGTCGCTTTTTTATCTCCGATGATAATGGTGTCAAAGGATGCCGGAACCACAACGCCATAGGTTTCCCAGGCCTTTTCAATCACTTTTTGATGGGTCATGACCCACTGGGCCACTGTCTTTTCTTCATTGGACGTATAGGGTTTGGCAGTGCAGTCATGAATAATGGCAGCCAAATCCTTATGATAAAGGGGATAAACTCTATTGCCATCAATGCCAATCTGGTCAAATTTTTGATCCTCATTGCCTTTAACGATACAATAGAGGTATTTCCCCTGTCCATTAGGCGAGCTTTGTTGAATAACATGACGATTCTCTTTTTGCAGGTCCAAATCCGAACTCCCTTTGGCTGTCAGATCCTGATCAGACAAAGGAGATTGTATGTTAGCAATGGCCAGAAATTCTCTGTGGATTTCATCCTGCACTATCTTATAAAGTTCCGGCATGATGCTTTTTTTAACGATCCTTGAAATCGTTTCCCGGTTATGATCAAGGATGTCCCGGATCTGGTTTTGAACCATCTGTCGGATGATCTCTTCCATGTCATATTCCTTTTATGCACGCCACTTGCAAGGATTGATCATCTGGTTGATGACATCATCTACAATATCATCCAGACCATCCCTTACGGATTTGACGGTTTCCGATATCCCCTGCTGGATTTTAATCTCGGCGATGGCCTGATCCAGCTCCATTAATGCATTCCCCAGGCGGTGGATTTCAGTTTGAGTTAAGGAGCCTTTTTCCATTCTTTTCATGGCCTGGAGATTCATGGCTTCCTGAATCACTTCCACCAGGGCGATAACCAGGCCTAAAACCCCGTGTTTTAAATTTTTTTCATCAATATCAAGGGCCATGGATTTTCCTTTTTCATGACGTTTTAATGGCAGGGTTCAATGGGTTTGTCCTGGCACTTATCCAGCCGCACCAGGGACATCCATCACTCATCAGATCGGCGATTGCCACTTTCTTTTCACATTGAGGACAATACTCCTTGGCTGTGAGTGCCTCTTGCCATGCAGGGGTTGAAAGCTTTGTGCCGGAAGGAAACTCCAATCCATATTTTGCAGCCGTCTCAAAAGATGATAAAGCCGCTCTGATTTTAATTCCCAGCAGTTCAACACCGGCTACGGATACGGCAATATCCGCGTTAATGACCAGGCCTTTATCAAGAAGTCTGTCAATGACATCCGCCAGGCTTCCAAAATTTTCCTTGGAGGGTTCCAGTCCCATTTGCATATCTCGCTTTTTATTTAATTGGTTTAAAGTTTTTTATACATTCTCATCCATATCAATTCGCTTTCGCATCCTGACCCGGTTGAATTCGGAAATATTTCCATCGGCATCCAGGTTGACTTCAAAAATCCCCAGGATATCCATGCTGTCCGGGATGGATTTTTTTTCAAGTGCTTCCAGGGTTATCCGCCACCCATCTCCATCAGGCTGTGCACTGATGGTGGATTCCAGCTCAAGTCCAAGAATGGTTCCCAATTCCGATCGCGCTTTTTTTATGGCATCGGCAAATTTAAGCGCCATGATTTTCTCCTTTTTTTAAATTTCTTATTTCTTCCAGACGTTCCATGAGCCGGGTTTCTTTTTTGGCATAGTCCTCCTCACTGATTTCTTCCATCTCAAGCTTCATCTGGAGCATGAGAAGTTCTTCTAAAACTTTTGAATCATCCGTCATTTCATTATAGGCAGATTCCTTTAATTTTTTTGCAAGCCAGATGGTTAGTTTGATAGGAGACAATGCAATATCGTCTATGATAAAGGCCATGTTACCACCTCACGGTTAATTCAACAAAATTACTGGGTGGAACAGGCCCGATGTATTTCATTTTCAATTGCCCTGCAAAATAGTCATCAATTTTTTCAACTGCCTTGTCAAATTTCTTTTCAGCCTCTTTTAAACACAGGAAAACACTATTGACAACCATATGATCCGCCAGGATCTTGCTTTTCCTGTGATCAACAAACAGGCCGGCTAAAAACTTGAATATTTGTTTCTCCAATTCCTTTTTTTTATTTTCAAGGGCTTTTTCCACCATGTCTCCCAATTGAATCTGCTCTCTTTGTAATCCGCCATGATGGGAATTTAAACGATCCCGAAGTCTTTGTATCCTTGGATTTTCTTCCAGTATCCGGGTGAAAATTGTTTCAGGATGAGTCCAGAAGACTTTAAGCCCCAGCTCGGATTTGTCCTTTAAAAAATCCAGGTGTTCTTTTATCCTTACCTGTTCCGCTTTTAATACCTTCTCCCGTATGGTCTGGACATCATCCCCGACTGTACCGAACTTTACCGGCAATACCGTATGCGCCTTGAAAAGTTCTTCCATGATTTTCTGATGGGCCAGGGTATTTTTCCGGTTAACCGGATATTCTTCTGTCAGGGTTGGGCTGACCACCGCACCCATGTCCTTAAAACAGACAATTGATACCTCGTCATCAACGCCGCCTATCCCTTGCATGCCAAGGTTTCCTTCATTTTCAGCATCCACGATGGCATAAATATACTGTTTCATGATGTTGATTCCCCTTTGATTTCAGATACAAGTTTGTGGGCCAGGGTTTGAAATTTTCGGTCATTCTTTTTTTGACGGAGCGATTTAAGGTATGAATTTACCATGTCAGGATCTTTTAAAGGAAAAACCAGGATATCCTTGTCAAGGAAACACGCCACATCATGAACCGCACCGATAAAAAGCACAGCTGTTTCTCCTTTTTTCAAATTGTTATTTATCTGACCGGCCATGTACCTGTCGCGTTTCTTAAGCAGCCGTGTCTTAAAAAATTTATATTTTAAATAATTCATCAGGGTCTGGAAAAACCATTTTGACTGTAAAAGAGTTATGAACAACGCCTGCTCCTGCTGAATCAACGCAACATCTTCGGTTTTCATTGCCGTGGCTCCCTTATCAACCAGATCTGATACGACCATGAAATTTTTACTTCCTTTTAAAGCCAGCTCTTTTACAATTTTTTTCCCGATTTCACCTCCTGCTGCCAGGCCGTCTTGAAAAATTTTCATATTTTTAACATCCTGTCCTTGAAAATAGACCCGGACCCTGTCCCAGAAGAGTGAAATTGTCTTCTCATGCTGCTCAAGCCTTTCTGGAGTGACCAATTTATTTTTAACCTTGGTTATTTCGCCCTTTGCTTTTCCAAGATCGATGCCCATATGAATCATAGGGACTAAAAATAGTTTTCTCATAACATAACCGCATTTTCCCTCTCAAAAGCCTTGACCCTGATCCATTGTTCAACATCCTCCTTTAAAAAGGAACACCTGTTATCGCTGATGTATTCCATAATGATTTTATAGGATTTATTAAGGTCTTCAAACCTGCGGGCAAGATCTTTATTATGGCTGTCATTATCCGGATGGCAGATTTTACTTAATTTTTTATAGGATTCATTTATTTCGGACAGATCTGCTTTTTCCGGCAGATTTAATGTCTGCCTTGCAAAATCAAGCTCCTTGAAATTCCCTTTATGAAGGATCAGGGTATAAAAACTGTAAAAGGGCAAAGGGCCCACGATCTTGAAATCAATAGTGCCGTTAAAATAGTGATCAAGATCTTCAATACGCCTTTCAAGAACCGGATGCTCCTTTTTTTTGATTAAAAAAGCCAGGCTTGTGATCATTGAATCCTGGGTAATATCATTTGTAAGGATGTCTGCTGATACATCCGACATTCGGTCAAAAATAATCTTTCTTATCCCATTACGCTTTTCATCAAGGAGGGAATTCACCATTTTCCCAAGTTTTATCTGTGCGTTATAAAGATCTTGTGTTGATCCGGAAGGCATTTCCTGTTTGAAGTGTTTAATGGAAGGAATTTCCCTGATTTCATTGAAGACCTGGTCAAAATGATTAAAACTCACGATAACATCCAGCTCAACCATATCTCTTAGGAGTGCAAATTTCTTTCTGATCTGGTTATAACTGCTTGTAAATATCTTTATGATTTGATCCGGGCTTTCAATCATTGTCCCGAACTTAAAAGGGATAATGCAGAAATTTTCCATTATTGTTTCAATTGCAAGATGATGCTGCCTTAAATAGAGTAACAGCTCTTTCTGGGGCAATGCAGAAAAATCAGTCATCTTAAAATCGCTCATGGCCAGGGAAAGGCTCCCGCGATTGTTAAAATAAACCTCCTGGTCATCAAGTCCCTTGCAGGTGAAGTTTTGCCAGGATTCTTGAAACACGAATCCGTATAAATATTGCCGCTTATTCATCTTATCTGTCCTTTTTGAATGGCGTGGTCAAAGTGCTTCATTAAAATGCTGAATTTTGTATGATCTTTTTTGCCTTTTTTAATAAATTCCTTTATGGCTGTTATGGCTGCGGTGTTGCAGATCAATTCTATATCTGCTCCTTTTAATGTGTCTGTCTCGTCGGCAAGACGATGAAAATCAATATTTTTTCCCAGGGGCTTACCCCTTGTGTGCACTTTAAATATCTCTATCCTGGCATCTTTATCCGGAGTTTTCAGCTCAAGCTGGAAATCAAACCTTCCTGATCTCAACATGGCCGCATCAATCATATCAATCCGGTTGGTGGCAGCCAGGATAAGAATGCCCTTTAATTCTTCTATTCCGTCCATTTCACTTAAAAACTGGCTGATGACACGGTCGGTTACTGCTGAAGAGCCGAAGGCACCCCTTTTGGGAGCCAGGCTGTCGATTTCGTCAAAAAAAACAACACAGGGCGCTGCCTGCCTTGCTTTTTTAAAAATCTGCCGGATCCCTTTTTCACTGTCTCCCACCCATCTGGATAACAGTTCCGGTCCTTTGATGGAGATGAAATTCACACCGGATTCTGTTGCCACAGCCTTTGCAAGAAGGGTTTTGCCTGTTCCGGGCTCTCCATGAAACAAAATCCCCCGGGCCGGACGGGTGTGGGCAAAATCAAAAAGAGAGGCATATTTCAAGGGCCACTCAACCGTTTCTCTTAAAAGGTTTTTAACATCCTCAAGCCCTCCCACATCAATCCATTTCACATTGGGCACTTCAGAGAAGACCTCTCTGATGGCCGAGGGTTCAATCTCCTTCATGGCTTCTAAAAAATCATCCATGGTCACCTGAAGATCCAGCAGGCTGTCAATGGGGATCTCTTCCTGCCCGAAATCAAAGGTTGGGAAAAACCGTCTAAGGCTGACCATGGCAGCCTCCCTGCAGAGTGCTTCGATATCAGCCCCCACATACCCATGGGTGATTTCAGAAAGTTTAACCAGATCAACTTCCTCGGAAAGCGGCATGCCATGGGTATGGATGTTTAATATCTTGAACCGCCCGTTTTTATCCGGGATACTGATTTCTATCTCCCTGTCAAACCGGCCGGGCCGCCGCAGGGCCGGATCAATCACATTGGGGATATTGGTGGCACCGATGACGATCACCTGTCCTCTTGAAGAAAGGCCGTCCATTAGGGCCAGAAGCTGGGCAACCACCCGTTTTTCAACCTGTTTTTCACCCCCCATGTCTTCACGCTTGGGCGCGATGGCATCAATCTCGTCAAAAAATATAATGGCAGGCGCAGCTGCTGAGGCTTTTTCAAATATTTTCCTTAAATTGGCCTCGCTCTCCCCATAGAACTTGGCCATGATGTCAGGCCCGGTCAAATGCTGGAAATTTGCATCGGTCTCGTTTGCCACCGCCCTTGCAATCAATGTCTTGCCACAGCCTGGCGGTCCGTGGAGAAGAACCCCCTTGGGCGGGTCAATTCCCAATTTTTCAAACACCTGGGGATATTTTAAGGGCAGTTCGATCATCTCCCGGATACGATGGATTTCTTTGGCAAGCCCACCGATATCTTCATAAGACACCCTGGATGACTTGAACTCGGATTTTTCTTCCTTTATTTCAATGATCGTGTCCGGTTTGATGATCACAATCCCATCCGGTTTTGTCGCTGTGACCTTAAAATCCCGGGTTTTTGCGCCAAATAATTTTGCCCTGACAATATCACCGTTCACCAGGGGAATACCTTCCAGGAGGGTACCGATATACTTACTGTCAAGGGATCGAACCTGGGTAAGAGGGGTGACAGATATTTTTCTGGCCGGGTTGCAGACCGCTTTTTGAATGATCACCTTTTCATCCAGACCGACTTGGGCATTGTCCCGTGTCATGCCGTCCAGGCGGACCAGATCCTTTTCCCGGTCCTCAATATACGCGGGCATGACTTTGGCCGCAGTCACTCTTTTGCCCTTGACCTGCACAACATCGCCCACATCCGCATCAATTTTTTTAAAATCACCGGGGTCAAGGCGGATGATTCCCCTGCCCATATCCTTTGAATTGGCCTCAATTACCTTTAGCGTAATAGATTTTATTTCCATTCTAAGGTTACCTGTTCCTATGAAATTTTTATATTTTAAGACCCCGGACTTACGTCTGTCTTGATCGTTATGACCAGAACCCCGTTCTTATATGTCCATTCCATATCTTTTTGATTCACTTTCCCGGACAAAAGCACCTCTTTTTCATATTTTCGCTGGTCAGTACCGGCACTGATGGTGATGATATCACCCTTTGCTTCCACCACAATATCCTTCTGGTCAATGCCCGGCATTTCTGCAATAATCTGGGTGGTCCCTTTTTCTTCAAAAAGGTCTATGATGGGTTCCCTGACTTCTTCAACGACCGGGCCATCCTGCGTTTTCTTGATATTGCCGAAAGACTGGACAAAGGGCCTGCCGTCTTTTAAAGTGCGGACATTTATCCCATAAACGCCTTTTATGTCCTTTAACCCTTTGATACTGTCAAGATGGCCAAAATTTATTTCACCTGATTTTTTAAACTCCTGGCTCTTTTCCGCAAACGCGGCAGCCGTTTCAATCAGATTGCCCAGGCCTTTTAAAAGTCCTGAAAAGCCGAACTCGCCGGTTGCCTCTTCTTTGGTTTTCTTTTTTGTCATGGAAATCTCCTTTATGTGACGACTATGTTAACGAAATTAAAGGGAGGGATCGGGCCTACATATTTGAAAAGAAATCTGTTTTCATATTTTGCTGCCAGATCATTAACCGTATTATCAAATTCCTTTTCATGGGTTCTGTCAATCAGACAGGCAAGGTTCAACAGCATGGCATCACCGATGATTTTGTTTTGTTTTATATCCACTGAAATGCATTTAAATCTTCTTGTAATCATCTGCCCGTCATCCTCTTTTTTTTCAGCCAGGGCCTTTTGAACCTGTTTTCCCACCTCGATTTTATTTTTTGCATCAAGGCCTGCAATATTTGATTTGAGTTTCTTGATCAGCGGACTTACAGAAGATATTTCACCATATATGGCCTCCATCTGCTTCCAGCTCACCTTTAATCCCATCTCAATCTTATTGTCCATCTCCCTGAAAAGACGCTTGAATTCATGATAGCGCCTTCTAAGAAGGCTTCTTATCTCTTCTAAATTTGAAGCAATGGTACAGAATCGAACCGGCAATACGGTATAGTCTTTCATTACCTGCTCAATAACCATTTCATGGGCAGTAAGATTTTCCCTGTTGATGACATACTTTGACATGGGGGTATCACTGATGACAGCAGAAATGCCATTATAATTGAGGGTTGAAACCAGATCCTTTCTGTTGCCGATCCCGTTGGTGCCAAAGTTACGGTCATATTTTTCTTCAATAATACAGTATATATATTTACCTGTCTGAGACATGGGCCACCTTTTTTAAGTCTTAAAAATGACAATCCGCATCACGTATCGAAATGGGTTTTATCAATATTTTAACTGCATTTTATGCATGGTATCGATTTCATTTATGGTATCGATTTCCTTGATGGATTTTATCGTTGTCAAGGGAGACATTGAGCCGATATTCTCTTTGACATCTCTGCCCATTGCAGCGATTGCCTTATCAAGGGATGCAAGCTCTTTATGGATCTGATTGATCCTCCGGGTCAGATTTGCTTTTTCCTGTTTTAACCGGGAGCGGTGCTTATCCATGATAAATATTTCCAGATAACTGGATTTAACCGGCCTGGATTTTGTGGTAAGGCTGTGTTTTATTGCGGTATTTCTTTTGGAACAGCCTCTTTTCATGCTCTTTTTAACATGGGGTGAACTATCCATCGGATTCTCCTTGATAAATGTCATTGCAATACTGATCCATCAGTTTTAAAAGGACCTGCATCACTCTTTCCTTGTTCGATTTGCTGCCGATACGGCTGGTTTCCGAAGAGAGAATGTCAAAGCAGATCTGGCGAAAGACCTTGTCATCCTTATGGACCTTTGCCTTGAACACCTGGACGGATTTGGCCACCATCAGGCACCCCCGGACAGTGGGGGAAAACTCAAAAACATCGGAATCCCTCAACCCCCGGACAATATTTACTATCTTTTTTGCATCTTTATAGGACAGCCCTGATTTGCCCTGGACAATTTGAATTTCTGTCTCATCGTCAAAATATTCAAGATCAATGGTCACCATACGATCTCTTAAGGCATCCTGGCTGCGGTGAACTCCGGCATATTCTTCAGGATTGCTGGTAAAAAGCGCTGTGAAATCAGAATGAACCTTCATGTAATTGGAATTTCCATGACTTGTGGTTGGAATATCCAGCATTTTCTCCTGGAGGACCGACAAAAGGACATTGTTTGCTTCTGGTCTTGAGCGGGTATATTCATCATAAAGGAGGGTAAACCCGAATTTGCATGCCATGGTCAACCGGTTATCAATCCATTGTTTACTCAAGTTCTCTTCTGTCTTAAGAACAGTATGAATAAAATTATCCCTGATTTTCCGGATGTTGTACCCCTGTTCGCTCCCTATCAGATCAGAGGTTGAAAATTCTTCATCCCCATGGATAAGGATAAGGGGACGTCCTATCTTTGCCGCGATATGAATGGCAATAGTTGTCTTTCCTGTGCCTGAAATGCCTCTTAAGTGCACGGGGAAACCTGCCTTGATATACCCCAGTGCCCTGTTGGTAACATCTTTTATATATTCCGTTTCTACAAAATCCGGTTGAGAGACAGGTTCTAAAACAGTACTTGCAATTGCAGTTGACATTGTAGCTCCTTATTTTTTATTTGATTTTAAAAGACTGCCCCCATCCTTTTTGCAAGCCCATGTTATCATAGGGCTCCCTTGGAAGTGTTCCATGGCCGGAATAAAAATTCCGGCCATGAACTATTTATGAAGCAAAATAAAAGCCACCTTCTTTTTTTATCAGTTTGCTTTCCAGAAGATCCCGCATAACAGGAATAAGCATCCGCCATTGTTCAATATCAAGCAGCTCGGCCAACTGAGTCATTTTAAGACCCTCTGAATAGTCAGACAGGGTGGTTACAACCTTTTCTTTTATCGGCCCTGTATCATAATAGCTGTCTTCCGGCTTACCATTCACATCTGACATCCTTTGCTCTTCCGGCTCTTCGCCGGTCTCCTCTTCTTTGTCAGGTTCAGGTGCAACCCGCTTCTGAACGGTTTCCGGTTCATCCGGACTGACACTGGAAAGAACATTTCCCCATGCAGATGCCATGGCCGAAAGTTCTGCCTTTACAGACCCAAGAAACTCATTCACACTGGATTTTCGACCCTTTTCTATTGCCTTGATATCCGAAACAAAGGTTTTCAAAAATGTGGAAAGCTCCTCTCCCACTTTCGTCTGACTGTTACGGATTTGTTTCAGACTGGTTTGGATCTCTTGTTTCATCCTGCCAACCTCAGTCTTCATGAACTTGATGTCTCCAAGACGGTGTATTTTGTCTTCCTTTGCATCTGCTTTCCGAACAGTAACATAGCCCTTCATATCTGACATAAACCCTTCCAGATTTGATTTGAGTTCATTTTTCAATTCCCTGATCGAGCTGATACGATTACTACGATCCATTCCCGTTTCTTTCCTGCGTTCTTTTTCCATTACACCAAGACCGGCTCTATCCTTATCCAGTCGCCGGTGCAAAGACAGGGTCATCTCTTCTCTGTCTTTTCCAATTGATTTCAAAAAATTCACTGACTCCTGCCGTAACCCAGCCGTCTCCTGTTTGATCCGGCCAAGATTTTCCTTCAGGTTATTCATCAGTCCTCTACGGTCATTTCTCGCATTTCCAATCTCTTCAACCAATCTTTCCAAATCTTTAGATACTGACATTCTTCTTCTCCTTTTAACCTTGAAAAGACATGCTTAAAGCAAGGCCGGGTGAGCCATTGGAGGGAAATAACGCCTCCATAGCGTCAAAGGATATCTTTATAGCGTTTTTTAAAATGCGAATCTGATACTTTGCTCAGATTGGCGGTAAGTGTTATATACTGTTTGTGCTGACGATTTTCTGCCATTGGTCATTCACCCTGTTTCTGACAAGATCAAAGTCATCCAACAGGTCAAACAGCTCCCGGTTATATTCACTGTGTTGTGTCCGGATGGCATTGAGCATTGCCTTGTAATCTTTAATCCTGATATCTTCACCCTTTTCCAGCAACTTTTTCAGCCCTGTTTTTAATTCTTCCTGCTCAACCTGAATCTGTTTTAATATCCTGACGATATCATGCTCCCTGTTTTTCTGTTGTATCAGCATATCTTCCAGCAGGGCTTCTATATCCTTGTTCGGGTTTTGGCTTCTGAAGGCAATGAGATCTCTTAAAGACCGTATCATCTCCTGTTCTTCTTCCTGAAAGTTAGACAGGCTCAGGATAGCTTCATTTTCAATTTTCCGGTGGCGGTCAAGGATATCGTGGATCATGGAATCGAAATCTTTTCGCCTGAGGCTCTGAGAATTCGTCAGGTTGATCCGCAGACGATTTATCATCTCGTCAAGTTCCAATTGGAAAGAATGAAGAAAATTATTGGCCTGGCTCATTAAGGAACAAACAGTGTCTACCCTGATCTCATAGGAATCAACAATACTTGCGGCCAATACTCTCAATTGTCTGGTACCATCTAATTTTTCCAGGGTGTCCATCAATTCACCTTTTGCTTAAAAAAAACCTCAAACATATCGGGCAATAACCGGTTTTAAAATTAAGGGAGTTTTGTCAGATATGTTTGGGGTTTTATTGATACCCCGGAGATTTCAGATATGCTTAAGATGACACCGATTTATTAAAGGGGTGCGACACCTTTAATGATCCCAAGGATACCTGCCAATCTCCCTTTATGGGTTAGGCTTCGGCTTGGGCTGTGAGGCCGACTGCTTCAGCATATTTCAGATAGGTTTCAACACCGGCCAGTACCACTCTGGCTTCAATGGCCAGAAGCTCGATACCGACAAGAGATACCCTTGCCCAGGCATCTATGACAACGCCTTTATCAAGGATACGGTCAATAACTTCAACTAAACTTGAAGATGCATTTGTTTTTTCAACAGCCATGGTAAATCTCCTTTTTTAAAAAAATTATTAGTGATGGGTTTTATCCATCCGTTGCGTTTCGGCATAACCAATATTCCACCTCCTTTTCCTGGCATGCAGTAAATCATTCGGATTTTTCTTTTAACCCGAATTTTTCCCGGTTAAATTTCTAAGTGTGCCCTTCATGAACTGAATGATAATATCAAGTAAGGTGTCGTAATTAAAAGTATGAGAGAAAACACTTACCGTGGTTTTATAATAAATCGTTTAATCCTGCATTGATATAGGGTGAACACCTGAAAGATTTTTTTTAAACACCCGGTATTCATTTTTAAAACCCCTGGTTTTGGTTAAAAAAACCCCTGGTTTTGATTTTAAGCACAACGAATAACGAATAAGGATAGATCGTGTGAGGAACGAACCACGATCTTATCCGGTTGTTGAACGAGCCCTGGATCACTATATATAAGAAAATATATTTCAGGAGATAGGGAGGGAACGATGCCCCTCAAAAAGCACATGCATTTTCAAGGCGTACCGGTGCCATAACCAAAAAACTGGCCGCAGGAAAATGGTTTTATATCATAATAATGGTTGCGCCTCCTGATTTTACATGAACTCCTGATTTCTGCCATAAAGGACCATCATCCGGATTCCAATGCGAACTGCCGAAAACCTAAAACAATCATTACCGACCGACAGCAGGGACACTTAAAAACAGGCCTGGGCCTTTGTTGAATCCCGGAAATAATAACATGCAAAATCAATTGAACCAGAGTCATCAGCTTTTTGGCATTACCATGAAGAACCCCATAATCCCGCACCCTTCTGAAACCTTTGGGAAGGACATGTTGCATGACCAGGTATAAAAAGTCTTCCCCATTGAGAGTACGATATCGTATTTTGTCGGTACGGCTTTCAACATAACGGAAAGTGATTTTGCCATCATGATTAGAAATAATATTTTTTTCACTGATGACCCCACGGTATAAATATCGGGACAGATATTTCAGGGCGGTGAGTCCTTTGCCCACATGGGAACAGTCAACCACCCATTCTCCAGGAACTTTTTCGGGAATAGGCAGGCCGTTTTCATTTAATGCAGCCAGAAAACGGGCACGAAAAACCTTAGCCAGGTTTTTTTTGTTAAACAGGTACTTGCCTTTATTCTTTTTCCATTGACGTCTGGATTTATCAACACCGCCGCCGGGAATCACGACATGGATGTGGGGATGATAATCCAGTTTCCTGTTATGGGTATGCAAAACCATGGTCATGCCGATTTGGGCTCCCAGATTTTTGGAATTTAACCCAAAGTCCTTCAAGGTGCTTGCAACACAAAAGAAAAAGATCGAATAGACCTGTTTTTGATGGTGCCAGGCCAGAGACCGTAACTGGTACGGCAATGTAAAGGTTGTCATGAAATAAAGAACCGGCAGTAGTTTTCCCTGCTGACGGTCAATCCATTGGCTTGCCTCATGGTTCTGGCATTTCGGGCAGCTCCGGTGACCGCAGGATAAAGGCTTCCATTCCCCATGGCTGCAATCCGGGCATTGAACAAAAAGTTCACCCGAATCAGGTGTGCGGCAGCGGCAAATGGCATTTAATGCCTTCAAATGGCTGGGCAGCAAGGTCGCGGCATATTTGGTTTTAAAGGTGGTATAATATTGATTAATAATTTTAGCCATGTCCATGATCACACCTTCCTTAAATCAACATGAAGGGTGCTCACCAGATCATTGATGGTGATTCTGCTTTCTTTTTCAGTGATACCGGTTAAGTGGGTGTAACGAGCGGTGGTTTCCGGCCTGGAATGGCCCAAAAGGGATTGAATATGCCGAAGACTTAAGCCGCGCTCAAGTAAATGTGTGGCAAAGCTGTGGCGGTTATGGGGAGCTCCCCATAAGCGCCATTCCAAGGCCATGCATTTGCTTCAATCCGATATTAATCTGATCTACATCCGTGATTTTCTGGGGCATGCTGATTGTTCTACGACAGAAGTTTATGCCAGAGCTAATAGTGAAATGAAACGA
>Ga0180009_10005059_pt1 | contig 14273 bp, 10 predicted proteins | sample OS_PC_MetaG_FD_123537 | JGI IMG/M metagenome (GOLD analysis project Ga0180009, IMG submission 123537) | Groundwater microbial communities from the Aspo Hard Rock Laboratory (HRL) deep subsurface site, Sweden - OS_PC_MetaG | ecosystem: Environmental > Aquatic > Deep subsurface > Groundwater...
TAAAATTAAAAAAACTTTCATAAACGAATTTAAGGACGCGTCTTCAGCTGACGGATCGTCACTCAGCAACGGGTCAGTTGTGATTGCATCAATTACAAGCTGTACCAATACATCGAATCCAAATGTCCTGATCGGCGCCGGGCTCCTGGCTAAAAAAGCCGTTGAACGGGGGCTATCAGTAAAACCATGGGTCAAAACCAGTTTTGCTCCGGGATCAAAAGCTGCAATCAATTATCTAAAAGCAGCGGAGCTTATGCCTTATCTTGAGGCTTTAAAGTTCCATCTTGTGGCATATGGATGCACCACATGCATTGGGAACAGCGGCCCTCTCTCAAAACCTGTTGCAGACACAATAAAAAAACATAACCTTGTGGTGGCATCCGTCATCAGCGGCAACCGTAATTTTGAAGGAAGAATTTCTCCTCTTACCAGGGCTAACTTTCTTGCTTCACCACCATTAGTTATTGCTTTTGCTATTTCCGGAAAGGTTACCATTGACTTTGCCAAAGAACCAATAGCATTGGATAACGACGGTAAGCCTGTATATCTTCATGAAATCTGGCCATCAACTGAAGAAATTAAAAAGACCGTGAAAAGAGTTGTTCGTCCGGAAATGTACAAAAAAGCTTATGAAAATGCGTTTGAAGGATCAAATCAATGGCAAGCTCTTCCTGTTCCTGAAGGAACGCTTTTTAATTGGGACCCAAAATCCACATACATCAAAGAACCCCCTTTTTTAAAAGACCTAAACAAAACAATTCCTGAACTTCAGGATATAAAAGGAGCCAGGATTCTGGCATTACTGGGCGATAGTGTAACAACCGATCACATATCACCTGCGGGCGCAATCCCGGTTGACAGCCCGGCAGGAGCATATCTTATCGACCAGGGTTTAACTCCCTCTGAATTCAATTCTTTCGGGTCGCGCCGCGGAAATCATGAAGTAATGCTGAGAGGCACATTTGGAAACATCCGCTTAAAAAATAAGCTTGTACCCGGCATTGACGGCGGCTGGACGGTTTTTTTGCCAGATGGTAAAAAAATGACAATATATGAAGCTGCAATGCAATACCAAAAAGAAGCTACGCCATTGCTGATTATTGCAGGCAAAAATTACGGTACGGGCAGTTCACGCGACTGGGCTGCCAAAGGAACATATCTCTTGGGAATAAAGGCGGTAATTGCTGAAAGTTTTGAACGCATACACAGAAGCAATCTGATATGTATGGGAATTCTGCCTCTCCAGTTCAAACCCGGCGAAAACCATAAATCCCTGGACCTGGATGGTACCGAAACTTATGAAATAGCTGGAATAGAAAATAAGCTTGAACCTTTGAAAGAGCTTACTGTTTTTGCTCAAGGCAAAGACAGTAAAAGAACTAAGTTCCGGGTTATTGCGAGAATCGACTCTCCAATAGAGCTTAATTATTACAGACATGGGGGGATACTGGCTTATGTTCTGCGCAGATTGTTGTAACGGTTCAGAGGTTCAGAGGTTCACGGTTCACGGTTTTTTTAATGAACTTTGTAATGATTGAAGCATGTTAACCGTAAACTGTGAACTGTGAACCGTAAACTGTTACAAATTGTTTATCTTGACATCAACCTGCCTGTTTCCTATAAAACTTTCTTCTATGAATGTTCTGCTGATTGAAATAAACCCTTTTGTACAGGAAACAACACCTATCTCGCTGGGATACATTGCCTCCTTCCTCAAATCCAAAGGCTTTGGTGTAAAAATATTGTCTATTGGACAGAACACTTCCTTATCGCGTTCTGCTTTTCACGAAATTATACACAGCTTTAAACCTGCTCTGGTTGGATTTTCCGCCTATCAGAGAATTATGCTATATATAATAGGTTTCGCCAAATTCATAAAATCGATCGACAATAACATTAAAATAGCCATAGGCGGCCCACAGGCCACCTTTATGCCCTCGGCTGCTTTTGCAGAGCTACCCGATGTAGATTATATATGCCGTTCTCCGGGCGAAATTACCTTGCTGGGAATTGCGCAAGCTATTGAAAATGGAACACCTTTTTTGAATCTTTCCGGTGTCAGTTACAAAGATGACAATGATGATGTTCTTGATACACCGGAACTTGAAGGCTACGCAGATTTAGATCGGTATCCCTCAGCATATCTGAATGACGTTTTTGATTATTCGCGTATGAGGGAGGCAATTATGCTGACATCTCGAGGATGTCCCCACCACTGCATATACTGTTACACCCCCCATGCCTTCAAGCACAAAATAAGCTACCATTCAGTAGAAAGGGTCATTGAAGAAATTAGATGGATAAGAAAAAAGGGAATAAAAAGTCTTTGGTTTGCTGATCCGAATATTTCTTATAAACCGTCACGGCTTATAGAGATTCTTGATGGAATTTTACAAGAAGGCATTGAGACTGAAATCTGGTTACAAACTCGTGTAGATCTTGTAACTCCGGAGTTGCTGAAAAAGATGAAAAGGGCAGGTGTAAAAACCATTGCCTTTGGACTTGAATCAGCCTCAGAACGTGTCCTGTCAAGGCTTGGCAAGCATATAACTCTTGACAAGGTAGCTGAAGCAATCAGACTTGCCCAGAAGCATGGTATAGAAGTTGAACTTTTTACCATATATGGCCTCCCCTATGAAACCTTTGAGGATGCGGTGAAAACCCTGGAGTTTGTGAAGAAAAACAAGGTCAAGATAATGGGCAATACAAACTCCCAGCAATTGCAAATCTATTTTGGCACACATATGGCTCGACACTATGAGGACTACAATATACGCCCCTTGAACAACAACCGCCCGGCATATCTGTCCATCGGTTCTCAGTACGAAACCGACCACATTGGCCGCAATGAGTTACACCAGATTCAACAACTGTGGCAGGCCAATTCAATAGATGGTGGGAAACGAATTGTGTCGTGATAAGATAGCGAATTGGTTTCTGAATAGGGTAAAGGACTAAATAAAATAATGATTCCTGCCTTTAATAAAATATATATAATACTTGGAAAACACGACAATGAAAATCTTGAATGGGTTTTGCGGACTTTATCGTTCCTATATTCATATGTTAACCTGACATCAAATATTTATCTTGTATCGGAAAATCTTCCTGACAGCATGCCCCAGGTGGAACGTATCCAGAAAAATATCAACGAGTTTCTCAGCGAAAACCTTTTTGCCAGGCTCTATGTACATATTGTCCATCCTACCCCGCAACCAGCCATGAATGGCATAACGCTATGTTATCAATACCTGAAACAATCGACTGACAAATTTGACCAGGAAGGTTACATACACCAGGAACTGCCAAGGCTTATATCACTGCCGGTTCTTGTTCCAGATGATGAATGCAAGCCGACCCAACTTATAGATCTACTTAATGTGCTAAAAAATTCTTTTTTGTTGCCCAGCCTTTACCTGAACAAAGATACTTTAAATCTGGCAAAAGATGAAAAGCTTCTGTCTTTGACGGACAAAGTTTACTATGGCATTGGAAACTCCAGAAAGATGACAGACGTTGTTTATAATCTATTTTGTCAAGATATCATTGATGATTCATTGGACAAGTTAGAGAATAACGATTTATCCATGACAGACCCTTGCCCTGATTCGCTCATTATCTCGGCTCAAAATTGTAATGTTTACAGTTGTATGGAAGCATTTCTCAAAAATGAAAGCCTGGCAAAAATTTATGGGATACATAGTTTGGAAGAACTCCTGGCCCATTATTATAAACAAGACAAATCTAAAAGAGACTGCCTTGGATGCAGAGAAAAGGTGATTGGTTCTTCTGTAGATTTGCCCAAGTCTCTTGACACGAACCAAAAGACAGGAGCGTTGCTCTATCATTTTGGAATGTTACGCCAGGAGTCGGAAGACGATTTTCAGGCCGTAAAAAACTTTAAGCAATCCCTGGAGCTCTCTCCGATTGAAGAAATCGATCCTATTTATTTCCGACTTGGCCTTGGATACACCAAGATTGGGCAGTACGATCAAGCTCTTAAAGCCTTTAACAGCGTTGAACTAGGATACCAAGGTCAATATTTTTTCCATTTTTATAAAGGGCTTTGTTATTTTGAAACAGGAGACTATGTCACAGCTCTGGAAGAATTTTCAAAGGCCTTGCAATCTGAGACTCAACATGATGACCGGATCAGGATTTTGATCTATATGGGAACATGTTTCAACAACCTTGGCAACTATGAGCAGGCCGTGGGCGAATTGGAAAAAGCCAAGGAAACGGCAGGCCATGTGAAAGAGATTTATAATACTCTTGGCTTTTCTTATTTCATGATTAAAGACTATGATAAGTCTATTGAAAACCTTAAAATGGCTGTTGAAATCGATCCTTTTTCTGCTATTGATTATGCCAGTCTTGGATCTAATTACCGTGAAAAAGGAGATCTTAACACGGCAATCGGGATGTACGAAAAAGCCTTGGCATTGGATCCAGGCATGACATCTGTAAGGGAAAATCTTGAAAGGCTGAAAAAGCTATAAAAAAATTTCTGACAAGGCTATCCTTTTACTAACATAGTAGAAGGGTCTAGAAGCAATTCGGGATAATCACAAGCCGCAGGTACTCCCTTTAGCGCTTTAACATGAATTTCTTTTCCTTCAGGCTGAAGCTGAATAATAATATCAAAAAGATCAGTTACATTTAAAAGAGAAGCCGGCATACCATTAGGACAGGGCTCTTCATGGCGGTGTGTCCTGACTGTAAACCAGACATGCATGGAATGACTTTCTGCAAGCTTTTTTAATTCCGCTAGAGATTCTCTCATGTCTTTATCAAATGGAAGACCATCAATAAGAATTGCCTGTGGCAAAAAAATTTTCTGCTCTATCAGATCGGTTAGCCTTTCCTCAAGTTTTGGCACGCTAAAACCATCTACCTTAAATGTCATTATAAGCCGGTGCGATACTATGGACTCCCATAACTGATCTGTCTGACTAAGGTTATACTGATCCGCAATATTTCGAAACACTTCTTCATACCACAAACAAACTTTTTTTACTGAATCATCCAAACTTATATGAAGAACATTTCTGCTTCTCAGAAGACCGTCTAAAGCCAACTGCACAAGGATTGCCGTTTTACCTAAACCAGCCCGCGCCAGCACGGCACCAAACCCTCCTGGCTGAAGAATATTCTCTGTTTCATGGCCCATAAGCCTCAGAGGATTACGGAAGATTAACTCCTTTTTTAACATATTGGAATTCCTTTCTTTAAGGTAAATGATCTTGTTGCTTGTCGCTGTTCTCATCCAGATACCATCTTAATTAATGCCTGAACAAAAACCCCTGGTTCCGAGCGGTCATTGCGAGGCGTGAGGAACGAACGACGAAGCAATCCCCTTGTTTCAGGGAGATTGCTTCGGTCGTACCTCCCTCGCAATGACAGGAAAACCGTAATTCAGGGAATTTTCGTTTAAACATTAATTATACCTCGGAAGGTTATAAATTGCTACGCAACATTCTTCTTTTCTTCTGCAGCCTTTTTGACCAGCTCCTCGGAAATCGAACTGGGCACCTGCTTATATGTAAAAAATTCCATGGTAAACTGAGCCTTGCCTTGAGTTAACGATCTCAATACAGTTGAATAACCAAACATCTCTGCAAGTGGAACCTGGGCCTCAATAACACATATGGACCCTTCGTCCTGAGCAGCAACAATTATTCCCCGCCTCTGGTTAAGAGAGCCCATGGCAGCGCCCTGATATTCGGTGGGCGTTTCGACCACAACCTTCATAATAGGCTCATGTATAACTGGTTTGGCTTTTGCATAACCTTCCAGAAAAGCTCCACGGGCAGCGGCCTGGAATGCCATTTCTGATGAATCAACAGAATGAGACTGGCCGTCATTGATAACAACTTTTATACCGGTAACCGGGAATTGCATTTTAGGTCCTTTTGCAAGACAGTTTCTGAATCCCTTTTCACATGCAGAGATAAACTGTGTTGGAATTGATCCACCGGTAACCTTGTTTTCAAATACAAATTCGTCTTCGATAACCGGCTCCATATAACCAGCCACACGGCCAAACTGCCCGGCGCCACCCGTTTGTTTTCTATGTGTATAATTGAATTCTGCCAGGCGTGTAATAGTTTCTCTATAAGATACGGTAGGAGTACCGGTTGTAACTTCTGCGTTGTACTCGCGACGCATCCTTTCTACATATACTTCAAGGTGCAGCTCTCCCATCCCTGAAATAATTGTATCGCCTGTCTCCTCGCTTACATATGTTCTAAAGGTCGGATCTTCCTTGGAAAAACGGTTCAGGGCTTTGGACATATTGACTTCAGCCGTACTATCTTTAGGAATAATGGCAAGTGAAATAACCGGTTCAGGTATAAACATGGATGTCATGGCAAGATTAAAGCCCCGAGACACAAAGGTATCGCCTGAAGCACAATCAATACCAAAAAGAGTCCCTATATATCCGGCAGATATCTTACCGATATCCTCCATCTGGTTTGCATGCATGCGAACCAGTCTGCCGACTTTTACCTTTTTTCCGGTCCTGACATTAAAAATTGTATCTCCCTTTGCAAGCGTTCCCTGATAAACACGTACATAGGTAAGCTGCCCGAATTGTCCTTCTTCTATCTTGAAAGCATAAGCAACAAGCGGTTTTTGTGAATCATTGGAAAGAATTACTTCAGCCTCATTATTACTCATATCAAGGGCATGATTTTCTATCTCTGATGGACAGGGCAAAAAATTTGTTACTGCATCAAGAATCAGTTGAACCCCCTTGTTTTTATATGCCGATCCAATGAAGACCGGAGTTGTTTCGCGGGCAATTGTACCTTTTCGTACAGCAGAGATAAGTAGTTCATCAGTAACTTTATCCTCAAGAGCAGCTTCCATTAGTTCGTCTGAAAACATAGAAGCAACATCAATAAGTTCTTCCCGCTTTTCAATGGCTTCTGACAAAAGGCTTTCAGGAATATCTTCAACACGTACAATCTCGCCATTTATACCATCAAAATAAACGGCTTTCATAGAAACCAAATCAACCACTCCCTCAAAATCCGCCTCAAGCCCAATGGGTATCTGCATGGCAACCGCATTGTGACCAAGCTTGTCCTTCAACTGGTCGATTACGCGTGAAGGGTTTGCTCCGCTCCTGTCACATTTGTTTATAAAGCCCAGACAAGGCACTTTGTACCGCTTCATCTGCTGATCTACAGTAATGGATTGTGACTGGACACCGCCTACAGAACATAGAACAAGTATCGCGCCATCAAGAACCTTTAACGCTCTTTCAACCTCTATTGTAAAATCAACATGCCCAGGGGTATCAATGATATTAATCTCATGGCCCTGCCATTCACAGTATGTTGCCGCTGAAGCTATAGTTATGCCGCGCTCCCTTTCAAGCTCCATGGAATCCATTGTTGCACCAACACCATCTTTTCCTTTCACGTCATGGATTGCATGTATTCGTTTGGTGTAAAAGAGAATCCTTTCTGTAAGCGTGGTTTTACCTGAATCAATGTGTGCGCTTATACCTATGTTTCTTACTTTTTCAGAAGTCTTTTCCATAATGCTTTTATCCTAATTATAATATTACAAAAACTGAAAATAAAAAATCCCGCATTGGGAATTATACCATATGGGGATTTATATTAATTTTATTTCCAAATTAGAAAAAAGAATTTACATCATCTTAATCCAATCCTCTATGGTTACAGTAATAGCCGATTGCGATTATAAAACTATCACCTATCATTTTAATTAGTTGACTGAAACTTATCTCCGTCAAAGAAGATAAATTTATTTGTTGAAAATAGATTTGTCAAGATAATTTTTCAAATTTAATGTCTTTGTCAATAATTGTCCCTTCCTTTATAACTACCTGAGACCCGCTCCTGTTATTTATTACAACATCTCCCTTAATCTTTACACCTCTCTCAAAAAAAACATCCCCTATTATAGTCAGAGATTCACAATCAACTAAAGAAGGGATACCATTTGCGAACCTTTCATCAAACATGTCTATTTTTCTGTAATATCTGGGATCAAGATCTATTATTATATCAAAATTTTTACCATTCTGTTTTCTTGCCGGATTAACAATAAAATTTTTATCGTCTGAGAATAAAAAACAGTCGGAACGAACGGCCATAAGATCATCACATGTTTTAACTGGAAAAAAACGGGATCTGGGGACTCTAATTGCTGTTGCACCTTCAATAATTGAGAGGGCTGCTCCCATTGCGGTCTCTATCTGATAAACATGCGGGCTGAATTCATCTCTTGGATCCAAGTTCTTGGGGTTCAGAATCATGGGGAGTTTAACTGTCCCATGTTTATCAATTAAATTCTTTAACGACCTAAGATCAATCCAGATATTGTTTGTATTGAAATATTTATACTGACTTATATCTCTACACTTTTCAAGTTCCCTTTTCGAGCACTGAGCTGCTTCACGTAAAATCATATGGCCGTTATTATGGACGGCCATATGACCTCCTTTAAAATCAACGGGTATTCTTTCCGAGACCTCCATCATAAAAGGAAAGCCTTTCTCGGAAAAAAATCCAAGAAGCGATTTATCTATAGTGGCGCCCAAGTTATCAGAATTTGCAATAAAAGCGTATATTATTCCTTCATCAAGCAGTTGCTGAAGAATTCCCGAGGTTAATAAGGCTATATATACATCTCCATGGCCGGGAGGATTCCACTCGAGGCGTCGGTTTTCGGGCCAGTCGGCAGGAGCAAGGTTATTCCTTAAGATCTTGGGGAATCTGTGCTGAAGGAATAACTTTGGAGTTATGGATGGTTTAATTTTTGATAGAGCGGAAATTGTATCCCGATGAGTACTGAAACTGTTCATAAGGCACAGCTTAACATTTAACTTTTCCGCCTTCTCTAATATTATTTCAAGAAAAGTCTTGTCATTTTTTGCTTTTATCAGAGATTTGGGCTTTGTCAAACCCATAGTTGTTCCAAGACCGCCATTCAATACTATCATAGCAACATGCTTCAATGCCTTTTCACCGGCATCCGTATAATTAACTGCATCCCTTGCATCTTCAATCTCATCTGCACTAACTGGTCTAATATCTATGTCATAAATAAATCCTTTTTCTCCTGCAGCAACCTTTTCATAATAATATGCAAATGTATCAATAACTATGGGCTGAATACCTTCTACTTTCATCTTTGATATAAAGGACTGCAAATGTCTTGGTTCGCCTGAAGTCTTCAAAGAAATACCCCGAAAATAATATAAATAAATTCTTACGTATTTAGTACCTGAACGGAAAGTCATGTTCAGGCAAAATTCGAATATCGAAATCCGAAACTCGAAACAAATTCGAATACCAAATTAGAAAATGACCAAAACTAAGTAATTGGGAATCAGTGGTTTTTGTCATTGGAGCGTTTGTATTTTTGTCATTGTTTTGTATTTCGTGCTTCGGATTTCGAATTTCTGACCGAAAAATAGGAGGTTTTCGGTCAACCACTATTTATATCGGCTCAATCCATCCAAAAGGATCTTCTGCCATGCCGTACTGTATGTCTGTTATGGCATTATAAAACTTGTTTGCCATAGGACCAACTTTACCGTCATCTATGGTTAAAACCTTTTCACCGTATCTTATTTCACCGACAGGTGAAATAACGGCAGCAGTACCTGATCCAAAACTTTCTTGAAGTTTACCTGATTCGTGAGCATCAACTAACTCGTCAATACTGATCTTCCTCTCTGTAATTTTCAAATTCCACATTTTTGCAAGGGAAATTACAGAATCTCTGGTAATGCCTGGGAGTATGCTTCCGCTTAACATCGGAGTAATAATCTCGTCATCTATGACAAAAAATATGTTCATCGATCCTACTTCTTCCACATATTTAAGCTCAACCCCATCTAGCCATAAAACCTGTGTATAACCATTTCTATGGGCTTCTTCGCCGGCATAAAGACTTGCTGCATAGTTTCCGGCTGTTTTTACATTTCCAACACCGCCTCGCACTGCTCTAACGTGGTTTTTTGTAACCCAGATTTTAACTGGATTAAAACCTTCTTTATAATATGCGCCAACCGGTGAAAGGATAATAAACAAACGATATGTATGAGAAGCGCGGACGCCCAGAAACGGGTCCGTTGCGATAATTGCCGGTCTTATATAAAGGGAAGTCTCATGAGTACCAGGCACCCAGTCTTTTTCAATATTTAACAACTGCTTCATAGCATAAAAGATAAAATCTTCGTCAATCTCAGGAATGCATAAGGCACGTGCAGATTTATTAAGCCTTGTAAAATTATTTCTCGGTCGAAAAAGCTGTATATTGCCTGACTCTGTCCTGAAAGCCTTGAGCCCTTCAAAAATTGCCTGGCCATAATGAAGAACCATTGTGGCTGGATCCATTATAAAGGATGTGTATGGCTCAATGCGTGGATTATGCCATCCTTCTTCTGGATTGTAATCCATATTAAACATATGGTCTGTAAATATTGTTCCAAAAGTAAGATTAGAATCATCCGGCCGCTGCTTCAATTTGGCGCATTTTTTAATAGTTATTTGCATTTAAATCTCCTCAGACAAACGATAAATTCCATAGCATAAGACCGGTTTTATTATCATAAGCTCTCTCAAAAGGCTTTCCTGTTAATTCCTGAAGGTTGATTTCCCCCGCAAAAATAATTGTCTCTGAAAAAAGATGCCCTCCGGTGATTTTACCTTTCTCATCACTTAAAACAATGTGTGCATGTACAAATGGGCTGCCCTCTTTTACTGAGACGTTACCAATACATGCTATGATCTCAAGAGGAGCTTCTTCGCTGAAAGTCACATAAACCTGCTGTTTTTGGTCATAACATCCTAATGTAACGGATGAAACAGAGCCAATCGCCGAAAAAACGGCCATCTGGATTGAGGCTTCTTTACAGAAGTCTTCAACAGACTCTATCAAATCCTTGCCGTAAGGAAGGGACCCTAAAAAAAAACGTCCGAGCTTAAATTCAGATAAAGACATATTCTTCATATAAACAAAAGGTTAAATCCAATTTACAGGTTGATGTTTTTATTTTATTTTATAACATATAAAAATATTTCCTCTTTAAATCAAGAAATAAGTTTTTTGTAACATAGCTTTGGGAAAATATATCAGCCCATAGATAGCTTGTTTCATATAGTTTTACAAAACCTGAGCTATTGACATCGTTTTTCTATTCAGATAGGAAAGTCCAAGTTTTTTGATACTAAACCCATGAAAGGAAAAAAATATGAATTTGTTAAACGATAAGCCTGATATGGCTGGTATCGAACCTGTTAGATTCGGCCCTGATGATAAATTTAAGTTTGAATGCCATAAGGGCGTAAAATGTTTTACCAAATGTTGCAGGGGTATAAATATTAATCTTACTCCTTATGATATTATCAGGCTAAAAAATCGTCTGCAGCTTTCATCAGAAGAATTCTTGGCAATCTATACTGAACCGCAGCTTTTAGAAAAAACAGACCTTCCTATTATAACTTTAAAGCTGATGGACGATGAAGAAAAATCATGCCCTTTTGTAAGGGATGATGGATGCATAATCTATGAAGACAGACCAACTACCTGTCGTTATTATCCTTTGGGAGTTGCTTCATTGAGCCACAAAGAAGGAGCCGATGACAAAGAATTCTATTTTTTTGTACATGAACCTCACTGTCTTGGCTTTGAAGAAGAAAAAATATGGACCGTACGCGAATGGCGAAAAGATCAGGGGGTTGACATCCATGATGAAATTAATGCAGGGTGGACGGATCTGCTGGTCAGGAAGAGATCTTTTCCAAAAAATGTAATGCTCACAGAACAAAGCAAGAAAATGTTTTTCTTAGTCAGTTATAATATTGACAAGTTCAGAGAATTTGTTTTTGAAAGCACATTCTTAGAACGATATGATATCAAAAAGAAACTTATTGAGAAAATAAAAAAAGATGAACTTGCTCTGTTAGAATTTGGAATCAGGTGGCTGAAATGGCTTTTTTTTAAAGCCGGTGATTTCAAAATAAAAGAAGAGAAGAAATCTAATTGATATTGGTTGAGTGGAAAATTGGTCGAGTGGTTGACTACTCGACCACTCGACCATGCTTTTAGGAACGGGGACGAAATAACTTCCCCAAGTAGGCGCATAGATTTGGGTTAGATTCGTTCGATCTTAAAGCACAAAAGTTGATAGAATAGCAGGCTATTTTGATATTTTTGGGATTTAAGATCGGGCAAAGATGGCTTGAAGCTGTGATGCATAGTTGGGAAAGTATTTCGTCCCCGTTCCTTAGTATTTTTCATAAAAAAGTCCTTCACAGCTTGAAGGATCATTTAAACGAGCCTCAATATCTACACCAAAAAAATCCGCTGCCGGTTGGAATATCTCAGGGTTATCAGCCTGTACTTTTTTTGCAGCTTCAAGTACTTTATTTAGACCATTTTTTGTCATTTTCCCCAAAGGTTTTCTGCATTCTCCAGAAGTAACGCCAAGAATGGCCATTAGGGTCTTTATGCCCAGAGGATTTCTTGCCCTGCAAACCACTTCTCCATAAGGCGTCTTTTCCTTAGTTATAACGGTAACCATTTTAAATAGCGGTCCCAGTGCCGATAACAGTTTCTTGGCCTCGGTCTGGTTACCCTGCTCAAGTAAGTTAACCATTTCAGCAACAGCTTTTGGTGCAATATTTGAAACAACCGAAATAACTCCCGCTGCTTTTATCTGCAGATCAAGCATCATATCATATGTCATTCCATCATCACCTGATAGAATAGTAAAATCATCTCCGCAACAAGCTCTGGTGCGTTTCATGTTTTCTATATTTCCAGTTGCCTCTTTTACTGTATTTACATTTCCAAACTCCTTGTTAAGGAAAGCCAGATCTTCCGGCAACAGTTGCGTGCCGGTCCTTCCAGGAATTACATAAGGAATAATCTCAACATCCGGAAAAGCTCTGGCAACCTGCCCAATATATTCTTTACGTATTTCAAGAGAGCTTGGGCCATTATAATATGGATCTACAAGCAATACAGCAGCAACGCCAACAGCAGCAGCGTGTTTAGTTGCTGCAATAGTTTCATCGGTGTTGTTGCTTCCTGTGCCTGCTATGCAAATGCATTTACCCTTTGATTTTATTGCAACATCCTCTATAATTTTGTTGTGTTCATCCCATGTTAAAGTGGGGCTTTCACCTGTTGTACCAACAGCCAAAATTCCTGTAATACCATTTTCTATCTGAAAATCCGCAAGTTTGCCAAGATTTTCATAATCAACGGCAAAATTATTAAATGGCGTTATAAGCGCTGTAAAACATCCTTTTATCATAACGACCCCCTTATTTAAGAAAAATTTGCCCCTATAAACCTGTAATATTAAGAAATTGTATAAAATATATAATTATGTCAAGGAAAAAATTAATTTTCTTAGAGCTCACGCAAAAAATAAATCGGCCGGGTTTGCATAAGCCCTTACCATTTTATCTGAAAGATGAACTTGACTTCAATCTGTTTTTGCTTGACAATAACCCGAAAAATGTCTCAATGATTCGATAATTATTATCAGAAATTTACAAACTTATTTTTAATAAAGGAATATATCATGCAAAAAGCAAAAAATGTCGAAGAATATATTGCTATGCAAAGGGCCAGCGTAGCTTCAAATCCGGATTGCGGAACATCTCATTATAACCTTGCAGTAGGCCTGATAGGGCAGAGAAAATTTGATGAAGCTGAGAGAGAACTTCATGCAGCGATAGATTGTAGCCCAAACATCGCCGAAGCTTATGTACAACTTGGAGGAATCTGCCTGCAGCGTGGTGACCTGGACGGCTGCCTTGAATACAACAAACAGGCAACAAAGGCAAGAGCTGGTTTTTTCGAAGGTTATGGCAATATAGGATTTGTTCATCTTCAAAGGGGAGAGGCGGAAGAAGCTATAGCAGCCCTTAAAAAAGCTATCTCCTTTAATTGCAAGTTTATTCAGGCTCATTCTACATTGGCAAGTGCTTATTTGATGTCAGGCTTGATTGATGAGAGCATAAAAGCCAATTTAAAAGTTATTGAACTGGACCCTAATTTTGCAGTTGCCTACAATAACTTAGCAATAGCATATTTAGAAAAAGGTGAATATGACAAAGCCGTTGAAAATTGCGATAAAGCAATTAAACTCGGTTACGAGGTAGCACCGGAAATTTTAAAAGAAATTGATACGCATAGATAAAGCATCTAACTACTGAGACATATGTCTTTGTAATTAAGCGGCCCATATTCATTGTAACTAACTGAAA
>Ga0180009_10005060_pt1 | contig 14273 bp, 13 predicted proteins | sample OS_PC_MetaG_FD_123537 | JGI IMG/M metagenome (GOLD analysis project Ga0180009, IMG submission 123537) | Groundwater microbial communities from the Aspo Hard Rock Laboratory (HRL) deep subsurface site, Sweden - OS_PC_MetaG | ecosystem: Environmental > Aquatic > Deep subsurface > Groundwater...
CGTTCTCGAAGCCGGTGCCGGCGACCTGACGCTGGCCGACACGAACGAGGAAGCGGCCAACCTGCTCGCTCTGCAGACCCGTCAGTCCCTCGCTCAGAGCTCGCTGTCTCTCGCGAACCAGGCCGAACAGAGCGTTCTGAACCTGATCCGTTAAAGAGACCCCGCCTCCGGGCGGATAAACGGGAAAAATGGACGGCGGGAACTTCGGTTCCCGCCGTTTTCCTGTGGAGCGGCTGCACGGCGGCCCCAAATCGCGCTACACTCACGGACCCTCTCCGTAGAATCGCTGTCAGGACGCACAAGCAATGGCTCTCAAAGTCGAACTCAAGCCCGGCGAACGCTTCATTCTGGGCGACAGCGTCATCACCAACGACGATCAGCGAACCCGCCTCTTCATCGAGGGCGACACGCCGATCCTGCGCGAGAAAGATATCCTCCGTGCCGCCGATGCCGACACGCCCTGCAAGCGCGTTTATCTCATCGTCCAGATGATGTATCTCGCGGCCGACCCCCGTCCGCACCACGATCTTTATTTCCAGATCGTTAAGGATGTCATGCAGGCGGCGCCGTCCACGGGGCCCTATCTCGACGCCATCAACAGTAAAATCTTAACTGGCGAAATGTATAAAGCTCTCAAGGAAGCTCGAAAGTTGATCGAGTACGAACGAGGGCTGTTGGAGAATGTCAAAGGCTCATGAGGCTTACGCCAATGCCTCGCGTAACGCGCCGAAGGATCCGCGTGAGTTCGAAGCGACGATCCTGACCCGGGCGGCAGGCCAGTTGCAGCGCATACGCGACAACTGGGAAAGCGAAAAGACGGCCTCCCTCCACGACGCGCTCACCTACAACCGCCGCATCTGGACGGTCTTCGCCGCCTCGGCCGCCGAGAAGGAGCACCCGCTCCCCCGCGAGATCAAGCAGAACATCGCGAACCTCGCCATCTTCATCTTCAAGCGCACCAACGAGATCCAGGCGAGCCAGGAGCCCGAACCGAAGCTCCTCGACACCCTCATCATGATCAATCGCGAGATCGCCGCCGGCCTCTACTCGCGGGGCTAGCGCGGCGGCATCCGGATCGCGCCGTCGAGGCGCACCGTCTCACCGTTGAAATAGCCATTGCGAAGCATCGTCAGCGCCAGGTCCGCATATTCCGACGGATCGCCGAGACGCGGCGGAAAAGGCACGGATGCCGCCAGGTTCTCGAATATCTGCGGGGCGCGGTCCTTCACGCCCAGCATCGGCGGCGTCGCCATGATGCCCGGCAGGATCGTGTTGATCCGTATGCCCTCTCTCGAGAGATCGCGCGCGATCGTCAGCGTCATGCCCTTGATCGCCGCCTTCGCCGCCGAATAGGCCACCTGCCCGATCTGCCCGTCCTCCGCCGCGACGGAGCCCGTATTCACGATCGCGCCGCGCTCGCCGCCCTCCAGCGGATCGAGCGTCGCCATGCCCGCCGCGCTTTTCACGACGCAGCGAAACGTGCCCACCGTGTTGAGCCCCAGCACATATTCGAAATCCGCGATCTTGTAGGGAACGATCTCGCCTGTCTTCTTGTCGCGCGCGATCGTCTTGCCGCCGCGCCCGCCACCGGCGCAATTCACGAGGCAGCGCTCCTGCCCGTTTGCGGCACGTGCCTTGGCGAAGCCCGCATCGACCGAGGCCTCGTCCATGACATTGACCTCGCAATAAAGCGCGCCGAGTTCCGTCGCGACCCTCTCCCCGTTTTCCTTGTTGAGATCGAAGATCGCGACCTTGACCCCAAGCTCACGCAGCGCTGTCACCGTTGCCTTGCCCAGACCGGATGCCCCGCCGGTCACCACCGCGGATATCGAACTGTCGAGTTTCATGATCGAGCTGCTCCCGTCGTTTCTTGTTTTACATTGCCGATGGCCTTGACGTCCGCCAGCATGACGCTTTTTTTTGCCCGCGCAAAGCCGCCATCCCCTCATCCGGCTTTGACGTCGGGGCTTCCTGCATTCGGAACCCCGACAACAAAAAAGGGCCCGTGAAAACGAGCCCTTTTCATTCGCCCCGGCTGCCGTCTACCGGATGAAATTCACCAGCGAGAGCTGCGACAGGATCGAGGTGACCTGGAAGCTTGCCTGGAGTTGCGTCTGCAATGTCGTCAGCTTCACGCCGACTTCGTAGGCATCCGCATTCTGGATATCGCCCAGGATTTCGTTCGCGGACGCCATCGTCGCGTCGTGCCGGTTCTGCGTATGGTCGAGCGTCGAGGCCGCGAGCCCGAGATTGGTCACGATGCTCTCCACCGACTGCACACCCGTGAAATTGAGCACCTGCCCCGCCCGGCTTGTCAGCGCGCGATAGCTGTCGCGCTGTTCGAGGTCGTCCGCGTCGCTGTACTCGGCCGCCGCCAGCAGCGCCGACATCTTCAGCGTATCGCGTATCGAGGCCTGGTCGGCGCGCGCGCCATAGGCAAGCTGGCGTCCATTGTCGATCTGCGCCACGAAATCCTTGCCCGCATTTGCGCCCAGGTCGCCGCTGTACCAGATGACCGTGTCGTCGGCCGTGGCATCGCGAAGCCCCGTCGCCGTGTCGAAAGGCGGCCCGTCAACGCGCTGGGGAAACCCGCCAGCCGTATAGTCGAAGAAATTGTCGGCCGCTTCGACAGCCGAGGCCGCTCTCAACGTCACATTCGCTTCGCGCTGGATCGCCGTGTCGAGCGCCGCCTGGAAATTGGCGCTCGTCGTCGTCGCGTCCGCGCCGATCGTGAACTCGCCTGCTTCCGGCGGATTGCTCGCCGTCGCCTTCAGCGTCACGGTCGTCGAGGTGCCGTCCGGCAGGTCGAGCTCGAAGGAAATCGTCTCGCCGGCACCCGGAAGCCCGGTGAAATCGACATCGACGCCAGCCGGAGAACCCGCCGGCCCCGTCACGCTCGCATTTGAGAGCGTCGACTGCACGGCGGCGATCTTGAAACCGAAGACGCTCGGGTCCGCGTCCTCGGCAATCGTCACCGTCGTCCCCGCCGCGCCAAGCGTCAGCCGCCCGCGTCCGTCCGCGCCGAGATCGGCCTGGGCCCGCTCGTCGATGAACTGCTTGAGCCCCGCCTTGTTGCCGCTGCCGTTGAGGATTTCGTCGGGCAGCGCCACGGGCCGCGTCTGCGTGTCCTTGCCGCCGAAGAGATAGCGGTCTTCCACCTGCAGGTTGAGCAGGTTCACCATTTCGTCGAACGTCATCGACGCTTGAACCTGCGCGCTCGTCTGCGTGCCGCTCACGAGTTCGAAGCCCGATGTCGCGAGCGACGTCTTCGTCTCGCTCACAATGTCGTTCACCCGCGTCAGCGTTGTGGACATGACCTCGATGCGCATCTGCGTCTTCGAGATCGTATTCGTATAGGCCGAAATCTGTCCGAGCTGATGCGTCAGCGAGAGAACCGAGTTCCGGTCCGTGCCGAGCTTTGCATAGGAGTCTGTCTTGAGCCCGGTCGAGAGCTGCCGCTGCAGGTCGTCGAACTGGGCGCGCATGTCGTTGATCGACTGGCGAAGCGCGAGAGACTGGGAAAGCGTCGATATCTGCATGGGATTTACCTGCCGATGCTCATGAGCACGGTGAAGAGGTCCTGGATGGTCGAGATGACGCGGGCATTCGCCGAATAGGCGTTCTGGAGAAGGAGGAGATTCGACAGCTCATCGTCGATATTGACCCCCGTCTCGGCGTCGAAGCGATCCTGCAGCGACGAGGCGACCACTTCCTGCGCTTCCGCATCGCGTGTCGCATTCGCCGACTGGCTCGACTGGAACGAAATGATCCGCCGCGCGAATTCGTCGACCGAACCGGTGAAGGGCGTCGCGCTGCCGCCGATGCCGGTCGAGGGAGCGTAAGCGCGCGGATTGGACGTCAGCCGCGCCAGCAGGTCGAGCGGCCGTGTCGTGTCGCCGAGCGGTGTGCCCGTGTCGTAGGCGACAAGCAGCGTGTCGTCGGCGACCACCGCCGGATTGACCGTGATGCGCGAGGCAAAACCCGTCTTCTGCGCCGGATCGCCGAGGCTGTTCGAGAAGATCGTGCCGCCCGAGCCGTCGACGAAGAGCGCCATGCCGGTGCCCGCATCCGTGAGCGCCGCGGGCGTCACCGTCGCGCTCACCGCGTCGATGTCGCTGTTGCCCACGGCCCCGTCGTCGAGGAAGCGGATCGTGTTGCCCGCCGGGTTCGACACCACAACGTCCGCCGGCAGCGCCGCCTGCAGGTCCGCGATGATCCCTGCCATCGGTTGATTGAAGTCGACGCCGATCACCACATCGTCGGGATTGGCCGTCGCGCTGTTGGACAGCGGCAGGACCGACGGGTCGTCCACCCGCACGATCGTCACGTCCTGCCGCACCCCACCCACCGTGTAGGAGAGGTTGATCGTGTTGCCGGAGAGCATGCCGCTCGTATCGATGTCGAAGCCGGTCGCCGCGCCGCTCACGGCGGCGGTGCTGTCGGCCGTTTCTTCCGACATGGCGAGCGCGAGCTGCGCCGCCAGTTCGTCGAGCTGCGCCTGCGCCTGCGGCAGGATGTTGTCGCGGAGTTCGATATAGCCCGCCAGCGCGCCCGCGCGGATGGCGCCCGCGGCAATGAGATCGACCGAGGTCGATCCCGAGACGAGCCTGATCGTCCCGACGCCGCCATTCTCGTAGGTCGAGCCGGGATCGATCTGCGTATGTTCATCGAATGTGAGTTCGACCGGCGTCCGGTCGAGCAGCAACTGCCCGCCCGAGGTGAACACCGTCACCGTACCGTCGTCGCGGTTCACCACCTTCACATCCATGAGGCGCGACAGCTCGTCGATCGCCATGTCGCGCTTGTCCTGCAGGTCGCCGACGGACTGGCTGCCGGCCTGGCGCTGCGCGATCTGGTTGTTGACGGCGGCGATGGTCTGGAGCAGCGCATTCGCCTGTTCGACGCCCGCCGCGATGTTCCGCTCCGCCTCCAGCCGCATGTCCTGGATCGTGTCGGAACTGGAGTTGAACTTCGCGGCAAGGTTGCCCGCCTGGTTCAGGAACGAGGCCCGCGCCGCTTCCGATTCCGGATTGTCGATCAGTTCCTGCAGCATCGTCGCCAGCGCGCCGATCGACCCCGCGATGGAGCTGTTCGAATCCGGCGTGCCGAAGCTCGCGTCGATCCGTCCGAGCATGCTCGACTTGACGTTGAGGAAGGCCGAGCCCGCCGATGCCGTGCGGAGCTGCTGCTGCAGGAAGCTGTCGATCTGGCGCTGCGCCGCCTCGCGCCGCACGCCGATCCCCTCGCCGCCCGCGAGCTGGTTCGTCTGCTGCTGTATCTTGCGGGTATAGCCCTCCGTGCCGACATTCGCGATGTTGCGCGAGGTAACGTCGATCCCGGCCTGGGAGACGTTCAGTCCGCTCATTGCGGCGCCGAGGGCGGAAGTAAGGCTCATGACGGGACCTGGTGACTGGCTTGCGCGTTGCGGCCGATACGCGGCGGGTCAGCCCCGCCGCGCCTGTTCTTAGCGCTTCATGTTGAGCGTTTCGCTGATGAGCTGGTCCGCCGTCGTCACGATGCGCGTGCCGGCCGTATAGGCCTGCTGCGTCACGATGAGCTTGGAGAACTCGTCGGCGATGTCGACGTTGGACGCTTCCTGCGCCGAACCGATCACATTGCTGCCGCTCGTCAGCATCGGCTCGCCCGATTCCTGCGTCGCGGCGAAGGCCGTGCCGTCGAGCTTCTGCAGCTTGTCCGCCGCATTGAACTTCGCCAGCGACACTTCCGCCAGATCGACCGTCTTGCCGTTCGAATAGGTGCCCGTGATGCGGCCATTGTCGGAAACCGCGATGCTGACGAGTTCGCCGGAGGGAAACCCGTCCTGGTCGAGCGCCGTCGTTTTCACGGTGCCGTTGTCGTCCTGGAACTGCGTGATGTTCGACGCGCCATGGTCCAGCGTCACGTCGCCGACGCTGATGCCGTTCACGGTAAGCCCGGTGATCGTCGTCGAGTCGACGGCGGGCGAAAGGCGGCCCTGCGCATCGAAAGCATAGTCCTGGCCGATATTCACCCATTTGTCCTGGGCGCCGGTCGCGCTGTCGTCGGTCTTGTAGAACAGGTTCCAGGTATCGCCGCCGCCCGCCGCATTGTCGACCTTCGCCCAGCGGAACTGAACATTGGCCGGCGCGCCAAGCGCGTCGTAGGCCGTCACGGCACCACCCGAGAGCGAATTGTCGAGGAAGACGCCCTCGTTCGCCGCCGAGATGACGCTGAGATCGGCCGGCGCCGGCGTGAAGCGGCCCACCGTCAGCAGCTCGCTGTTCGCGATGGCCGGATCGGCGTTCACAGTTTTCGGCCAGGTCGGCAGGTTCGCCTTGTAGCTGATCGTGCCTGTGTTGTTCGCCGCCAGGAAGTCGCGGTCGATCTGGATGCGGCTCGGCGTATCGCCCACCGGATTGCCCGTCACCGGATCGATCTCGAGGCCCTGCAGCGTGTAGCCCGCGCCGTTCACGAGGAAACCGTTCTTGTCCATCGAGAAGTCGCCGCGCCGCGTATAGTAGTTCACGCCATCGAAAACCGGGGCGCCGTCCACCGTCGCCACCTGCTGCGAGACGATGAAGAAGCCCTCGCCATTGATCGCCATGTGAGTCGGCGTCTCGGAGGCGTCGATCGAGCCCTGCACCGTATTGGTGAAGGCCGGCGCCGCAAGCACGGCCCCCGGCAGATGGTTCCGGCTGCTCGATGCCGTCACGATATCCTGGAAGCTCGTATCCGTGCGCTTGAAGCCCACGGTCTGCGAGTTCGCGATATTGTCCGAGATATGACCGAGCGCGCTCGACTGGGCGCGAATGCCGGTCACGGCGGTGGTCATCGATCCAAAAAAGCTCATGGCGCTCTCCACGGGGTCAGTCCCGGCCATAGGTGGCGGGACAGGGTCTGGCCCTAATGAGAGCAAGGATGAGGCCAAGGCTTTTTCCGTTGTTTTTCAGTGGCTTGGAAAGAAAATCCCCCTCCCGGCCCGGCAGCCCCTGCCCCTCACCCGGCAGAAACTGCCGCAAGGGAGGCCGCGATGATCCTTTCCCACCAGTTAAAATCGCGAGAGCCCCTTCCCGTCCGCGAACAGGCCTTTTCCTTGAACCGCGCCGGGCCAGCCTTTAGGTTCCTTCGCGTTCAGCAATTCGGTAACGGCCGCCCATGTGCGGCCAGAGGAAAGCCATATCCATGAAGTTTGAGGGAACGAAAGATTACGTCGCCACCGAAGACCTGCGCGTCGCCGTCAACGCGGCGATCACGCTGCAGCGTCCCCTTCTGGTGAAGGGCGAGCCCGGAACCGGCAAGACGGTGCTGGCCGAGGAAATCGCCAAGGCGATCGATGCCGAGCTCATCAGCTGGAACATCAAGTCGACCACCAAGGCGCATCAGGGCCTTTACGAGTACGACGCGGTCTCGCGCCTGCGCGACAGCCAGCTCGGCGACGAGCGCGTCAACGACATCCGCAACTACATCTCCAAGGGCAAGCTCTGGGAAGCCTTCGAGCGCCCGAAGCGCCCGATCCTGCTCATCGACGAAATCGACAAGGCCGACATCGAGTTCCCGAACGACCTTCTGCAGGAACTCGACCGGATGGAATTCTACGTCTACGAGACGAACGAAACCATCAAGGCCGCCCAGCGCCCCATCGTCATCATCACCTCCAACAACGAGAAGGAACTGCCGGACGCCTTCCTGCGCCGCTGCTTCTTCCACTACATCAAGTTCCCGGACGAAGACACGATGCGCGCCATCATCGACGTCCACTTCCCGGGCCTGAAAGGCAAGCTCGTGCAGGAAGCGCTCTCGATCTTCTACGAGATCCGCGAAGTGCCGGGCCTGAAGAAGAAGCCGTCCACGTCCGAACTTCTCGACTGGCTGAAGCTTCTCCTCTCCGAAGACATCTCGCCGGAAACCCTGCGCGAGAAGGACCCGACAAAGCTCATCCCGCCGCTCCACGGCGCGCTTCTGAAGAACGAGCAGGACGTCCACCTCTTCGAACGCCTCGCCTTCCTCGCCCGCCGCGAACGGAACTAAAAAGCGAACAAAACAACGTGCCTCTCCTCCCACCCTCCCCTCGGGGAGGGTCGAAAAATCCCTTCGGATTTTTCGGGGCGGGGGAGCCACAACCCGGACACCTCAAGGCCCGCGCCTCACAGCGCGGGCCTTTTCATGTCCATAGACTCGAAAAACAATCCGTAGAAAGATGGTTCTAATGAAGAAAACGAAAATAAAAGTGCCATCCCGGGCCTTGTGCCCGGGACCCAATCCGCGTCGATGCCTGTCGCGCCGAAGCTCCGTAGGAGCGAAGGTGGAAGCGGCGTCAGGAAACGACTCTTGAATTCAAAGCCCGCGCCTCACCGCGCGGGCTTTTCGTTTCCCTCCCTCTCCGTCCGACGGATGACACTAAGCTCTCGCGGAGCGCGATATCGAAAACCTCAGCGTCTCTGCGCCTCTGCGTGAGTCCCTTCGCGTGCCGCAAAACCGGACATGAACTCCCCCTCACGCCCGTTGAACTTTCCGTGACATCCCGCCGCATCCGTCCCCCTGTAAGGATGCTGTAAGCGGGACGGTCCTTTTTCATGCCCAATCCCGAACCGGCAAGTCCCGCACAGGAGTTTGCGCATGAGTATGAATAAAAAGACGATTTCAGCGGTCATCGCCGCCTCCGCCCTCTTCCTTTCCGCCGCAAGCCTCGCGAATGCCGCCGTCCCCGAAAGCGGCAAGCTCGATTTCACCGTGCTGCGCGGCGGCAGCGAGATCGGCACGCACCGTCTCGAATTCGCCCGCGAGGGCGACGAACTGAAAGTCGACATCGACACCGACATCGCCGTGAAGATGCTCGGCATCGCCGTCTACCGCTTCGAGCATGAAGGCCACGAAATTTGGCGCGACGGCCAGCTCGTCTCGCTCGAGTCGGAGACGAATGACGACGGCACCGCCCATCGCCTCGCCGTGAATGCGGCGGACGGCAAGCTCGTCGTGAACGGCGACGCGCGTCAGGGCGAGGAAAATCCCGGCGTCATTCCCGCAAGCCTCTGGAACGAAGACCTCGTCAAGCAGAACGCCCTTCTGAATACGCTGGACGGCTCCAGCATGGACGTGACGGTGCGTGAAGTCGGCCCCGAGACGGTCAAGGTGAACGGCGAGTCTGTCACCGCCACGCACTACTCCGTCACCGGCAAGCTTGAGCGCGAGCTCTGGTACGACGCCGCCGGCATCCTCGTGCAGGTGAAGTTCGCCGGCTCCGACGGCTCCGAGATCAGCTACGTCCTCAAATAGGCGGGACTTTGCCCCATTGTTCGCGTAACCGCGCCCGCCCCTCTCCGCCGGCGCAGACCACCCCGAGGACAGACGTGCAAGTGATGCTTGTCGATTCCACTGCGACGGCGCGGCCGGCTGTCGAGGATTTCATCAGGGCGGGTTACGCCCGGAAATATGGAGCGAAGATCGGGAGCTTGCCGGCGACCCTCTTCGCCGTCGCGGGGGCGGATGGCGCGCCGCTCGCGGCCGCCGGGCTGCGCCTGCGCGGGGACGGATTCTTCTCGGAGACCTATCTCGATGCTCCGCTTGAAATGCAGGCATTCGCCGCCCTCGGCAGGCCCTTTGCGCGCGACGAGTTTCTCGAAGTGACGACGCTGGTCAGCGCCTCGCCCTTCGCGCTCTTCCCTCTCATGACCGCCATGTTGCGGCACGGGCGGGAGCACGGCCTCGGCTGCGGCGTCTTCACGGCGACGGCGCCGCTGCGCAAGCTGTTCACACGGCTCGGCGTTCCCTTCGTGCCGGTCCTCGCCGCCGCGCCGGAGCGCATCGGCGATCCCGAAAACTGGGGCAGCTACTACGAGCACGACCCCTGGGTCTGTCTGATGCCGAATCCGGCGGCGCCAGCGAGCTGCCTTCTTCCCCGCACCCGAAAGGCGCGCCCATCGAACCGGGAGACCGCATTGAATGGCTGAGGTGATCGCTGCACTGAAAAACGGCGCGAATGAATGGCCGGACCGCATCGCCTTTCGCGACGATGAAGGCGAGTTGAGCTATGCCGGTCTCGCGCGCCGCGTCGCGGGTGCGATGGAAGTCCTTGCCCGCGACAACGCGCCCATCGGCCTCATGGCCGAGAACGGCATCGATTGGGTCGTCGCCGACCTCGCGGCAACGGCGTCGGGCAGGCGCTTCGTCCCCCTGCCGCCCTTCTTCTCCGACGATCAACTCTTGCACGTCGTTCGCGATGCCGGCATCGGCCTGATCCTCGCAAGCCCCTCCATGAGCGAGCGCGCCGCCCGCTTCGGCCGCGTTCAACCCGTGCCGAAGACCGAGGGCGGTGTACAAGGTCTCGATGCCGCCGTCTCCGGCGAGCGCGTGATCTACACCTCGGGCTCCACCGGCCAGCCCAAGGGCGTGCGGCTCGGCGAAGCGCAGCTCGATCACGTCTCGCGCGGCCTCGCAAAGGCGATTTCGGCCACTGAGAGCGACAGCTATCTTTCGGTCCTCCCCTTTCCGCTTCTCCTCGAGGAACTCTGCGGCATCCATGTGCCGCTCATGGTCGGCGGCGTCTCGACCATCCGCAAGGATGTCGCCGCTCAATGTGCAAGCGGCAATCTCGACGCGATCCGCCTCGCCTTCGACGAGGTGCAGCCTTCCGTCAGCGTTCTCGTGCCCGAGCTTCTGCGCGCATGGGTCGGTTCGCTCATCCTTTCGGGCGCGCGGGCGCCCGCCTCGCTTCGCGTCGTTGCGGTCGGCGGCGCCCCGGTGCCCCCGCAGGTCCTGAACGCCGCGACCGGGCTCGGCATTCCCTGCCTCGAAGGCTATGGCCTCTCCGAATGCGGTTCCGTCGTCGCCGTCAATCGTCCGGGCAGCGCAACGCCCGGCACGGTGGGAAAACCGCTCGACGGCCTCACCGTCACCATCTCGGGCGGCGAGATCGTGGTCGAAGGCCCGAGCGTCATGACGGGTTATGTCGGCCAGCCGGATCTCGACGGGCCCTGGCGCACCGGCGATCTCGGTTATTTCGACGATACCGGTAATCTCGTCATCGAGGGCCGCAAGGACGCGATGATCGTCACCGGCTTCGGGCGCAACGTGCAGCCGGAATGGATCGAGGCGCAGCTTCAGGGCGACCCGCGCATCCTGCGGGCGACGCTTGCCGGTCATGGCGGCTCCTATCCGACGGTTCTGATCGTGCCGGGCGCCTTCGCCGGCGAATTCTTCACCGCGGCCCGCCCCGGCGAGGTCTTGACCGCGCTCCAGCAAATCTGCACCGGGCTCCCCGACTACGCCCTGCCCCGCAGTTACATCGCGATGACCGGCGACGAAATGCAGTCGCTCGGTCTCACAAGCCCCAATGGCCGCGTGCGGCGCAAGGCGGTCGAAGCCTGGCTGCGCACGGCGGACGCGCAATCGCGCAGCAAAACGGCGCCCGTGCCGGAGGAGGTTTCCATATGAGTTTCTACGACCGTTTGATCGCGGAAACGCAGGCAGCGCGCGACGCCTTCTTCTCCATCCCCATCGTGCTCGAAGCCGCGCAGAACGGTGTCGATCGCGATCTCTACATCGCCTATCTGACGGAAGCCTATCACCACGTCCGGCACACCTGCCCTCTGCTCGCGCATACGCTCGCACATTGCCCGAAAGACGACACTGCCTACCGCAAGGCGCTTCTCGAATATCTCGACGAGGAACAGGGCCACGAGGAATGGATTCTCGACGACATCGCCCATATCGGCGGCGATGCCGAGGCGGTCAGGCGCGGCGACGGCGACTGGCCGGTTCGCGCCATGGTGTCCTGGGTCTACTACGCCGTCGGCTTCCTCAACCCCTATTCCATGCTCGGCATGGTTCTCGTTCTCGAGGGCACCTCGGTCGACATCGCCTCGGCGGGCGCCGACGCTGTGCGCAAGCGCCTTGGCATGATCGGCGAGCAGAAGGGATTTTCCTATCTGACCTCGCACGGCACCCTCGACAAGGAGCACATCGTCTTCTTTCAGAACCTCGTCAACACTGTCGAGGGCGAAGAAAACCACCGCGCGATTATCGACACGGCAAACACGGTCTATGCGCTCTGGGGCGAGATGTTCGCGAAGCTCGCCCGCGATGCGGAAAAAAGGAGTGAGCAAAATGCAGCGTGACGCCCGGGTCGTCGTCATAACGGGTGCGGGATCGGGCATCGGCGCGGCGCTGGCGCGTGAGGCGGCAAAGGCCGGCGCGCAACTCGTCCTCGCGGGCCGCCGCGCGGAACCGCTTGCCGAAGTCGCCGACACGCTCCGCACCGCAACGCCGCCCATTCTCGTGCAGGCAGATGTGACCACGCCGGACGGCCGCCGCCTCCTTCGCGAGGCATGCATGCAGGCGGGCGGCCGCGTCGATATGCTCATCAACAATGCAGGCGTCGTCCGCACCGGCCCCCTTTCCGCGATGGACGATGGCGCTGTGAATGCGATGATCGCGACCAACCTCGCCGCGCCCCTCTTCCTCGCGCGCGACCTGCTACCCATGCTTCGCCGCTCGAAGACCCCGCGCATCGTCAACGTCGGTTCGATGTTCGGCGACATCGCCTTCCCGCTCTTTGCCGTCTACTCGGCAACGAAGTTCGGCCTTCGCGGCCTGTCGGACGCGCTCCGTCGCGAATTGCAGCCCGAGGGGATCGGCGTCACTTATGCCGCGCCCCGCGCCGTCCGCACTCCTGCCGCGCAGGAATTCAATGCACTGGTCGAACCCTTCGCCATGAAGCTCGATGCACCGGAAAAAGTCGCGCGACGCATCTGGCGCGGAGCGCTCAAGGGCAAGCGGACGGTTTATCCCGCAGGGGCCGAGCGCCTCTTCATCTTCGTGCAGCAGTTCCTTCCCCGCGCCGTCGACAACGGCCTCGTGAAGCAGTTGACCGCCTTCACCGCCCGCGAACCCGCCACCCAAAAGCAGATCCCCCAAAACCGGGCATAAGTCTGTGGCCCACCCTCCCCCTGTGGGAGGGTCGAAAAAATCCCATCGGGATTTTTCGGGGAGGGGGCGCGGGGCGAACGGAAGACAGTTATCCGCACGGGGACAACCGAATATATTCCGTATACTGATCTATACGAATCCCCGTTCGTGACGTTTCAATGACATTCGTGTGACAGCCGGGAGTGGCTTATCCCGCAAACGCCGAATCCGCGAACTGTGCCAAGGGCTTGGCGAAGGCCGGGGATATCCCCGCAACGACCGTCACAATTCACTCGGGTTCCGGTACGATCAGCGGTTCGTCGCCCAGGAAATCCGCCAGATCTTCCGCCCTTTCCCGCGCCATTTCGCTTTGGCAACCCACGAGTATGGGCCCGTACATCGTGCCCGTCGGGAGTCGAAACCGCGCGCAACGGGCTTCGCGATAGGCCTCATAGGCCGCGCCGCTCGCCTCCACCCAGTCCGTAAGGCGTTGATCTTCCTTGGCAATCACCGCATCCTCGCGCGCCGCCGCGGCGCTCTCCCAATAGTCCCTCACCTCCCCCTGACAGGTGAGCATGGCAAGCGTCGTCCAGTCGCCTGCCTCTGCACATCGCACGAAAAACCGGTCGCCGCAGTCTCGTCCGGCGTTTCCTTCGCCTTTCGGCGCTTGTGCAATACAGGCGTCGATATCCGTCTGCGCCTGCCCCTCCGCCACCCACGGGTTGTCCGCCGCGGCAGCCGCGGAAGCGATAAGCCCAAGCAGAAAAAGGAAAATTACTGGATATCCCCGGTCCATAAATGAACACTCCCACCCCTTCAAACCGGACCCCATAGGCCCTAGACTGCGCCCAAACGCCATTCAAAATTCGGGAACGCCCATGTTCGTCCATTTCTTCCATGAACTCAAAAAAGCCAATGTTCCTGTCAGTCTGCGTGAATATCTCACGCTTCTGGAGGCCATGGACGCGGACGTCATCGACCGCAAGGTCGAGGACTTCTACTACCTCTCGCGCTCCGCGCTGGTGAAGGACGAGCGCAACCTCGACAAGTTCGATCTCGTTTTTTCCCATGTTTTCAAGGGCTTGGAACAAGTGGGCGAAGGCGACATCGCCCAGATCCCGGAAGAATGGCTCCGCGCCCTGACCGAGAAATTCCTGACCGAGGAAGAGAAGGCGCAGATCGAGGCCTTGGGCGGTTGGGAAAAGATCATGGAGGAGCTCCAGAAACGCCTCGAGGAACAGAAGGAACGCCACGAAGGCGGCAACAAATGGATCGGCACGGGCGGAACTTCTCCTTTCGGTGCAAATGGTTACAACCCGGAAGGCGTCCGCATCGGTCAGAAGGAAGGCCGCCACGGCAAGGCCGTGAAGGTCTGGGACAAGCGCGAATAC
>Ga0180009_10005061_pt1 | contig 14272 bp, 11 predicted proteins | sample OS_PC_MetaG_FD_123537 | JGI IMG/M metagenome (GOLD analysis project Ga0180009, IMG submission 123537) | Groundwater microbial communities from the Aspo Hard Rock Laboratory (HRL) deep subsurface site, Sweden - OS_PC_MetaG | ecosystem: Environmental > Aquatic > Deep subsurface > Groundwater...
AAAAAAATAACTAAATCGGATATACCATGTATTGGACTTTAGAATTGGCATCGAAACTTGAAGATGCCCCCTGGCCTGCCACCAAAGAGGAGCTAATTGAATGGGCAGTTCGAACTGGTGCTCCAAGTGAGGTAATTGAAAATCTGGTCGAGATGGAAGATGAAGGGGAGATTTACGACCGTATCGAAGATTTATGGCCGGATTATCCCACAAAAGATGATTTCTTCTTTAATGAAGAGGAGTATTAAAAATCAATAGAAAATAAAAAAGGCTGTCTGTTATCGGACGGCCTTTTTTGTGTTTATCGTTTTGAACATTCAAGCAGCGTGTGACTGACCCCAATATTATCAATCATGCGATCGATTTTAAAACCTGAGGCCTCAACTAACCTGACCATATCGCGCGAATGATACATTTGGCTGTTGCCGTTGGCAATAGCAGTGAAATATAGCGTGGTTCCATGCAGGCTGTAGGTGGAAGCAGGATAAGCTTGCCGATCCCAATAGGTTTCTAGAATGAACAAAGAACCATTTACATCCAGAGCGTTGTAAGAACGGTTGAGCAAACTCAGGATTTGTTCCTGTGAAAAACAATCCAGAAACTGACTCATCCAAATGGCATCATATCCCTTTGGGAAAGGAATGCTGTCGTCGAGAAGATTAAGGGCATGCGTTGAAATCCGATTTGAAAAACCGGCGGATTCAATATTGTTATTTGCTTCTGCAACCTGACCCGGTAAATCGAGGATAGTTAGTTGTATGTCAGGGTTGTTGCCGGCGCAGAATATGGAGAACTTGCCTGTATTTCCTCCCACGTCCAGTATTTTCGTTGGTTTGTTCTCGAAAATATAGGGAAGCACTTCCGGAAAGGCATAATCAGAGTAGAAATGGTCGAAGGCAAACCAACTTTTCCGTACTTTTTCGGGAAGCTCGGCGAGGGCTTCATATACTGTATTCCACTGTCCAAAAACGGAAAGCCCTTCGGGTTTGCCATTGGTGATGGCTTCTTGCAGTTTAAACATACCCAGGTAGTTAACATCCTGAACAAAGTCCATATTAACACGGGTTAATTCGTCTTTCAGAATGAAATAGCCAGTTTTTGTGATGGAGTAACTATCTTGCTCAACCTGAACCAGTTCAAGACTTAAACCAGCTTCCAGGAGTACTTTAACCCCATAAACAGAAAGGTTTAGTGCTTCGGCAATCTCCTCCAAGGTTGACCCGGTCTTCCTGTTGTTAAAAAGGTGGTCGAGTATGCCCAGGTTGCGTAAGGCAATAGAAGCCTGAAACATGATTGGTCCAAACGCAATTTTTTGCGCATCAAACTTTGCCTGCAAAGCAGTTTTGTTGTCGTGGCCGTAGGTAATTTTCATGATGTTGGGTTTTGTTTCCAAAAATAGTAATAATTAAACCACTGCTCCGGGAACTTTTTTAGTACCCTTTCCATCTCACGGATATAAGCGGACATGGCTATCTTAAGAGAAGTGTTAAGTGTCTTTCTTTCTGATGGATAAGTCGTGGGAGGAGTGGCAAAAAAATGATAATGTTTTCCTTTCATGCGCATGGCAGAGACAAAAGTCATGGGTTTGCCAAACCGAATGGCCATACTAAAAGGGCCTGTGGGGAAATCAGCCTCTAGACCGAAAAAAGGCATTGATACAGGTTTTGAACCTTCTAAAAAACGATCGCCATGTATGGCAATAAGTTCGTTTCTTGCCATGGCTTCTTGTATGGCAAACAGATGAGAAAGATCTTGTTTTATTGGGATGATGCTCATGCTTTTCTCTGTCATTACCTGATTTAGCATGTTTTTGATCTTTTCATGTTCGGCCTCCAGCATCACAATATGCACGCGGGTAGGGATTCTTTTTAAAAGATGTCCGGCAATTTCCCAATTTCCGATATGTGCCCCGATAATAAAACCTCCGGTGCTTACCGCCATTTGGTGTAAGTGTTGTTCGCCCTCGAAATCAAATGTAAAACGTGATTCCATGCCTGACATAATGGCCACTTTATCGATTAACACCTGACCAAACCGATAACTGTTCAGAAAAAGGTAGCGGATGCTTTTAAACAAGCTAAAGTGTAGCACCTTGCGGTAGAAGTAGTACATCGGATTGCGGGCAGAACGGACAAAAACCACAAAATAGGCCGAAACAAATATCAACAAGGTATAAGCTGCATTGATGCCCAAATGTTTTAAAAGAAAAATAAAGGCAAAATTGCCAGCCTTACCTCCGCGGGTTTTCCCCTTCCATTGAGCGGACATTATTTAATGCTATGTTCAAAAACGAAATCGTAAAGGTCGTTTAGGGTAATTATTTTGCTTAGATGTTCGCTGGTAACTTTGATGCCGAACATGTTCTCCAGGATTACGGCAATATCAACAAAATCAAGGCTTTCGATGTCGAGGTCCTCTTTTAAGAGTGCGTCTTTACTCAACTGATCTTCCTCCAGCTCAAACTCTTCGATGAGAAACTCATTAATCTTTTCGATGATTGTACTTCTGTCCATAATCTTTTTCTGTCAGTAGGTGTTATTCGGCAAAAATAAAAAAACTGTTAGTTAATAATTCACGTTCCTATAACTTTTTTACTATTAAAGTTGAGTTGGTTCCTCCGAAACCGAATGAGTTTGATAGAAACGTGGTAATCTTGTGTTCTTTGGTTTGACTGATAATATTTAGCTTGGCTGAATATTCATCAGGGTTTTCGAAGTTTAAATTTGGCGCAATGAAAGAATGTTGGGCCATAAGCATTGAATAAATCACTTCGCTTGTTCCTCCCATCCACATTTCATGGCCTGTCATTCCTTTAGTTGAGCTTACCGGCACGCGACCCTGGTCAAATATTCTGTAGATGGCATTGGCCTCGTTTTGATCACCAACAGGGGTTGAAGTGGCGTGAGCGTTCAGGTAATCAATGTCTATAGGTTTAAGTTTGGCGTCATCTAACGCACGTTGCAGCGATTTTACAGGGCCTTCAACGTTTGGAACCGAGATGTGGTCGCCATTGGAAGAGAACCCGTAGCCAATGACTTCGCCCAAAATTGGAGCGCCTCTTTTAACAGCTGTTTCATACGATTCCAGAATAAGGGTTGCGCCACCACCACTTGGCACGAGGCCGTCGCGATCGCGGTCGAAAGGGCGTGATGCTTTTTGTGGATTGTCTTCACGCACCGAAAAAGCATTTAGCGCATCAAAGCTACACATCGAAAGTGGGTTTATTTCTTGCGCACCCCCACAGATAATGGTGTCTTGTAGTCCGTTTTTTATCATGAAATAGGCCATGCCGATAGCATGAGATCCGCTGGCACACGCTCCGCTGATAGTGAAATTTATTCCTTTTAATTTCAGAATTACCGAGAGGTTCATGCTCACCGTAGAATTCATCGATTGAAAAATTGAACCAGATCCGATCATTGTGGTGTTTTTCTTTTCGCGAAGAATATCGGCAGCTTCTACAACAGATGTGGAGCTGCTGTCGTTGCCGTAAAGGATGCCAATTTCTTGAGAGTTAAGGAAGTCTTCATCGATTCTTGCGTTGGTAAGTGCTTCGGCAGTAGCGATGTAAGCATACTCTCCTTGTTCGGGAAGCCCGACACGCATCCTACGGGGCAAGAGGCCTTTCATTACGGGTCGTTCAATAAACCCGGTAAGTGCCGATCTAAATCCCATCTGTTTACGCTCAGGGTCAAAAATAATCCCGGATTTTCCTTCATAAAGGGAACGGGTTACTTCGTCGAGGTTTTTCCCTATCGTTGAATATATTCCCATCCCGGTAATAACAACACGTCTCATCTTTTGTCGTAGTTTAGCTAAGGTTCTTAATAGTAGTTGTTTAAGTGTGTAGTCCACCATTGATGTTGATAACTTCTCCGGTGATATAGGATGATCCTTCGCTGGCTAAAAATGCAACCACAGAAGCTACTTCTTCAGGTTTTCCAAACCTGTTGGCGGGAATAAGTGCTTTAAGTTGCGATTCGTCCAGATTTTTTATCATTTCTGTCTTTATGTAACCCGGAGCAACGGCATTGACCGTAACTTTTTTCTTGGCTACTTCTTGTGCCAATGCTTTGGTAGCCCCAATAACGCCGGCTTTAGCAGCGCTGTAATTGGTTTGTCCGGGCAGCCCTTTCACTCCTGACAAGGAGACGACATTGATTATCCGTCCCCACTTTTTTATGATCATGTCTTTTAACAGGGCTCCTGTTACATAAAAAAAGCTGTTCAGGTTGGTGTCGATAACCGATTTCCAGTCGGCTGATTCCATCCATACCATTAAGGCATCTTTTGAGATTCCGGCATTGTTAACCAGCACGGCGATGTATTCGTTTTCGTCGTGTTGCGCTTTCCATTGTTCGAGAGCACTTTTTACTTCCTCCTGATTTGAGACATCAAATTTTATCAGTTCTGCATAGCCTCCAGCTTCTTTGATGTCAATGACGATTTGCTCCGCTTTTTCACCGTTGCTGTGATAATGCACCAGAACTTTAAAGCCATCTTTCGCAAGTTGTTTGCATATGGCGCTACCAATTCCACCCGATCCTCCGGTAACAAGGGCAAAGTTTAGGTTGTTCATACGTTTAGCTATTAGGTTCGTTGTTAAACAAAAAGTCACGAATCAGCAGCAATTCTTTGTATTTGGGTGTGTCTTCTGTGAAAACAGGCACAAGTTCTCGCAATTGGTGGTAAAGTTTTTTTGTTTTGGAGCTCATTTTAGGCTCTATTTTCAAATAGTCGATAGCCTGAATGATGGTCAGGAACTCGATGGCCAGCACTTCGAAGGTGTTGTGAATAGTTTTTTTCGCAAGCAAGGCGGCATTGGTACCCATGCTGACAATATCCTGGTTGTCGTTGTTGCTGGGTATGCTATGCACATACATTGGGTTTGCAAGGGTTTGGTTCTCAGCAACCGTTGAAGTGGCAGTGAATTGTGTTCCCTGCATACCCAAATTTAAGCCAAGAGTTCCCAGGTTAACGAAGGGGGGCAGAATGTCGTTAATCTTGTTGTTCATCAAGAAATTTAATTGCCTTTCAGCCAGCATCGAGAGTTTGGTAACAGCAATCTTTAGCTTATCCATCTCAAACGAAACATAATCGCCGTGAAAGTTTCCGCCGTGATATACTGTTTTGGTTTCCATATCAACAATTGGGTTGTCGTTGGCGGAATTTACTTCGTTAACAAGTACATTTTTTGTGTTTTCAAGGGTGTCAATTATTGGCCCAAGTATCTGAGGAACACATCTTAGTGAATAGTATTCCTGTATTTTCTGTTTGAAGATTTTTTCTTCAATTTTTCCATTAAAAAGCAAGTCATCACGTTTTTTAATGAGTTGACTATCGTTCAGGATAGCACGCATTGACTCAGCAATCCGATGTTGCCCCTGATGCTTTTTAACTTCGTTGAGCACTTTCGAAAAATGATCATCGAACGACTCTACAAGTTCGTTAATCATGGCACTGGCATACACTGTCCATTCGATAGCCCGCTGGGCAAATATAACGTTGGTGATTCCAATGCCTGACATTACGGAGGTTCCATTAATAAGACCCAATCCTTCGCGCAGTCTGATTTTTAGTGGAGTGATGCCCAGGGTGGCAAAAACATCGGCTGTATTTTGTTGCTTGTCGTGATAAAACACTTCGCCTTCGCCAATGAGAACAAGTGCCAGGTGAGCCAGTTGAACGAGATCACCACTTGCCCCGACACCGCCATGTTCGGGAATAAAAGGTATAATGTGGTGGTTTAGCAAGGTGGCCAGAAGTTGTATGGCATCGGTGTGAATTCCTGAATGACCCAACGACAGACTTTTTAACCGGCTGATCATAGCAGCCCGCACACAAATGGGCTCGAGAGGTTTCCCCGATCCGGCTGCATGGCTGCGGATAAGGTTGTATTGTAACTTTACCTGATCTGCGCTTTCGATGCGGTATTGTGCCATTGGGCCAAGGCCGGTATTTACTCCATAGATGATTTTGTTTACAGAAAACTCTTCTAGAAACTGATAGCACTTTTCTACGTTCCACATGGTGTAATCATCAATCGAGATTTTTTGATCCCTAAGCAGGATGCTTTTGTAGTCCTCTATTTTAAGTGTGTCTTTGGAAATTGTGGTCATTTCTGGTATTTTTTTCAATTCGGAACAAGTTGCCTACAGGTAATTATTTTTCAATCTTATCCAATACTTTTAATTTGTTAATCACCGGATTAGCATATAACTTCAGGAACAGGTTTTTTATTTCTTCATTGTCTTTCCCAACTACCGCTGTGGTATGGTCGTATCTTTCATTCAAATGTGCAAGAGTGTCTTCGGTATAATGATGACGGTAGTTTTCGGTGTTATTCAACAGGTCGAAAGCCAGATAATTTGAAGGCCAGAGGTGGTAATGGGTGTAAATTTGCTCATCGATTGTCCCGGCAATTTCGGCCAGTATTTCGTTATGGGTAAGTTGAGCCAAATCAAGCTGGCCAATGGTTTCCGACAATGGCGTACCAATGGCTAAATGTACACCGCCTTTCTGTCCAAGTACACCACCAATGATTGATTTGAAATCTTCATCGGGTTGTTTCTCATATGCACCCTGTTGCGACAGGTAAATTTCGCGCACCTTCATGGCATCGCAGGGTTCCCACTCGTAAGAAATGGCCAGAGGGGTCAGGTTTATTTCTTTTAGGCTTTCCAAAAAATCTCCCTCACCCGACAAGCTCAACATTTTTAGAATGGTTACATCTGTTTTGTCAGACCCGTCTTTGGTTCTTCCCTTTCGTTGAGCAATCCAAATTGAATTATTTTGAACAACAGAAGAGTATCTCATGTAAGTTGAAAGGCGTTGTGAGTTGTGCAGCAGTTCTTTGGGTGTTCCCTCCCTGAAAACCGTTATCATTTGGTTGGATTTACCCAGATCAACAATCAATTGATTGATCATCAGGTTGTTCCCCCATGTGGTTTGAGTTACGCGATAGCCTTTTTTTAAATGTGAAAGTCCTAAAATGCTGGAATCAAGAATGATATCGCGGTGATTGGCCACAAAAATATAATGACTTTCAGGTGAAATATGCTCATATCCTGATGAGTGAATTCCATCTGTGGTGTCGCTCAGGATCTTTTCTACTGCGGGAAGGGTTAGAATTTCTTGAAAGTCAGTAACACCTTCAGCTTCAGGTAGTTTTTCGATGATTTCCTGTTTTTTTTGAGGCTCAAACAGGTAATCCATCATCGCATTAAATTTTGAGTCAGCTAGAATACGCGGAATCGCTTCGCGTACCTCGTGGTCATTATAGGGTCTTACAGCGTCAAAGTCAACTTCCATCATAAGCATTTAATAGATTGTGCAAAAGTAATACTATTCTCCAAATTGATTGGGCGTCCACAAGGTCATTAATCTAACCTGTAACAAGCAGCTAGTCAGCCGTTAAGATGTTTTAACTGCTGGTGACAACGAAAAATCACCGGAGATGTGGAGCGCCAAAGATTTTAGGTAATCAAATAAAAGCAACACCCAATGCGGGTGTTGCTTGTATTTCACTAGAGACCTAGTTCTTTTTTTACACTCTTTGGGAGTGCATCTTTATGCACGGCGATTCCGATGGTTTGAAGCTTTACATAAGCTTCGGAGGCGTAAAAGTAACCGTCATAAACGTGATCTTCTGTACCCCATGAGTTTTTAATTTTGTAGAATACATTGCCATTCTGGTCTTTAGCTTTACCCACGATTAACATGCCATGATCGTCGGTAACCATGTAGTTGTCGTAGTGTTGTTGTCTCATTTCGGGGGTAATTTCTTTTTCTTTTAAAGGACCCTTAAAGCTGAACATCGCGGCTTCTCTTTCTTTCTTGGTCAGACTTTCCCATTTCTCTTTTTCTGTTCCGGCCAAATCTGATTTGTCTTCATCTGGGATTACTGCCACTCCGTTTTTCCATGAAAAACCTTTGTCGCTCACGTCAGCACCCCAGGCGATAGTGTACCCTTTTTCGAGGGCATTGTCGATGGTTTGCATCATCTCGTCAAGTTTCACGTTGTAAATTTCAGCCCAAAGCCAGTTATCAGGAATTTCCATGATAAAAGGTTTGTAGTACGGGCGGTGCGTGTAAGAGGTGATTTCAATGTAGTTCTCAGTTTTAAAACCAGTTGATTCTGCAAAACTTTTTGGGTTGTATTCAGCTCCCTCGTAGCTAAAGGTGGCAGGAATTTCTCCCAAGTAGGTGTCAAGTACTTTGTTGTAGCCATCATGCCAAACTGGTGTAAGCTTGCGGTTTTTGTTTTTAATTATCGCTTCAACATAGCTTTTCAGGAGTTCGTCCAATTCGCCATGGGTATGCATTGGTTCTCCGTAGTTTAGCCCGGTATAAGCAATTTCAGGCATCATGCCATAAAGGTCGAATACCCGAAAAACGTCAGTTACTTCTGCTCCGCCTCCAAAATTGAGATTTCCGTTGAGCCTTACATACTTCTCTGCCTTATCAGAATAGGTATGGTGTACCACAAACATTTCTGAAAGGTCGTACTCTTTTCCCGTTTCGCGTAAGATTTCGGCTTCCAGAAAGGCAAGTCCAGAAAAACTCCAACAGGTCCCTGAACGGTATTGGTTTTTTACCGGCGTGTTATCGATGTAAATTTCATCCACGAATTGATACCCTTCTTTTTCCTCTTGTTCTTCCTGAGCAAAGGCCGTAATATTGATAAATATCAAGGCGATTAACGAAAGTGTAATTGTTTTATAATTCATTGTTTCAAAAATTAAGTTTAAAAAAGGTACAAATGTACTAAATATGCTGTGTATTTTATTGCACATTTTGCATTAAAACTCTTTTTTCGTTACGTTGTTCGCGTGAGTTTACGCCAAAAGTCGATAGCATGCCACTGAGAACACTTTTCCATACATAAAACACGAATGATTTTTCATCCACCCTGTCAAAATAAACCATGCCTTTTTTAGGTTTCCGAAGCCAAACAGGGTTATTCGATCGGATAAAAAGGTCGTTTAAAAGTATATTGGCCATGCCACGGGTAATCCCTGTGGTTGAGGTGGCTTTTTCGCGGTTATACAGCCCTACTCTTAGTTTTTTGTATAAAAATAATACCTGTCCGCTGGTGTTGCTGCTGTCGCCGGTAATCTTCGGGATAAGTAAACGCCCTTCGCCTCCTTGCATGTCTATCCCTACCAGGTTCTGCGTAACCGGATTGAGCAACTCAAAAGGAATAGAACCCGTGTGACCGGTAAACCAAAAAGCATCGTTTTTGCTTTTCAACTCCAGAAACAGAAATAACTGTAGGTCGGTTTGTCCCATGATTTTGGCATTTAAAACTACACGTGCTACCGAGTCTGTTTTTAACCTGATCGGGTCGTTGGTGATATTGTATAGGGTAAGGTTGAATTGAGTAAAAAAGATGTAACCCGGATGTGATGCTTTTTCGACAATCTCTTTGTAATGAATCTCTGCATCATGGGTTTTGATCGAGTCGATAAGAAAAATCCTGTTGGTTTCACGCAGCATGGCTTGCGGCATTTTTTTGAAAGCTTTTGGATCCATTGGATAATGTTTGTCGCGGTAAAGCCTGGCATCCAGCCCAAAGACATCAATTGATCCAAAATGAATTTGTCCCGTTTCAATCAGTTTCTCTGTTCTCAAATGTTGACAAACAATTTTTTCGCCAAAAAGGTGCAACCTGTCGGTTTGGTACCTGGCTTTTATGAAGAACAATTCATCTGAATACCTTGGATCAACCGATAACGAATCGATGGTAAGTGTGTTGGTTAAAAAATTGTAACTTGCCCTTTTGAGGCTTGTACTGTATAGACTATCAGTGGAGATGATGTGATAGCTGCCGGCTTCGATAGCGGCTTCCTCTACGAAACTAAAATTTTGTGCCGAGATTCCTGCCGAGTCAATTTTTATTTGATTAAAACTGATATCCAATCCAGATACACTGGTATTGGGATGTTCGTGGCTACTATAGGTTTGATTGTAGATTAAATTGGAAATCATCACAGTGTCGATGTGAAGTTGTTGCAGCATTCCGGGTAGTTTTATGGGGTCAATCTTTTTATGGCTCTGCTGTTTTGGCGGATCAGACTGATCGCGGAAAATGCTTAGGTCAGGATTGTTCACCGCGATTTTCCTGATAGCCAACGCTGTAGGCCATTGTTTACTTAGATGGAGGCCGGATATACCCAGATCTTCGATTTTGAAACTTAGCATGGGTTCATGCAGCCCCTTACCCTCGCTCGTTCTTTGAATATCTCCGGCAATTCCGGTGATGATTAATTGGTCGTAGTCGGGCGAGAATTCGAGGTGGTCGATCTGGAACTTTTCCTGGCTTAGGTGATTTTTGTAGTTGATATCACTCACCTTCAGTTGTAGGTGATTGGCCAGGTTTGATGTATTCGACTGTCCCGTGAAATCACTTACTGCAATATCCATTTCGCCAATGTTTATCAACCCTGCTGAGGAAGAATCCCGGTGTGCGATTTGCAATTGCATTTTCTCGAGTTGAATTTCCCTAAAAGCAAAAGGAAGTCGGGTCAGATCTGTTTTTTGTCTAGCTTCATTTTTCGGGGTTTCAAGTTTCAACGGTTGGGAAGAAATGTCGACGCTCAGGGTTGGGTGGCTGACTTTTAGTGTCCCGAATTCGAGCTGGTTTTCAAGAATTAACTGCCTATAATTCAGTGAATTGATATTCAGTTCGCCAAAATTGAGCTTGTTTATATTGAACTTGTTGCTTTTAAACCCCGCTTCTTCAATCGCAAGGTTTTTAATGGTAAAGCTACTGTCAGCTTTCGCAAGTCTTACTCTCATAGCCTGCACGTTTCCGGATCGGTGAGCGATGTGAGCATCTGTCAAAGTAATAGCCCAATCAAGCGCTGATATCTGGTTTTTGTCCATTTTGTTGGTGAGCGTATAGCCCGAAGTGGTTAAATCAATTTTTGAATTGAGGCAGATGGTGTCGGTTGTTGCGAGAAGCGTGGCTTTTACTGAGCCATCTACTATCCTTAGCCCATCGAAGCTGAGGAGGGTTTTCTCTTTAAATGGAACTGGATCGGTATGCGTTTTTTTCTCACTTTCTCTCAGGTCGATGTTTCCTGAAAATTTGGGGTGGTAAAGGGTGATAATTCCGAAGTTGGGATGATCCTGATTGAGCAGATTGGTCAGGTTGGGATTGCGTATTTCAAGTTGCGGTATTTGGAGGTTGGTATTTTTATTGTCTTCTATTTCAATATGTTGTATTGTGGCGAGGTTGTTGGTAATGTCTGCATGTTGCCAATTATAGGACTGGTTGTTTTTTCGGTTTTTTATCTGAACTTTATCGGTGGTGATACGCAAATCACTCATTATCAAGTCTGAGATCAGCGATGCGGTGGTGGGGTTGTTGTTAATAAGCGAAATATTTATGTTGTTGGCAGTGGATTCAAATTGATTCGGTTTCTCATAAATTACAGTGCCATTCCTGATGTTCAGTGTCTTGATGGTGAGGTTATCAGGCATTTTTATGGTGTGCTCCCGGGTTGTTGAACTTTCAGTACTTGCATCCTGTTTAAGCAGCAGGTGTGGTTTCACAATCTCCAAGTGCAGCGGCATTGGTTGATCAGCATGCATTTTTGACATAAACAGCCCTACAATAGCCAATGTATCTATCTCAATCTGTGTGGCTAACCTTTTCTTATCCGAAGAATCATTAAATGACAGGTTTATTATTTTGAGTTCGCCTGAATGGTCTGTAAAAGTACTCGAGTTGAAATGCGTCCTTAGTCCTTTATCCGAAAGGTGGAGAAGCGTTTCTCCCATGTTCCAGTTCAGGTGTTGAAGGGTAATTTTTTTCGGATCTGAGACAAAACCCGAATCAGCAAACAGTTCTTGTAACCCGATGTTTCTTATATCGATACTGAAAATCGTGTCGTGGGTAATCGTTTTTAAAACAAAATCAAAGTCGCTTATTTGCATTGTGTCAATCACGAGCGTCTTCACCTGTTGAAGCAGCAGGGAAGTTGGGTTTGTTTTTTGTTGTGGTGCACTGTCCTTTTTTATCACTACCAAATGTCCGCTGTTCAGTTTTATGGCGCGAAATCCAATTATTGCCGGGGCATCGTTATTAGTAGGCCAAAGCAAGTCGACTTCCGCCTGTTTAATGTATCCATTGATGGCGTTGATATGTTGATTGTCGCCATGAGCCAGAAAGGTCATTCCATAAAAGCTAAGCCCCGACGTGGTTGAGGAGAGCAGTAAGGAGTCGATTCGTATTTCTTCGCCTGATGGATTATTATGGATTACATTTCTTAATGCAATATCTGCTGTTTTGGAGAAAAGGAACCGGGAAGTGTCGGAGAAAAGTGCTTCGTGGGTGTTAAAGTCGCGCAAGGTTATTTGATAGTCAAATTTCCATTCTGAGTTGGTGTCGTTTGTAAATTGCTCCAGATCAACATGTCCACCTTCGATGATGAGGTTTTCGATTTTAACCGGATGCCGGCTTTTTGATTCTCCTTTCATGCTAAATATAGCAGACAGATCGACTGGATGGATTTTGGTAGCGTTGTTCTCTTCTTCTGAATTAAACTGAGCCAAAGGATTTTTTACAAGTAACATATTGGCCTGTAATTCCCGAAAAACCGCCAGATGCCATACAGAAATGTCTTTAAGGTAAATTTCCTTAAATGACACACTTTTTATCTGAAGATTCTTTGCGGTGTCCAGCTCAAGGTTGTCGAAGTGAAGGGATAAATTTTTCAGTGTCAGGTCGGATGAAAACGGATGAAAAACAATGTCCTCCACCTCCATCGAGAGGTAGGTGTGATGAGTTCGCGAAAGGGTGAGATGCAGGCTGTGACGGATTATTTCGTGACGTAGCGTTATAAGTGAACCGATGATGAACAGGATCAGAACCATCGAAATCAAAATCACTTTTAGGCACTTTTTTTTCATTTTCCGTTTTTTAGGTCTATGTATACAGGCAGGTGATCGGCAAAGCCACCGTGATAGGTGAACCCGATATTCGTTCGGTAAGGTCGATAACCACCAAATTTTTTATCTTTCTCCAGGATAAAGGATTCGGAGAATATAACCCCCTTGCCGTCAACAACAGAAAGTTTTCCGCTTTCTTCCAGAAGGTTTTTCGTCACCAGCATTTGATCGAACACCGACCAATGTCCTTGGTATTTCAATGTGCCCGATACGTTTTTGTTCGTTGCCTGCATCGGCAGATTTATAAACGTACACGCGTGACCTGGTTCAATCAGCAGCTGCATGCTCTCATCTTCGGGGCTATCGTTGAAATCGCCGGTTAGTATAATATGTGCTTCAGGATTTCTGGTGCATATGGAGTCTGTTACCCTGAGTAGTTGCCTGGCTTGTAGAATTCGTTTTGGTAAGGATTCAAGTAGTCCCCTGTAGCGTGAAGTCCAATGGTTTACAATAAAGTGCAGGGTGTCGCCTTTGAGCAAACCTTTGGCGTAAACCATATCGCGTGTTTTAAATGTGCTATCGTCCGGATCGGTTACACTGATACGCTGAGCGTGGAGCAAGGTAAAAGCAGGTGAATATAAAATAGCCGCATCAATGCCTCTGAAGTCGGGTGAGTCGTAATGGATAATTTTGTAATCATGCTTATTTAAAGGTGTTTGGTTGATCAGTTGTTCGAGCACCCGGCGGTTTTCTACTTCTGCCATTCCAATAATGGCCAGGGGCGACCAACCGCCGACAGCCGTAATAACCTTGTAAAGTGCGTTGCGTTTGGCCACAACTTTTTTTGGTGTCCAGTGTAAATCGCCTCCGGGTGTGAATTCATTGTAAGTGCGTGTGGTATCGGTGTCTGCGTCGAAAAAATTTTCGACGTTATAAAACATGATTCGGTAGGAGGGAGATGGGGATGAAGCATTGTCCACCGACTGCGCAGACAGTTCAGGATGGCACAGAAAAAAAAATATCAACCAGGCTATCGTTCGCTTCATCTTTTTTTTACAAGTTTACAAAAAAAATATCACTCGGTTTGACCATGGAATCAGAGATCATGAAAATTTTATTTGGAAATATTTCAATTTTTATTTGTTTACAAAATCACAGTTGATCAGCGGGTTACGTCTTTAGCGAAAAAAAAGTTTAAAATTGTTGAAAAATAATTTAGAAAAATGGTAGAATTTCTCATTCAAACTGCACACTATATAAATGAAGGGACCGATAAATGAGAACGGAAAAGATAATAAAAGGAGTACTTGAAAGCGACCGGAAGGTGCTCGGGTACGTTTATAAGAAAAATTTTAGAATGATAGAATCATTTGTT
>Ga0180009_10005062_pt1 | contig 14272 bp, 12 predicted proteins | sample OS_PC_MetaG_FD_123537 | JGI IMG/M metagenome (GOLD analysis project Ga0180009, IMG submission 123537) | Groundwater microbial communities from the Aspo Hard Rock Laboratory (HRL) deep subsurface site, Sweden - OS_PC_MetaG | ecosystem: Environmental > Aquatic > Deep subsurface > Groundwater...
TCCAGCAATACCGAAATTGTCTTACCAGCAATCTGGAGTTGTTTTATTGCCATTCTTTTCGCTTTTGAAAGGCCTTCACCCCCGGCTGAGGTTTTTCAAAAGGGAAAAGAATGGCCCCGTATCCGTGAATCAAATTTTCCAATCCGACTGGTAAGCTGGTACTGGTTTCACTGGTAGTTACCAACCGGTATATGCAATGAAGCCGTTTCATATCAGGCTAACGCCTCTCCAAAGCCCCGTCAACAAGGTATTGATAAAACAACACCCAAAAAGACCCCAACTGTAAAAGAGAAAACAGGTACTGGAAAACAGAAAATTTCTGATCCTCCTTCTGTACGGAATTGAATAGAGTTTGTTAAGTTATCCGTGATTAGGCACCACTTTTTCTGAGCGGAAGCTGAGACCTGTATGTGATTGAACGGATTGGGAGTGATTAAGCATCGCCAGGATGGCGATGTCAACGACCGCCCTCGGAAGACGGCCATGGATGGCCGTCGAGAATGAGTTCAATGACATACAGGTCTTAGCTTCTATAGCAGAACCTGAATTGATACAGTTTTTGAAGCATCCAGAACAATACTTCAATACTCTTCAAGCCAAAAATAAGATCAGAACGCTAAATTCTTAAATTGAATCTCAGCTCCCATGAAAGGAATCATTCTGGCAGGAGGCTCAGGAACCAGGCTCTACCCTGTCACTAAAGTTGTCAGCAAACAGCTGATGCCGATATACGACAAACCGATGATCTACTATCCGCTGTCGTCGTTGCTATCGGCAGGGCTTCGAGAAATACTGCTCATCTCGACCCCCCATGATCTGCCCCTGTTTGAGCAGTTGCTGGGGAACGGTTCCCAGTGGGGGATTGCGTTGACTTATGCCGAACAACCCCAACCCAAGGGATTGGCCCAGGCGCTGATCATCGCGGACGATTTCCTGGCTGGGTCTCCCGCCTGCCTGATACTGGGGGACAATATCTTTTACGGACAGGGACTGGCAGAATGCCTCAAATCGGGTACGCGATTGACTACAGGCGCCATGATATTCGGTTACGCCGTTAAAAATCCCAGGGCTTATGGTGTCATCGAGTATGACAGGGACGGCAAGGCCATCAGCCTGGAAGAGAAACCCAGTGTCCCCAAATCCAATTTTGCCATCCCCGGCATCTATTTTTACGATGAGAGAGCGCCGGAGATCGCGCGAAACCTGAAGCCCTCTGCCCGGGGTGAGCTGGAAATTACGGACCTGAATCTTAGTTATCTCAAGGAAGGAAAGCTTCTGGTGAAACCCCTGGGCAGGGGCATCGCCTGGTTGGATACCGGCACCCACGAAACTATGCTGCAGGCGTCCAATTTTATTCGCACCATCATTGAACGACAGGGACTTCAGATCGGCTGTCCGGAGGAGATCGCCTTTGAGAATGGGTTTATTGACGAAAAGACGGTGTTGAAAGCGGCTGAAGCCAATAATAAAAACGCTTACGGTGAATATCTCAGGAAACTGGTAATTTAACAATCCACCTTTGAGTCCCCTCCAAAAAGCCCCAAAATCGTCACTCCGGCGAACGCCGGGGTCCAGATCTATATACTTTTACTGGATTCCGGCCTTCGCCGGAATGACGTTTGAGGTCGATTTTGGGCTTTTCGGAGGGGACTCATCATTCAAAAACAACAAATGTGTTTTTAAACCCTGACCGATGAAAATAGAAAAGACAGACATTCCCGGTATCCTGATTTTGACTCCGAAGGTATTTGGAGATGAGAGGGGATTTTTCCTGGAGTCGTTCAATAAGAAAATATTCCAGCAGGCGGGAATAGAAGGGGAGTTTGTGCAGGATAATCACTCGAAGTCAACGCAAGGTGTTGTTCGCGGGTTGCACTATCAAAAAAAGTTCCCCCAGGGGAAACTGATCCGTGTTATCCAGGGGGAGGTGCTGGATGTGATTGTTGACATCCGCAGGGGATCGCCCACCTATGCCCGGTGGATCTCGATACTGCTCACGGCGGAAAACAAAAAGCAGGTCTGGATTCCGGCAGGATTGGCCCACGGTTTCAGTGTCTTGTCCGAAACAGCGGAGTTCTTTTACAAGGTAACCGATTACTACCACCCGGAAGATGAAGCAGGTATCCGCTGGGATGATCCCCAACTCAATATCGACTGGCAGGTCAAAACTCCCCTGCTGTCCAAAAAAGACGCGAAGCTGCCGCTGCTGGCAGAAATTGGAGAGGATTTGCCGGAATTTCATTAAGATTCAACTATTGAATCCAAAGGCGGGGTCTTGCGTGATAAAAACGGACTGCTAAACAGGACCGTGTCCAGGATGAATCTGTTTCAGTCGGAAGACTCCCTGTAAGATGATCTATTTCTCATGACGCTGAAATCCCAAAACTCGAACTTCGTTCTCAGACAGTTGGGATTTCGGACGCGCCATTTCGCCAAGATCATCTAACAACTCGTCTAATCTCCTGAAAAAGATCCACCCCGGACACTCTGTCTGTTTCTCATACTCCAGTGTCTCTTTGGTGAGTATTATTTCTCCCGTCTAAATCTAAAGCAACTCATTTACTTTTTAATTTCCCGGTAAAAACGGATGGTTCGCCGGATGGCGTCGTCGATATCGATCCAGCAGTCCAGACCCAGTTCCCTTTTTGCCAGTGAAATATCGGGGACATAACGTTCGGGCACTTTTCCGGGGACCGGTTGCTGAGCAACAGTAACCTCTATTTTATCCTCAAAGGCATCACACACCTTCCTGGCCAGTTCCAGGATGCTGATTTCCCGGTCAGACCCCACATTGTATGTTTGTCCCGATTTTCCCTGCAGCAGCAGCGTCCATAACCAGATGGCCAGATCCGCGGCATACAGGTAGGATCGGAGGGTCGTACCGTCACCCAGGATTCGAATCGGCCGCTTTTCCAGGCCGTCCCTGATGAAGTTGCCGATGGCAAAGTGAAGATCCAGGGGCAGGTAGGGACCCACAAAGGCAAAACAGCGCGCGATAACGGTTTCAATCTGATACTGGCGAAAATAAACCGAACAGAGCAGTTCCGCCAGACGTTTCGCTTCGCCGTATGCAGCGCCCGGGTGAGAAAGATCGGGCCCCCCGGTATAGGTTTCCGGTATATGGGACAACTCAGCAGGCTGCCGGCCGTAAACAGCTCCGGAACTGACAAAGAGAACTTTTTTTGCACCGCTGGATCGAGCAAAATCAAGCACGCTTCGAGTTCCTTCAATGATCGTATCGACCATCAACAACGGATTTTCCACATTCAGTTCCACACTGGCCTCAGTAGCAGCATGGATAATATAATCAAATGACGCTTCTGGAATAGAGAAATTCCTGACATCTCCCTGCTGAAAAAAGATTCCTCTCTTTTCAGACAGATAAGGAAAGATCTGCCTGAAACGGTCCGGCGTGCGGCTCAGAATGTGAAGTTGTGCATTCAGGTTTAGAGTTGTATTTGCCTCGGCAAAACTCTGGAGCAACCACTTTCCAAAAAACCCGGTCCCGCCAGTCATCAGGATTTTACGCCCTCTCAGGCTTTCCCATAAATCTTTTGTATGGTTTAGAATATATCTGATGTCTTGCTCAATTGCAGCCGTGCTATTCATCAAAAAAGGCTTCTTCTATTCATTTTATTCATCTTCATCAACCGGTTTTACACTCATATTTTTCAGGAACTCTTCTCTCTCAAGGAATGGAAACATGTCTTCGATCGGTTTGGAAATCATTTTGCCATTGGGTTTGACAACCGAGCTGACGGTCGGAATAATCTGCTGGTCTTCAACATTCATGACTTCACAAATGACGGGTCCGTTATGAGCAAGAACAGTATCGATAACGCTGTCAAGTTTTTTGCTCTCTGAAACCTTATAGTAAATAATACCGTATGCCTCTGATATTTTTTTAAGACTCGGAAATGACACCCCCGATTCCGTTCCCTCACCAACGTAATGATCATTAAAAAAGCGTTGCTGGGTACTGCGAATTGAAAAATAGCCCTTATTATTAACAACAAAAATCTTAACCGGCATATTGTTGGTTAAGATAGTCTGAAGTTCCTGTATGTTCATTTGCAGTGACCCTTCGCCCGTAATTGCAATAACCGGACTGTTATTGATTGCGGCACTGACACCAACCGCTGCCGGGAGATTAAATCCCATGGTGGCCAGTCCGCCTGATGTGACGAATCTCTGCTTTGGTTTCAATTGAATCGCTTGAGCAACCACATAAAAGGCTGACCCCGCATCAGAAACAACAGGAATGTGCGCAGCGGCTTTTCGGGTCACCCGATCAACGAGGTAGTAGTAATTGATACCTTTGGGCGCTGTTGCATATTCAGGCAAACACACCGGATATTTTGTTTTCCATGCATCACACGTTTCAAGCCAATCCCTGTTGACGATCTCGCTTGTTTGCCCCAGACGATCCAGCAACCTTCTGAGAAATATTTTTGCATCCGCATTGACAAAAAGATCGATTTTAATAGTCTCTTTTTTATGTTCATTTGGATCAATGTCAACGACCACTTTGACGGCTTCCCTGGCAAACAGATGATATTCATAGCCTATACTCGAAACGCACAACCGACTGCCAATACTGATCAGAACATCGGCGTTCTGCACGGCAAAATTTCCCGCTCGTGTTCCCTTGGTGCCCATCCTGCCGATATAGTTTCTATTACTGCTATCGATGACATCGATTCCCATAAACGGGGTCACAACAGGCAGGTCAAATTTTGAGGCCAGCTTTGCCAGTTCTTCCGTCGCTCCCGCCAGTCTGACGCCATGACCCGCAACAATCACCGGCCTGATCGCGCCTTTCAGCAGTTCTGCAACCTTCTCAATGTCATCCGGGTCTGGTTCGGTCGAATAATCGAGTGTCAATTCGCCTGGATCAAATCCCTCCAACTGATCCTCGTCGATCATCTGACCCTGAATATCCAGTGGAACGTCAAGCCACACGGGTCCCGGCCGGCCCGTTTTTGCCAGATAAAGCGCCTTTTCCAGATGATACTTGATCCTGTTGGGATCGTTTATCATCACCGCATATTTTGTAATGGATGCGACAATGGGAATAATATTCATCTCCTGGACGCCGAATTGCCTCAATCCGGGAATGTTTGCGTTATAAACCGTTTCCTTCCTCTTTGACTGCCCCGATATGATCAGACAGGGAACAGAATCCACAAAAGCCCCCGCCACACCGGTAACGGCATTTGTCGCAGCAGGTCCACTCGTTACCAAGGCGACACCCAACTCATTTGTCATTTTAGCGTATGATTCCGCAGCCATCGCGCACGTCTGTTCATGATGACATGCGATAAACCTGATTTTTTTACATTTCCCGACTGCATCCACCAAATGCATGGCCGAACCGCCACTGACCATGAACAGATCTTTGACCCCGGATTCGGCCAGAACCTTGAATATATAATCGGCCAGTCTGATCATCTCTTTAGCTCCTTCTGCATACCGTTGAACGCATCATAGATTATTGCAGTATCCGTTTTGTACGTAATAAACTGAATACCAAGTCTCTTAAAATCTTCAAGGTCATTCGAATCATGAATCATACACCCGGAGGCCTTCCCGCTCTCTTTTACCTGCCGGACCACCTTCCTCAAGGTATCTATCACTTTTTCATGCTTGACTTCACCAGCAACGCCCAAGGCGACAGATAGATCATATGTCCCAATATAAACAACATCGACATAAGGATTTTTCAGAATCTGTTCAAGATTGTGTAGACCCTCCACACCCTCAATAATGACAGCTACCAGCGTTTTATCATTCTGCTCCCCAAAAAAAAGTGGATTCCCACCATGATAGTCTCCTGCCCGGATATAGGGATTATATCCCCGATCTCCAACCGGTGCAAATTTGCTATGTGACACAATCTTATCCACATCTGCGACAGTTTTTACATGGGGGACGATGATTCCGGATGCTCCGGTATCCAAAGCCCTCAGGATTTGCGATTCACTGTTTTCAGCAACACGGATAACAGCGGCACAACCTTCCGCTGCTGCCGCCATCACCATATCCTGTGCATCTTTGAAATCAATGGGACCATGTTCCATGTCGACTATCACAAAATCCAACCCGGCCTTTGCAATTGTGTTAATAACGAGAGACGATGGTATCTCGCACCACGTCCCCAGGACAAAATCACCTTTTTGAATTCTTGCTTTGATCATCATCGGATTCTTTTCTAATTGATTCATTCTACCTTTATTGTCTCAGCTTCAGCCATTCTATCGTCCGTTGAATCGCATCATGAAGAGAAACGCTCAATTCCAGGCCCAATTCCTCGCGAGCCTTTGTTACGTCAGGGACAAAAATCGAATACTTTGGTTTTCGATTCAATGTTTGTGAAATCACCACTGTTTCACCCGGAATACAATGACAAATCAAATCGGCCACTTCTCTTAATGAGCACCCCTCCGAACTCCCCAGGTTCAGTACCAGACCGGATTCTCCCTCGCAGAGCGCCGTCAGGATCCAGTTGGCCATATCGCTGGGATACAGATAGCTTCTGATGGTATTTTCATTTCCCAGGATTTTTATGGGCCCGCCATTAATCGCATCGTTAATAAAATTATTGATAGCCCAGGGTTTATCAATCATCTGGTAAGGACCAATAAAAGCAAACGGGCGCAGGGTGACCATCGGAATCCGGAACTGTCCCTTATAGACACTGCAGATGGTTTCGCCCATCCGTTTCGCTTCTGCATAAGCCGATGTTGTCAAAGTACTGTTCGGACCACCGATATGCCATTCCGGTACATGAGACATCTCTTTTGGCTGTGAACCATAGATCCATCCGGAACTGATGTTGACAATCTTTTTGAGATTGGAAAGCCGTGTACTGGCATCAAGCACCTGCATGGTGCCGTTGGCAATTGTGTTGATCACATCCAGGGGGTCCGAGGAATGAACCCTGTTGTCCGGAGTCCCCGCTGCATGAATAATCCAGGATACATCTTCGGGAATATCGATCAGATCCCTGACATTTTTTTCCAGAAGAAAAATATCATTTCTGGAAGCCAGGTGGGGTTGGTTTTCCCTGAACCGGTCCATATTGCGGGCTACCAGAGTCAGTTTGATCCCGAAACGATGATTGTCGTTCAAATAGGCAATCGATTCAGCCAACCATGATCCCATGAATCCGGTGCCACCGGTGATCAGAATGGATTCATTTTTCAGCACTGAAAACCGCTCAGGATTGACACATATCCTGGCACAGTCCTCCTGGATCATGGCTAATTGTTTGGTATTCATAGTGGGATTCCCGATTTTTTTCTGAGGTTTTCCTGATGGAGCTTATAGGCTTCTTCAATGATCATGTCCTCCTGCCCGGCGATAATGCCCCGCTTCCCAAGCCGGAAAAAAACATCCCGGGCATCGACATCGTACTGGGCGGAAATTCTCTCGACATGGCTTGTAAAGCCCGAAAACACCCCGGACAGTCCGCTGACAATACTGATCGATCTCACTGTCGGAGTTGAGAGTAGAAGTTCTTTTTCGGCAACATCCGCTGCATCAAGAAGTCGATACAAATCAACACCGGTTTCGTACCCCAGTCTTTCCAAAACCGGCACCAGGATCTCAAGCTGTGTATTACCGGCTCCCGCACCAAAACAGCGAGCTGTCCCATCGAGAATCGTGGCTCCGGCCCTGGCTGCCACAACCGAATTCCCAACTCCCATCCCGAGGTTGTTATGCCCGTGATATCCGACCTCAACATTCAATGCATCGCACAGACGGCCAATGACGATTTCTACCCTGTCCGGTAGAAAAGCCCCTGCGGAGTCCATGATGATCACCGCTTCGGCACCATAGGATTCCATCTTCATGGCCTCTTCAACAAGAACATCGACAGGTGCCATATGGGCCATCATCAACACCCCAAAGGCCTGCTTGCCCTGCTCCCTGACAAAGGTAATATGGTTGCGGGTAGTGTCCGCCTCCGTGCAGTGAGAGGCACAGCGCACGATATCCACACCGATATCCAGGGCGGGTTTGATGTGTTTTTTTATGGTGGCGAATCCCGGTATACAATGGACCCCGAGTTTTGCGTGCTTCAGGTTATTCCTGGCTGCCTCAAGAAGCCTGATGTCCGATTCACCGGAGAGTCCGACCTGAATGGAGGACGCGCCGATACCATTGCCGTGACCGACTTCAACAATCGGGACCCCTGTCTTGTCTATCGCCGCGCAGTAGTCTGAGACCTGCTTTATCGTCAGCTGATGCTTGATGGCATGACTTCCGTCTCTCAGCGTTGGATCACTGATTGTTATTTTTTTCACAGGAAAACCACCTTACTGTGCAAGTTTTTCTTTAACTGTTAGGCATTCCACTCTAGGAACAGGGACCGGTATGTGATTGAACGGATTGGGAGTGGTTAAACATCGCCAGGATGGCGATGTCAACGACCGCCCTCGGAGGTGAGAAGCGAGACTCGCAGCTTCGAACATGGATGTCTGCCAAGAATGAGTTCAATCGCATATCGGTTCCTGCTCCGATACCATTAAATAAGGGGTGAACTGTTATGTTTTTCTCTAGCATATGCCTCAGCCAATGTGATCGCAGCACAATTGATAATGTCCAGATTTCCTGCAAACTGAGGCAGAAAATCCCCAAGTCCCCGGACTTTCACCATGGCAGCGATTCTGCCGTTTTCAAAGAGAGGGGGCACAATCAATTCATACCCGGGAACATATGTTACCATCTGTTCAACCATAGCTGCAACGGACCGACTGATCGCATCCATATCGGGACTGTCAACCAATACAAAAACAGATGACTGTGAATCAATGCTGGGAACAGCCGGATTCAGATTCAGAATCGCTTTGACGTTTTGACAGCCGGTCATCTGTCTCAAACCGCTTTCCGTATTCTCGATATATTCATCAATGTTGGCCCGGGTGCCAGGACCGGCGCTGCGAGAGGAAATACTTGAGACAATTTCTATATAAACGATACGCGATTGTACTTGGGATATGGCGTGTGCCACCGGAATCGCAGTCTGCCCGCCACAGGTGATCATATTGACGTTGGGAGAGGCAATACAGTCACTCAAATTTATGGCCGGGACACACATCTTGCCAACCTGGGACGGGGTCATATCGATCGTTTTTATACCCAGATCTTTCAGGATGGGCGCATTTTTTTGATGATATATGGCTGTCGTAGCATCAAACACAAGCTCGCAGCAGGTTGGATCATCAATAATGGCATCAATACTGCGATCTGAAATATGGACCCCGAGGGAACTAGCTTTTCTCATCCCCGGCGATGATAGATTTCTGCCGATAAACCGCGTACAGTTCAAATAGGGGGATCGCAGCACCTTGATGAGAAGATCCGTTCCAATATTACCGCTTCCCAGGATGGCGACATCAAGTTTTTCTGGCATCTCTAAGAGGTCAAATCCATGACGATATATCTAAACTGCCTGTTTTCCGTAAAAGGTGCTGATCTGGTTTTGACAGACAGCCATGATGTCCGCCTGTTTCTGGTAGGCTTTGCTCCACTCAACTACCAGATCGATGGCTTTTTCCAAACGCCAGCGGGGGACCCAGTTTAACTCGTGCCTGGCCTTGGAGCAGTCCAGCTTCAAGATATTGGCCTCATGGGGCCCGGAATCATTTTGAACCCGGTAGGTGGCATCTCCCCCCCAGGAATCACAAAGCATTTTCACCACCTCAACCACCGCTGCACAATCCCCATCAACCGGTCCAAAATTATAGGCACCTGCGTATCGACAGCCTTCCTCAACCAGTTTTTGAGCCAGCAACAGATAACCATTCAGGGGTTCCAGGACATGTTGCCAGGGTCGGATGGCGGAGGGATTTCTCAGGATAATCTCCTTTCGGTCGAGAAGCGCCCGGATGCAATCCGGGATCAACCGGTCAGATGACCAGTCGCCACCACCGATGACATTCCCGGCCCTGGCTGAAGCCACAGCCACACCATGAACAGAGTAGTTATCAGGATGGAAAAAGGATTGTCGATAGCCGTCCACCACCAGTTCGGCGCACGCCTTGCTGCTGGAATAGGGATCATACCCCCCCATGGGTTCGTTTTCCCTGTATCCCCAGATCCACTCCTGGTTGGCATAGCACTTGTCTGTCGTAATGATAACAACCGCTTTAACCGACCCGCAGCTTCTGACCGCTTCCAGCACGTTCACCGTACCCATCACGTTCGTTTCATAGGTTTCAACCGGAGTGAGATAGGACTCCCGGACCAATGGCTGAGCAGCCATATGGAACAGAATTTCCGGTTGAAATTGATAAATGGCACCTTTCAGCTGCTTCAAATCCCTGATATCCGCAATGGTTGTCTCAACAAGGGTTTGCAATCCCGTCAGTTCAAAGAGACTCGGACAGGTCGGCGGCGCAAGAGAATAACCAGCGACCTTCGCCTGCATCGTGTTCAGCCAGACTGAGAGCCAGGTTCCCTTGAAGCCGGTATGTCCGGTCACAAACACTTTTTTGCCGTTCCAGAAATCCATTTGTTTGTTCATAGTCAATCCCAAAGCTTCCAGGGGGCTTTTCCGCTATCCCAGAGCTGTTCCAGTTGAGTCTTGTCCCGCAGCGTATCCATTGCAAACCAGAAACCGTCGTGTTTATATGCCACCAATTCACCGGCTCCTGCTATTTTTTCCATAGGCTCTCTTTCCAGAATGGTTTGATCGTTTTCCAGGTAGTCGAAAATCTGCGGATTACACACCATATACCCCGCATTGATCCAGGACCCCTCACCCCGGGGTTTCTCCCGGAACCCGGAAACCTGCCCGTTTTCAGCAACCTGAATAACACCAAACCGACCAGAAGTCTGGACTGAGGACATGGTGACCATTTTCCCGCTTTTCTGGTGGAATTCCACAAGGTTGCCGATGTGAATATCGGAAACACCGTCTCCATAGGTGAGCATAAAGGGTTCGTCCTTGACATAATCACGAATCCGCCGCACCCGGCCGCCGGTCATGCTATTCTCCCCGGTATCCACCAGGGTCACCTTCCACGGTTCTGCATACTGGTTATGAATGTACTGCTGATTGTCTTTTCTGAAATCAAAGGTCACGTCCGACTGATGGAGAAAGTAGTGGGCAAAGTACTCCTTGATCATGAACCCCTTATAACCGAGGCAGATGATGAAATCATGAAATCCATAATGAGAATAAATCTTCATAATATGCCACAGGATCGGTTTTCCGCCGATCTCCACCATCGGCTTCGGCCGGATCCCCGACTCCTCGCTGATACGTGTCCCGTAACCTCCTGCCAGAATAACGACTTTCATATATCGGCTCTATAATTGATTCTGAAATAATGCCCTCCCCGCAACTTGCTGCGAGGTATCCACCGTCATTCCGACGAAAGTCGGAATCCAGAAAGATTTTACCTGGACCCCGGCTTTCGCCGGGGTGACAAGACGAAACAAGCTGCGGGGAATTAAAGACAAATGTAACGATTCCCCAGTTAATTGAGCCATGGGCGCTGGATGCCGTAAGTGATTGAACGGATTGGGAGTGGTTAAACACAGCCAGGATGGCGTTGTTAACGACCGCCCTCGGAGACAGCCATGGATGGCTGTCGAGAATGAGTTCAATTACTTACGGGATCCAGCTTTCATGGCGAAACATTTGCTGAATAATTACAGACAAATAAGATAGTTATACTTTCAAATCCAGGAATGCCTGTATCTCTGCCAGAACGAACTCAATCTGTTCCAGGTTCAATCCCGGATAGGTTCCCAGGAAAAACGTATGATTCATGATAGTGTCGGTGTTGGTCAAGTCACCGACCACCCGGTGGTTAATATCCAGATACCCCGGTTGCCGGAGGATATTCCCGGCAAACAGGTTCCGGGTCTCAATCAGTTTACTGCTGAGATAGTCGGTCAATTCCGTCCGGGTAAAACCAGCATTCTCTTTCAAGGTTACCGGAAAGGCAAACCAGGCAGGATCTGCTCCGGGCAGGGCTTTTGGAAGGATAAAAAACGCCTCCCAGCGTTTGAATCCAGTATACCACTGTTTGAAGTTCTCTTTTCGTGCCTGGCAGAATTCCGGAAGTTTCTTCAGCTGCTCGACACCGATCGCCGCCTGCATATCGGTCGCTTTCAGGTTGTAGCCGATATGGGAATAGACATACTTGTGGTCATAACCTGCCGGCAGGGTCCCATACTGGCCGGTAAACCGTTTCCCGCAGGTATTGTTCTCCCCGGAGGAGCAATAGCAGTCTCTACCCCAGTCACGGAGTGATTTGATGGCCTTGGCAATGGTGTCATCATTGGTCCCGACAGCGCCGCCCTCGCCCAGGGTGATGTGGTGTGCCGGATAGAACGAAAACGTGGTCACATGCCCGAATGTCCCGGTCTTTCTGCCTTTGTAGACCGATCCCAATGCGTCGCAGCAATCCTCGATAAAATATAGATCCTGTTTTTCCGCCAGATCGGCAAATGCCTCTGCATCATAGGGATTGCCCAGTGTATGGGCCAGAAAAATCCCCCTCGTTTTTGGACCGACCGCTTTCTTAACCTGCTCCAGGCTGGCATTGTAGGTACCAAGATCGACATCGACAAATACCGGCACCAGGCCATTTTGGATAATCGGGTTGACCGTTGTCGGGAAGCCCGCCGCTACCGCGATGATCTCATCTCCAGGCAGCAGCCGTTTATCTCCCAGCAGCGGTGACGTGAGTGCCGTCAAAGCCAGCAGGTTGGCAGAAGAACCAGAATTGACCAGCATGGTGTATTCCAGATCCATCCAGTTGGCCAGTTCCGATTCAAATTCCTCGGTGAATCGCCCGGCTGTCAACCAGAAATCCAGTGAGGAATCCACCAGAGCAACCAGTTCCTTTTCGTCAAACACCCGTCCGGCATATCGGACCGGGCTTTTTCCAGGTGTGAATGCCTTTGGGGCAAATTTGACCTTTTGATACTGCGCGACCAGGTCAAGTATTTCATCTCTCAGTTGGTTTTCCGATTTCGCCATGTTCCTGTTCCAAAATTGTAATATTTTAAGTATGAAAAACATTCACCACAGAGACACAGAGATCACGGAGGTAAATAAGCGATGCTGATTATCTGTCAAGAAGTTGTTTCAATAATAATCGTCTGAAATCCCGCCTATCTGAGTATCAGCGTGAGAACCGGTATGTCACTCCCATTCGTCTATTCTGATTCTATCAGGGGCAATTCCGGCTTCCAGCAGACCCGCTCTGAATGCCTGAATCATGGTGATGGGTCCTGACAGAAAGACAACCGGATCTCTTATCGTTTCACTGGTTGCCAGGATATGATCCAGGGTGATCATTCCCGGTCGTGGCTGCACTCTGTTATTTAATATTCTGGCACACGGTTCGGATTCGATAAAGACCTCAAGCGTGAATCCCTCAAGCATGTCGAGGCAGTTGACCAACAGTGCCTCATTCAGAATATGAATCTCCTTCCTGACGCCATAAATCAGATGAATTTTCCGTTTTCCCGGAGATGTCACCTGTTCTTCCAGGTATGACAGGAAAGGCGACAAACCGGTGCCACCGGCAACTAAAAGGATATCCTGGTTTTCCGCAACTCCCCTTTCGATGATGAAATCACCATAGGGCAGTTTCAGCCACACTTCACTCCCCTCCTTGAGCTGTTCTGCCATGCGGGTCGTGAATAACCCTTTGACACTGTAGTTAATCTCGATGGTCTCACGCGAGCGGCTGGAAGCGATGGAAAATACCCTGGAGTCCGGCCAGAAACCGCCTCTGGGGTCATAATGGTCGATGGCGAGATGCAGGAACTGTCCCGGCTGAAAACGGGGTATCCGCCGCTGTGGTTTCAGCACCAGGGTATAGATGCCATCCCCCCGATTCTGAATCTGATCTACATGTGCCTGAATTCTGATTGGATTCGCCATATATTAAAGGATATCTGGAATCGATAACCGAAACCACTTTCGTTTGATTAATAACCAACACACCTCGGGGTCGTGGCACAACAAAAAAAAGACCCGGTCAGCGCTACTGGCCGGAAAACCCGGGACACGAATGATCATGTCTCTCATTTTCCTAATCCGCGATAGCATTTTAATCAGGTGACATGTGCAAGTTACGTATCACCTGATTAAAATGGTTAAAACCACTAACAATTAAAACAAACCATTATTGTCCGGTTAGAATTTTGCACTTCAGCACCAGTCAATCGAGGTTTTCAGTGGAGTCAAGGGGATAGCGATTTAAAACCCTGGAAAACAGGACGTTTTCCCGGAGCACCA
>Ga0180009_10005063_pt1 | contig 14269 bp, 13 predicted proteins | sample OS_PC_MetaG_FD_123537 | JGI IMG/M metagenome (GOLD analysis project Ga0180009, IMG submission 123537) | Groundwater microbial communities from the Aspo Hard Rock Laboratory (HRL) deep subsurface site, Sweden - OS_PC_MetaG | ecosystem: Environmental > Aquatic > Deep subsurface > Groundwater...
AAATTCATAGGAATCAATTTTCTCTTTGTTGCCTGCCATATCTGAAAGAAGTAAAACATGATTTCCTTCTTCTTTTGCAAATCTTTCAAAGGTTTGTTTAAGTGATGCCCTTGTCGCTTCTTTGGCTAAACCAGAATAAAATTTAACTGCTTCTTTTTCGCCATCAATGGCAAAACTTAATATTTCATCAACCGATCCAAATTCCATGTCTACTCTCCTTAATATTAACGTTTTTAATTATTTACGAATAAATTATTCCTTTTATAACATCTGCAAAATATCTGCAAATTGCATACCACATCAATGAATATTTCAATACTGTTTATATATACGATAAATAGACCAATTATCAATTAAAAATTTATTTTCCCAAAATATCCTTTAAAGAGGATTCCAGTGTTGGGAAGGAAAATAAATATCCTGAATCCAGCAAATTCTTTGGGATCGCCCTTTGACTTTGAAGAAGAGTCCTGCCCAGTTCCCCCATTATTGTCTTGATCATAAAGGATGGAGCAGGCATAAAAGCAGGCCTGTTTAATACACGACCCAATGCTTTGACAAATTGTTTCTGTTGGACAGGCGTGGGTCCTGTAAAATTAAATACTCCATCTGATTCTTTGTTTTCAACGATGAATTCAATTGCTCGTTCAAGATCTCTAACATGGATCCATGGGAACCAATGCCGGCCACCGGCCAAAGGACCGCCAACAAAATATTTAAATGCCGGCATCATCAAAGACAGCGCCCCTCCATCCCCGAGAACAACCCCAAATCGCATGACTGCAACCCTGATACCTTTTTCTTCAGCCCTTAACCCTTCTTTTTCCCAGTCCACACACACCTTTGCCAGAAAATCTTTTCCCGGCATTCTTTTTTCTGTCAGCAAATCGTCCTTACAATCTCCATATATTCCCACGGCAGAAGTTGTCAAAAGCTTTTGAGTTTTTCCCTTTTCCATTGCATTGACAATATGTCGTGTGGTTAATATGCGCGAATCATAAATAGCCTGTTTGTATTTTTTCGTCCAATACCGGAAAATATTTCGCCCTGCCAGATTGATAATAATATCTGATTGAGCAACCCTTTTCTGCCACTTTCCCTTAACAGTGGTGTCTGCGCTGATCCAGTCAAATTCTTGAAATAGTTCTGAAAATGGATGGGTCATGGATGTTCCCATACCCGTTACCTGATACCCTTTTGATAAAAACAATCTGGCAAGTTTTTTCCCTATAAACCCTGAAGCCCCTGTGATCAGTATTTTTTCCATAACGATTGATCCTTTGTAATTGTTTAGCCCGTTAAAAGAAGTTATCTCAAAGCCCTGTCTGATGGATATTTGCAGGAGGTTAAGCGTTTAGCATCGAAACAAATATCCATCGGATAGGGCGGTTTCAAGCATAAGAGCTGAATAGTTACGATCCATTTTTGTTGTTAAAAGTTAGATTTAAAAATAAGTCTTTTTTTTGAATAAACAATACAGAATAAAAGATGAAAGGCCCTTTTATTGAATATTCTTCCTGAATCATAGACTGAAAACCGCCAATTTTTTCGATTACTGCGTTGGGCTTAAAAAAAAATAAAAAAAGTGTTGCAATTTTTCAACGTGTGTGACAAAAAGGAAACAAAGCGAACTGAATAGTGAATTAAAAGGATAATATGGCTGACAATAAAATAGATACATTAATGAAAAGAATCCTTGATGCAACAGGTATCAATTCCCAGTCAGAGCTTGCAAAAGAGCTTGAAATAAACCGGTCAGGGATAACCCATGCAAGGAACAACAATAAGATTCCAGATAAATGGATTGTCAAATTGTATCGAAGGTTTGGCTTTAATCCCCAATGGATTGAAAGCGGTATTGGAAACGTATTTATCCAGACACAATCAGACCAGGATGTTGAATTTAAATATATTCCAAAAGTGGCGGCAAGACTGTCTGCAGGCACTGGCTCCTTTGAGTGTGATGAAAATATAACAGATTATCTTTCTTTTCAAACAAAGTGGCTGGCCAGCAAGGGCTCTGCCAGGGATATGGTTGCCATGGAAGTTTTCGGCCAGAGTATGGAACCGGCAATTAAAGAAGGGGATACAGTATTGATTGATCAATCTCAAAAAAATATACTTGCCGGTGCAATATACGCAGTGGGCGTGGAAGATACAATTTTAGTAAAACGAGTGGAAAAACATCCAAACAAACTGGTTCTTTGCAGTGATAACAAGGATTATGAACCCATCTATCTTAAAAGAGAAGAGGCGGACAGGGTAAGAATTGTGGGCAAGGTCATATGGAGCTGCCGAGAATACAGGTAGGTTTTTTTGACCTATTTTTTTGACCTATTTTTTTGACCTATTTTTTTGACCTATTTTTTTTTGGTCTATTTTTTTAATCAGGGTGTTTAGTTTTTTCAACAAATGATGAAATATATAAAATAAGAGGTTTAAAAATGCAACAGAATCAAAAAACAATATATAAAAAATGTTTTATCGGAATCACAGGAACAGCCTGGGTTGCAGGTTTGCTTATTGCCGGCAGTGACAGCCCCTATATGCCCTGGCTGAATGGAATCGGGCTGATTTTGTTTTTAGGTGCAAGCATTTTACTGGGAAAATTTTTTAACCCGTCCCATTCAGATGCCCGGGTCGAAATCTATCCCGGGTGTTATCAAAATCCCGGACCTATAAAAATTCATGGGCACTCCTTAGTGCAAACAAAATCAACTACCTGGGGATTGAATCAATTATCAAGAGGGTAATGGATTTTTTTAGTTGCACTGTACTGTGATTTTATTATAATTGTTAGTGAGTTTATTATAATTTGTCCAGAAAGAAAAATTGAGTTACAATATTTCCTTAATTTTAGCAGCATTTTTGATAATGGTATCAGACCGACTGCTTAACTGGATTTTCTTATAAAGTTGAGGAAACATGAACTCTTTTTCTGACAATCAAATCACGCTCCAGAAAAAAACTGTTGATGATCGTATAGGCGATTCAATGCTGGCTTTTGGTATTGGCATAGCTATTTGTTACTGGTTTTTTAATGCCTTGATCTGTTTCATTGATTCACCGGATTCAGGCTGGAAAATGATTTTAATGGGAACTGAACTTCAATTGTACGAAAAATTGGTAGTAAGCGCATTGTTCATTGCTTTTGGTTCCCATGTTCAGTCAAATATAAAAAAACGACGTCAATCAGAGGATAATTTACAGAAAAGCAATGAGAAATACCGCATCATTTTAGAGAGTATTGAAGAAGGATATTATGAAATCAATTTTGCTGGAGATTTCAAATTTATTAATAAATCCATGTGCAAAATTATGGCACTGGCGGAAAAAGAAATCATCGGCACCAATATTACATCCCATCTTGATAAAAAAGACATTGATGGCTTTAAAACATTTTTCAACAAAATTAAAAATAATGAAAAACACGCAAATACAATAGAATGTGAATTCCAAATCAAAGGCGGTGGGCGAAAAATCATAGAAATGTCTGCTTCTGTGATGGCAGATTTCAATTTAACAAAAGGCAGGGTCAGGGGAATTGTCAGAGACATCACTGAAAAAAAACTGCTTGAAAAAAATCTGTTCGAGTCATTGGAAGATGTTAAAGAAGCACGGGCAGGCATTATACTGGGCCTTGCAAAATTAGCTGAATATAGAGATACAGATACGGGCAGGCATCTTGAACGTATCCGCGAGTATAGTAAAGCTATTGCCCTGAAAATGTCCAATCTGCCACAATACAGCGGCTATATCACTTCTCAGTATATTGAAGACATTTATCAGTCATCCATTCTCCATGATATCGGTAAGGTTGGTGTGCCAGATGCCATTTTGTTAAAAAAAGGAAAACTTACAGATAAAGAATATGAAAAGATTAAGATTCACACCCTTCTTGGTGGGCCGAGCCCTGTCGGACATAACCAGACGATTTAAAGACCAGACATTTTTAACCATTGCCAAGGAGATCGCCTTTTATCATCATGAAAAATGGAATGGCAAAGGCTATCCAAGCCAATTAAAAGGGGAGCGAATCCCTCTTTCTGCCAGGATTATTGCTATTGCAGATGTTTACGATGCTTTGACATCAAAAAGGTGTTATAAAGAAAAACTAAGTCACACAAAAGCAAAAGAGATCATTATAAATGAAAAAGGTGAATTGTTTGACCCTGATGTTGTAGATTCTTTCCTTGCCAGTGAAAACAAGTTCCTGGAAATCGAGGAGATCTTTCATAGATGATGACACGCTCCCAGACTCCAGAACAAACCCTGTAATGATACATCAAGAATATAACTTTTAACAGGCTGTAAATTACAGCCTGGATATTTGCCATAAGAATCATATTTTCTAACCAATTTACGCCAACCCGTTCCGATTCTGGACATCCTCTTGCAGCGTACAAATTTTATTTTTCAAAAAGCATTTATGAACTTGCCATATCCATCCAGCGGACGTAAGGCGATCAGCCCGGAACGGGCTATGCAAAATAAAAATTGGAATCTTTATATGATCATCAAACCCACTTCATTGCAGGTTTTTTTCTTGAAGCTGTGTTAGCGTGTTTATATGCTGGATATCCAATAATAATGCATGCATAAATCATACGACCCCTTTGCAGTTTAACAAGATTCCTAAGTTTTTTACTATACTTTAACGACAAATTTAAAAACCCGATATAACAGGTTCCAAGCCCTAATGAATATGCATAATTCATTATATTGCCTGCTGAAATATTACAGTTTTCGTTAGAGAAGTTACCATTTTTCGGGGCATGTACAAGAATTAAAACAGGTGCATTATGAAGGATAAAGTCGCGGCCTTTTTTAGTTTCATCAATATAATACTGCATTGGCTCTAAATATTTTGTGATGATATCTGATACTGGAAAAATTTTTATTATTTTATATATCAGATTACCGGGGAATTTTTTTGTAAGATAAAAAATTTTTCTGACAAAACCAAAAATGACATTTGAAATGTTTCTTAAGATTTTTTTATCGGAAATAACCAGGTACCCAACATTTTGAGAATTGCTTGCAGTTGGTGAATGGTTTACAAGACTGATTACTTTTTCAATTAATTCATTTGGAATATTTTTGTCTTTATATTGCCTTACACTTCTTCGCCCCCTTGCTATGGTTTCATAAACTTTTGAATCAATAAAATCTGGGTCTATTTTTTGTATTTGCGCCTGATCAAGACCGTCATGCTCGATAGCCCCATGAGGGCATACTGCAAGGCAATGGCTACAACTATTGCAATCATCAGGCGCAACTATTTCAGGGATACCGTTTATGTCTTTCCACACTACAGAAACGCAGTCTTTTACGCATAACATGCATTTTGTACATTTATCTTCAATTCGGCGTATTTTCATAAAAAAACTATTTTAAAGGCCGACAATATCCACGGGTGTAGAAAAAGGAATATTTTTAATTAACTGGTCAGTTTTATCTGTCATGATCCTCTCCTTTTAAAAATTCAAGTTTAATATCTTGGTTATCATCTTTATTGATTCTAATCTGGATTCGGCAATTTTGCAAACCCTGCCTTGGACTTGATAGATTTATAGAAGCGACATAGAACCAAAACAAAAAAGCTCTTAAGGGAAAACCCCAAGAGCATTGGTATTACTGGTACGCCTGGCCCGATTCGAACGGGCGACCTACGGATTAGAAGTCCGTTGCTCTATCCAGCTGAGCTACAGGCGCAAACAAAAAGATTTTTTATCAAATTTATCCCCAATTGTCCATAAAAAAATGGATGATTATTTTTTTTGTGCAAAATATATTGCTTTTCTAGATCCTATGATAATGGTATAGTAACTTTTTATCAAAATTATCTTAAGGTATATTTAATGGCAAACACGACGGAACTGGAGAAAGAAAGCGAAAAGAGGCTGACCAAAAATGATTTTTTGATTCCTGTAAAAAAAGCAAAAACTTCAAGTTCAAAAGCACTTGTAAAATCAGACCCCATTCAAAGCTATCTTAATGAAATAAGCCGGTATAAGCTTTTGACAAGAGATCAGGAAGTTGAGCTTGGAAAACGCATTCAGGAAGAAGAAGACCAGGAAGCAGCCTATATCATGACCACTTCAAATCTGCGTCTGGTCGTTAAAATTGCCCTTGAATTCCATAGAATCTGGGTGCAGAACCTTTCGGATTTAATCCAGGAAGGAAATATCGGACTTGTGAAGGCAGTCAAAAAATTCAACCCCTATAAAAATGTCAAATTCTCATATTATGCATCCTTCTGGATAAAAGCCTATATTCTTAAATTTATCATGGATAATTGGCGAATGGTAAAGATTGGAACAACCCAGGGGCAACGCAAATTATTTTTCAGGCTGAAAAAAGAAAAACAAAGACTGATTGAACAGGGCTTTGATCCAAAACCCAAACTATTGTCAGAACAGCTCGGAGTATCTGAAAAAGAAGTAATTGACATGGATCAGAGATTGGCCAACTGGGACTTAAGTCTTGATGAACCATTAAAGAATGACTCAAATACTGAAAGAATTGAATTTATAAACCTTGAAACTGATTCAACTGAAGATAAAATGGCCAAAAAAGAGATTGAAAGCATCCTGCATAGAAAAGTTAATAAATTCAAAAAGACTCTTAATGCACGAGAATTGAATATCTTTAACAGAAGAATTTTCTCTGACAGTCCTGAAACACTTCAAGAGATAGGTGAAGCATACTCGATATCCCGCGAAAGGGTAAGACAGATTGAAAATAATATTTTAAAAAAAATGAAAATCTACTTCAAAAAAGACATGCCTGATTTTGATATGTACGATCACAGCCAGTAAATTGCAATTTATTTTTATAGTAAGGTAAAGCAGATTATGAAAAAAAGTCTTGTTTATGTTCGTCTTATTTTTATCTTAAGTTTTTTTATAGCCGGCTGCACAGAGCTTAAACAGGATAAAAAACTTTCTGAATCTCAAATTATTCAAAAAGAAAACAAGGAAGAAGAACATAATCTTTCTGCAAATTATTATTATCTTGAATCCCGGATTCACATTAAAAACAAAGACTATAAAAAAGCCATTGTATCTCTGGAAAAGGCAATGGTTAATGATCCGGATTCATTCATATTAACCAGGGATCTAAGCCAGCTATACTTGAACCAAAATAATGAAAAAAAAGCATTGGAGCTCGCAGAAAAACTGGTTCGACAAAACCCTGACAATGTGGATGGATTACTTTTTTTTGTCCAACTTAAAAAAGGTGCCATAGATGAAAAAGAACTGGTTGAAATTTTAAACAAAATCCTGAAGCTGGATCCAGATAACAAAGAAACATTTCTCCGTCTTGCCAAAATATATATAGACAAAAACAATAATCCTGAAGCATTGGTATTGTTAAAAAAAATGGTTGGTCAATTTCCTGACTACTATGTTGCCTGGTTTTATCTTGGCGAGGTCTATCTTGCTGAAAAACAATATGAACTTGCAAAAATTCAATATTTAAAAACCATTGAGATAGAGCCGGACCTTGTGGAGCCCCGGTTTCAATTAATAAAAATTTTAAGTCTTCAAAACACCCCTGAAAACAACCAGACAATATTAGAAACCTACAATGAAATACTTGAAATAGAGCCGGACAATTACAGGGCTCAATTAGGAATGGCTCTGCACTATTATAAAAACAATAACAAGGATGCAGCCGCCACCCTGTTCACAGAACTTGGCCAGAGCGTTTAAAGTGATTCCAGGATTGTTATGATGGCTGTGAACGAATATATTTCCGGCAAAAAATATGAGGATAGCGTTATTATTTTCTCCCAGATGCTTAAAGGTGATCCTGAAAATCAAACCCTGAACTTTTTCACGGGCATGGCCTATGAAGAGATTGAAGATTCTAAAAACGCTATTTTCCATTATCTGAAAATCAAACCGGATCATTCTCAATATAAAAAAACCATCCTGACTATAGCCTTTCTCTACCAAAAATCAGGAGAAAACCAGGTGGCCATAAATTATCTTGAAGACAAGAATAAAGAACTTCCAAAAGATATCGATATTGTCATTTATCTTGCCTCTTTTTATGAAAAAGATAAAAACTATGAAAAAGCCATCAGCCTTTTAAAAACAGGGCTGGAAGATTCTCCTGAAAACACATCATTATTGTTCAGACTGGGCGCAGTACAGGATAGTGCCGGCTTTAAAGAAGACTGCATCAGCACCATGAAAAAGGTTATTGAAATTGATCCAAAGGATGCCAGTGCCTTGAACTACCTTGGGTATTCCTATGCAGACCTTGGAATAAAATTAGATGAGGCTCTTTTGCTTATCAAAAGAGCACACGAAATTAAGCCGGATGACGGGTATATCACGGACAGCCTGGGCTGGGTCTATTACAAGAGGGGGGAGTATGAAAAGGCTGTGAAATACCTTGAAAAAGCAGCCGAACTGACCTCTTTTGAAACCATCATATCAAACCACCTTGGTGATGCCTATCAAAAAACAAAACAGTTTAAGAAAGCATTGGATACCTATAAAAAAGCAATAGCCAATGCCAAAGAGGGGGACAAAGAAAAAATCCTTGAACTTAAGAAAAAAATTGAGGCAGTTAAAAAAAAATTAAATGATTAACCAGAACTCATTATACAATTTAATTTATAGTATTGTCTTTATATTGATTTTTTCGGGTTGTGCACTGCACAGACCTGCAACCAATCCCTTACTTGATAAAAAAGCCCTTTTGTTTGCAAACCAGACACAATCTTTTAATCAACACATTATTACAAGCAAGGGAACAGGCTGGGCAAGGATTGAAACAAAAACTAAGACTGATAAATTCAAAATTGCCTGGGCTGTGGTTTCCCCCAATAAAATCAGGATCACATTTCTCATGTCCGGCCTTCCCGTAGAAACCATTATTGCAACGGGAGAAAAAATCACTTTCTTTTCCCATACAGGGGAACATTCCAAATACTCGTATAACTCAAAAGACCCGGACATGGAAGACTATATCCAGGTTCCAATAAAAATGTCAGAAATAATATTGATTTTATTGGGGCGAATACCAGTAAAAAAATTTGACAATGCCTATTTTTCACCATCAGATCCCTCCTTATCCAGTATTTCATTGGAACAGAACTGGAAGGGGGTGACGCAGTCTCTGCATTTTAATGACAAGGGAAAAATACATGGCCTCAAATCCAGGGACTTATCTGGAAAACTCTTGTATGAAATAATGATAACACAATATAAAATATATGATTTTGGTAACATTCCAATAAAAATAGAAATCAAAGATATGGATAATAGAAAACTGACCCTGGACATTACAAGCTTTCAGCCAAATCCTCCCATAAAAGAGTCTGTATTCCAATTGACAGAACCTGGATAGTGAGCATTATAGATGTAATTTATTCACGATATTTCTCAAAGGAGATGTTATAATAAAATGATTCACGATAGTGTAGCCAAAGCAAAAAAAACAAGCACTTGCCCCTCACAGGGCGGTGGTCAGGATATGGCAGCCAGACAGAAAACAGAAGACCAGGCAATTAAAACCTCCCTGTCAAAAATAAAACACAAAATTTTTGTCCTGAGCGGTAAAGGCGGGGTTGGTAAAAGCAGTGTATCAGCCAACCTTGCAGCCTGCCTTTCTAAAAAAGGATATAAAACAGGTCTTATGGATGTTGATGTCCACGGTCCCTCCATTGCCCAGATGCTGGGACTGACAGAACTCCTGGAGATTTCTCAAAACCAGCTTCTTATCCCTAAACAGGTGAATGGAAACCTTAAAGTTGTTTCTGTCCAGGCATTGATGCAGGACAAGGACCAGGCCATTATCTGGCGCGGCCCTGCCAAAACAGGAATGATCAAACAATTTGTCAGTTCCGTGGACTGGGGAGAGCTTGACTTTCTTATTATTGATGCGCCTCCGGGAACGGGTGACGAACCCTTGACCGTTGTGCAGATGATTCCGGAAGCTTTGGGTGTCATCGTTACCACTCCCCAGGAAGTGGCGCTGGCAGACATTAGAAAATCCATCTCATTTTGCAAAACAGTTCGCTTAAAAACCCTGGGGATTGTGGAAAACATGGCAGGATTCAAATGCCCTCACTGCAATGAGCCCATTGACTTATTCAGTTCAGGCGGCGGTGTAAAGACTGCAAAATCCTCAGGTCTTGAATTTTTAGGGTCTCTTCCCTTTGACACTCAGGTGGTTGTCTCAGGGGACAATGGTGTTCCCATGATGTTCCAGGAAAAAGAGACGCAATTTACAAAAGCATTTGATATTATAGTGGAAAACATACTTAAACAATTATAAACTCAACGTAATTGTTTAGCCCGTTAAAAGGACTTAAAACCAAAAATTAAGTTATAAATAAACTATTGAATGACAATTTTGAAAAAGCCAGGGAATTAAAAGATCTTCTGAATTCAAGGGAGAAAGAAAATCTTTGTGCCCTGGCCTGTTTCAGTCATACGGCCCAAAGACGTCACAAAGAAAAATTCTTTGAAAACGAATACCGCCAAGCCTTTTCTGCTGATTCAGACCGGATTTTAAACTCCCTTGCCTTTACAAGGTATATTGATAAAACCCAGGTCTTTTCCCTAATCAATAACGATCACCTCACCCACAGGGTGATCCATGTCCAAATGGTCTCAAGGATTGCAAGGACCATTGGCCGATACCTGGGATTAAATGAAGACCTTATTGAAGCTGCAAGCCTTGGGCACGATATCGGGCATGCCCCGTTCGGACATGATGGTGAGCGGTTTCTTTCGAGGCTTACCCATGAACAGGGTGCTGGCTTTTTCCATCATAATCTTCAAAGCATCCAGTTTCTGGACAGGATTGAAAAAAACGGCAAGGGCTGGAACTTAAGCCTTCAAACCATGGATGCCATTATCTGTCATAATGGTGAAGCCCACGCAAAAAAACTTATTCCTCAAAAAAACAGATCATTTACAGATTTTGATCTACTCATGGAAATCATGAAAAAAGAAAAGATCTGCAATGAAATCCCCATGACCATGGAGGGCTGTGTGGTTAGAATGGCCGATACCATCTCTTATATCGGTCGGGATCTGGAAGATGCAATCCGCCTGGGGCTGGTGAAAAGGCAGGCCATACCCGATGTCTGCAAACAAATACTTGGCCTGACAAACGGCACCATTGTGTTTAACCTTGTGACTGATCTTATCTCAAACAGCCTGGATAAGCCTTTCATAGGTTTTTCCGAAAAAATGTCTTTTGCTTTAAAAAAGCTTAAGGCCTTTAATTACCAGCATATTTATAAAAACCCGATTATTAAAAAACATTTGTCTTCCATTGAGGATATTTTTGATTTTCTGTTTGAAAAATACCTGACAGCCCTGGAAAAAGGCAATGAGCAATCCATCATTTTTACGGATTTTTTAAATGGTATGGCACCTGAATACAGGGGGAGCCATTCAAACCCTGAAATCGTCAGGGATTATATCTCAGGCATGACAGACTCTTATTTTATCCGCCAGGCACCCGTTCATTTAAAACCGGATTCCATTGAAAATGTTTGAGAATCGCACCTATAGAAAGCAGCATCAAAAAAAAGGCCTTGTCTCTTTTGATATCACTGTAAAAGAGACCAACCTGAATATCCAGGCCCAAACCGACCTGACCCAAAAGGCCATACAATCTGTATTAACCTGTCGAAACTTTATTGAGACCTATATCAGGCTTTTCCCTGAATTTGCAACCTGCCTTTCCCCCTTAAAGGGCCCGGGCCCGGCTCCAAAAATCATCAGGGACATGATTGATGCGGCAAAATTAGCCCATGTCGGCCCCATGGCATCCGTGGCAGGAGCAATAGCTGAATATACTGGAATATCCCTTTTGGAACACACCACAGAAGTTCTTGTGGAAAACGGGGGCGATATTTTTATTAAATCTGATTCAGACACCATTTTCAGTATCTATGCTGAGAACACACCTTTCAGCATGACCACGGGCATCCTGATCAAAAAAAGGGATAAACCCTATGGGATATGCACCTCTTCCGGGACTCTGGGTCATTCAAAAAGCTTTGGCACGGCAGATGCTGCCACAGTGCTGTCTGAGTCATGCCCATTGGCAGATGCTGTTGCCACGGCCCTGGGCAATTTGGTCAAGGCTGCTTCTGATATTAAAGAAGCCATTGATATCGGCAAAGCCATTTCCGGCGTCCAGGGTATTGTGATCATTAAAGGGGAAAATATCGGTTTGTGGGGAGATCTCAAACTTGTAAAGATCTGTGGCTAATACAGCCTAATACAACTTGCCGACTTTATTTTCCACAGCCTTTACAATACTGCCATCCTTGAGCAATTCCTTTACTTTGGCAATGTCTATTGAAAGAATCCTATCTTCTTTCATGTAATCAACACGGCTTCTGATAACTTCATAGGCTGCCATGGTACCATCTCCTGCTTTAATATTGGTGAACAGATCAATTCCCTGGGCTGCGCACAGCAATTCAATGGCAATGACCTCTTCTGTATTGGCCAGAATATCCCGGCATTTTCTGGCAGCAATAGACCCCATTGAGACATGGTCTTCCTTGTTTGCCGAAGTGGGGATGGAATCAACAGATGCTGGATGGGCAAGGACTTTGTTTTCAGAAACAAGGGAAGCAGCGGCATACTGGGCAATCATGAAGCCGGAATTGAGCCCGCCATCTTCCACGAGAAATGCTGGCAGCCCTGAGAGCTGGGGATTCACTAATCTTTCTATCCGCCGTTCCGAAATATTGGCAAGTTCTGCAATGGCAATACCTAAAAAGTCGCAGGCAAGGGCCAGAGGCTGGCCGTGAAAATTACCACCAGAAAGAAATTCTTCGGATTCAGGGAAGATCAGAGGATTTTCAGTGGATGAATTCATCTCCACTTTGATCACATTATCAACATAAGCAAAGGCATCCCAGGAAGCACCATGGACCTGGGGTGAGCACCTTAAAGTATAGGCATCCTGAACCCTTGAACAGTCTCCATGGGAAGAGATTATGTCTGAATTGTCCGTAATCCTGAGCATGTTATCAGCAGCTTTGATCTGGCCTGGGTGGGGTCTTGCATTATGAATCCTTGGATCAAAGGCAGACCTTGTACCCATGAGGGTTTCAAGGCTCATACTGGCTGCAATATCTGCATGCTTGCAAAGATTTAAGGCATCATGCAGAGCCAGACACCCCAGGGCTATCATGAATTGTGTGCCGTTGATCAAAGCCAGGCCCTCTCCTGCATCAAGTACTAGGGGTTTTATTGATTTTTTCTTTAAAGCCTTTGCACCGGACATTCTCCTACCATCAACAAAAGCCTCTCCTTCTCCAATCAATACAAGGGCAAGGTGGGCCATAGGAACAAGATCACCGCTTGCTCCAACAGATCCTTTTTCCGGTACCACAGGCACAATGCCGACATTTAAAAGCTGGGCAAGTTTTTCAATGGTTTCAAGCCTCAGCCCTGAATTGCCCCGGCAAAAATCGTTCACCCGCAAGGCCATCATGGCCCTGACCACGTCATCTTCTACATGCTTGCCGATTCCGGCTGAATGACTGAACAGAATATTTTTTTGAAGCTTTTTTGTGTCTGCATAGGAAATATTTACGTCGGACAAGGCCCCAAACCCCGTGGTGACGCCATAGATTCTTTGTCCTTGTTTCACCCACTTGTCAATCAGGTTCCGTGCCTTATTGATTCTGGATTCAGAATTGGGGGATATTTTAATGCCGATATTATTTCTTGCTATTTGAATCAGATCTTCCAGAAGAAAATCACTTCCATTTAAAACAATTTGATCTTTCATTTTTTATCCTCTCATAAATTTTCCAACCAGTTTATATCTTGATCCCGGAGAGATGATGATGCTGTAAGTTGCCACCATGTCAAAAGACCAGGTGCGCCTTGTAAGCGATAAACAGGGTTCATCCGGTTTAATTTTCAATAATTTTTGAATCTGGCTATTAATATTTACAGCTTCAATAATGTGCTCTGCTTCCTGGACCGGTGCCACGGACAAAAGATAGTCACTTGGCGTAATCTTTTTAAAATCCTGACTTAGATAATGGGGGGCCACTTCTGGATTGACAAAGCGTTCAGAATACTGGACCGGGATACCTCTATCCTTATGAAGGATAACAGAATGAAAAATAGTATCATCAACCTTAAGATTCATTTTTTGCGCAACTATGGCTGTAATTTTTTCTTTTTTTAATACCAGAATTTGAGATGAATGTACCCCGCCCCAGTCAGCAATCTCCTTTGCAATGCTTTTAATTTCA
>Ga0180009_10005064_pt1 | contig 14269 bp, 12 predicted proteins | sample OS_PC_MetaG_FD_123537 | JGI IMG/M metagenome (GOLD analysis project Ga0180009, IMG submission 123537) | Groundwater microbial communities from the Aspo Hard Rock Laboratory (HRL) deep subsurface site, Sweden - OS_PC_MetaG | ecosystem: Environmental > Aquatic > Deep subsurface > Groundwater...
ACTAGTTGCAGATGTCAGACGAAAAGAATGTTCAAAGCCAAATAGTCATGGGCAAGCAAGAGCAAAAACTCAAAAATCATACAGGTAAACAAAAAATGATTATTCCGATAAGATGTTGGAGCTGTGGAAAACCAGTAGGACACCTCTGGGAAGACTTCCAAGAAAAACTAAAAAAGAACGAAGATCCAAAAAAAATCTTGGACTTGATGGGCTTAGAAAGATACTGCTGCAGAGCACTATTATTAGGACACGTTGACTTGATAGACACAGCTGCAAAATTCAAAAAGTTTTAACTTTTTGATATTAGATTAAAAATCTAATTTTCAAGAAATTTTAATTCTTAAATTTCTAACATTTGATTAAAAATTAAATTTTTAAAAAGTTCTAAATTTCTTTTTTTGATTTTTTACTTTTATTTATGTTTATAGTTCACTTATAATTATTTCTTTAGAAAAGTTTATAAATAGTAATCACTTACGAGTAGTTAAAATAGGTGGTTTTATAAAGAAAACAAAGATAAACGGTCAACCATACACTCAGGAACTAAAGAAAAAAATACTTGATGATAACAAAGACTGGCTTTTAGAAGAGAGAGTCAGATGCTCTGAAAGCAAGGATTTTAACCAAACCAGCGACATAGTGACATACCTTTTTGAAAAAACAGACAAGGTTGGTGATGGGCTTAGCCTCGACTTCCAGACAAACGCATGCTTTGTCTCAAACCAGACAAACTACGAGAAAATACCAAGAGCGTCGCTGCTTGACAAGATTCTATATGGTACAAAACTAGAGCTATCAACAACGATGAAATTTACAGAGCTAATGGACACACTGTCAAGAAAAAATGACGACTTCAGATATGAAATCAAAATAGACGCGTTTTACATTAACAAAACAATAATAGACGCGAACTGGGATATACAAAGAGATGAACCACAAGTAGTGTTTAATAAGAAAATAAAGTATGAAAACGCAGGCACCATAAGCGGAGACCTAAAAGGACTTTTGGAATGGTTTGGCGGCCACCAGAGGCTTGAAATAGACCCTGAGTCAGACCTAAAAGTTGCAATATACAAGGACAGAAAAGGCAAAGAGACGTACGTCGCGTCACTTTCAATGAGTGTTTACACAGGAATATCCGGCGCACCTGGAAACAATGATTGCACAACCAAGGTTATAAAAGCATCAGTATCACCAAGAGAAAACTAAAAAACATCTTCTTATTTTTTTCATTAATTTTTTCTCACATTCTAACATTAAACGTAATGTATTTAAATCATATTTAATATTAACCATTAAATGAAAAGTAAACAAATAGATTTGAAGAAAATCGCTAGTAAATGGCAGAAGAAGTGGGAACTGCAAAAAATATTTGAAGTTAATCCTTCGAAAAAAGAGAAATTCTTCCTAAACTTTCCATATCCATACATAAACGCTTATCCACACATAGGCCACCTATACACTTTAATGAGAGTTGAAGCACTGGCAAGATTTAAGCGGTTGCAAGGCTTTAACGTTTTATTCCCGCAAGGATGGCATGCGACAGGCAGTCCGATAGAGAACGCTGCAAAAAGGGTTAAAGAAAGAGAACAAAAACAAGTAAAGATAATGCATGATATGGGTTTTAAAGATAGCGAACTCAAAGCTTTTGAAAATCCCAAACACTGGCTAGATTTTTTTGCTCCAGAATTTAAAAAAGACTGGAAATCAATGGGCGTCTCTATTGATTGGAGAAGAGAGTTTTACACAACATCTCTAAATCCACACTATGATAAGTTTATAGGCTGGCAATTCAGAAAATTAAAAGAAAAAGGATACTGCATAAAGGGGAGTTTTCCAGTAGTTTGGTGTCCTAAATGCAACGGAGCGGTGGGTGACCATGCAAGATCTGAAGGTGAAGGAGAGACAACACAAGAATTCTGCCTGTTTAAGTTTGCACTAAAAGACGGTAGGAAAATAATCACAGCAACATTAAGACCTGATACTGTTTTTGGTATAACCAATGTCTATGTCAATCCAGAAGTATCATATGCGGAAATAAAAACTAAAAACGAGCAATGGATAGTTGGTGAAGAAACGATTGAAAAACTTAAAAACCAGAATTTTAGCCTACAAAGAACTGGCAGCGTAAAAGGGATAGACTTAATAGGTCAGAAAGTCGAATCATTTGGAGGAAGAAAAATCCCAGTCCTCCCAGCAACGTTTTTAGATTCTAACTATGGAACAGGAATGGTTCACTCAGTTCCATCAGACTCAGCAGATGACTTAATAGCTTTGCAAGACTTGCAGAAGAACGATAGAATAATACAGAAATACAACTTGAATCTTGAAGAGATAAAATCAATAAAACCAATAGAGATATTTCACACTCCCGAGATTGGCGGAAATTCAGCACAACACTTATTAGATAAATATCATGTCAAATCACAGCACGAAAGAGAAAAATTAGAAAAGATAAAAAAAGAGTTGTACAAGTTAACATTCACAAAATCAACACTTGGGCATTTGTACAAGAAAGGTTTTTCAAAGAATTTAGAAGGAGTAAAGATTTCTGAAGCACAAGAAATAATTAAGAAAGAATTACTAAAAGCAAATATCATAGAACTCTTTTATGACTTGACAGGAAGGGTTGTTTGCAGATGTCTAACACCAAGCACAGTAAAAATAGTTGCTGACCAGTGGTTTATCAACTACGCAGACTCTGAATGGAAGAAGATAACCCACAAATGTCTAGATAACCTAAGATTATACCCTGAAAAAGCAAGATCTCAATTCGAATACGTGATTGACTGGCTACATGCATGGGCTTGCACAAGGGAAGAAGGACTTGGAACAAGACTTCCTTGGGATGAGAAATGGGTGATTGAAAGCCTCTCAGACAGCACCATATACTTAGCATATTATACAATCTCTCACCTGATAAAAAAGATACCTGCAAATAAAGTGAATGATGAATTATTCAACTACATATTCTTGGGCAAAGGGAAAAATCCAATTCTAGACAAAAAAGAAGTTGTAGAAGAGATGAAGAAGAACTTTGAATATTTCTACCCCGTGGACTTTAGAAATTCAGGAAAAGACTTAATACAAAATCACCTCGCATTCTTTCTTTTCAACCATGCAGCGATTTTTCCAAAAGATAAATGGCCAAAAGGAATAGGCGTTAACGGATGGGTTGTTATAGACGGAGAAAAGATGTCAAAAAGTCTTGGAAACATGATACCATTAAGAGTTATGGTTGATAAATTCTCAGCTGACGTTTCAAGAATAACAATGCTTTCAGGAGGAGAAGGAGTTGATGATCCTAACTGGGAGACAGAATTTGCAAATTCAATGGTTGGAAAACTCGGAAGTCTATTTAACTTCTGCAACGAATTCTATGATAAAGGAAGAATTGATACAAAACCAATAGATTACTGGTTTGAATCAGAATTAAATAAAATCATAAAAGAAGCAACTACACTAATGGAAGAAACAATGTTTCGCTCGGCGATTCAACAAATATATTTTTCCTTACAAAGCACAATTAGATGGTATCTAAGAAGATGCAACAACAATCCAAACAAGAAACTCATGAATAAAGCAATAGAAGCACAACTAATAATGCTAACACCTTTTACGCCGCACATATGTGAAGAAACCTGGGAATCAATAGGAAAAAAAGATTTTATATCACTACAGAAATGGCCTGAATATGAAAACTCAAAGATAAAACCAGAACTAAACACATCTGAAAATATGATACAAACAGTAATTAATGATATAAAAAAAGTTCTTGTGCTTGCAAAGTTAAATACACCAAAGAAAATACAATTATTAGTTGCTGACGATTGGAAATATGAACTTATAAAAAATATCAAAAAAGAACTTGAAACAACGAGGAACGCTGGAGAAATAATAAGAAAAGTGATGATAAAAGAATACGGAAAAGAAATAGCTAGTCTAGTTCCAAAACTAATCAACGATCAGTCGAAAATGCCCAAAGAAGTAACATCACAAAAAGAGGAATTGACAGCATTGAAGAACGCCACCGAATTCTTAAAAGAAGAATTCGAAGTTGCAACTATTGAAGTGATAAAATCAGAAAGTTCTCAACATGAAAAGTCAAAACAAGCGTTGCCAGGAAAACCTGCGATAATTGTAGAATAAATATTCTTATAATTTTTAAAAAAGTGCGTGCCTGAAGGTGGACGAAAACAGCAAACTAAAAGCACCCTTAACTTTTCCTCAGCCCTGCAACCCCCTAAGCACCATGATTAATTCTTAGAGCTGCTTCATTCCTGATCTGACTCAGTTCGTAAAAATCACGATCCTAGAGGACAAGGCGTCGACGGTCCAGTTAAGACCTTTAATTTGTGTCACGCCGCCCCTCAGGCTTCAGCTCCACCGACATCCGTTTGTGGTAACAGGTGAGGATGAGCCACCCAGCCTAGCAATAAACGAAAAGACGACCGGATTTTTAAAGATATCCCTTGATGATGGTGAATAAACGAAAATTTTATTAATATCTTGAACAACATACTTTTTTAGGGGGGGAAAATCAATGAATAGCTCTATAACCTTTCTAGGAACTGGAGGAGACTCAATAGTTGTCGGAAAACAATTAAGAGCATCTGGTGGGATAATCTTTAAGTTTGGAGAAAGCGTGTTTTTGATTGACCCAGGTCCAGGCGCGTTAGTAAGAATGAAGCAGTTTGACGTAAATGTTAGAGAGATAACAGCCATTTTAGTATCACACAACCACTTAAACCATTCTTCCGATGTCAACTCAGTAATCTCCGCGATGACTTATTCAGGAATAGATAAGAGGGGAATATTAGTGTGTGATGAAGAAACCTTGCACGGGTCAGAAACAGAAAAACCAGTCATCTCAAACTACCACAAAGGATTAGTGGAGAGATTCATAACTATGAAACCAGGCATGAAGATAGGTGTAAACGATGTAAACATCGTCGCAACAAACGCTAAGCACACACAAACATCAATAGGTTTTAAGTTCTACACAGAAAAGTTCATAGTCTCATACACATCAGATACAGAATACTGCAAAGAACTAGTTGAAGATCATGCAGATTCAGACGTTATAATAGTCAATTGTAAAAATCCTCTTGGCTTGTCAGAAAAAGGTCATATGAATACAGAAGACGTTGTTAAGTTTTTAGAGAAAACAAAGCCAAAACTAGCGATACTAACACACTTTGGAATAAAAATGCTAGACGGCGACCCCATTTTTGAAGCTAGGGAGATACAAAAAAAAACGCCGAGCCAAGTAATTGCTGCAAGAGACGGTATGACTGTCAACCCAACATCATACGCGTCGTCAATAAATCAAAAAAGACTGGACTCTTTTTAACAAGATAATGCTTTGTTTTAAAATTTTTTATTAGTGCATTAAATATTTATCTGCACCATCACGCTCTTTTTGATAAACTTTAAATACCTGCTTTTTAAGAGAATAATATTATGATTGAATTAACTGCAAGGTATGTTCAACAAAACCACACACCTATACTTCACAGGTTCTTTGAGTTGTTCACCCAGCCATTTAAGAACTCAGACATGATTTGGATGCTCATACCAGTAATAGGAGTCATAATTCTAATGGAGATATACTGGACTAAACACAAGAGAGAAGAAGAAGGCTGGAACACTGTAACTGCCAATAGTTTAGTGTTGATATTTGTATCTATTGATTTGTTTCGTTTTCTAAGCAAAAAGAACATGGTTTCTTTTATAAAAATAGGTAGTTACGAATTCTTGGCAAGCATACTGGTTCTATCAATGTTATTTATAGGCATGATGATGTTTCTCTTGAATTTCACACATTTTTGGCCAAAACTATTCGCTTACACATTTTCAAGCATATTCGCAGTCAACATCATAGCTTACTTGCTACTAGTTATAATATATAGTGGCATGGCTTTGGATGTCATCACTCTTTTTGCAGCCACAACGTTTTTTTTGCTGATAAATTTAGTATTCTTCTTGTTTAGAAAGCTATACCCTTCAAATGGCTAACACTAATAAGTAGCCCAAAAAACAACCAGCGCTAACAAATGGCATTGCTGGGTAAAACTTATCCTTCTTTGCAAAAACGAATAATCCAAGAATTGATAAGGTTACAAACACACTAATAATTGTGACCTTGAAAAAAGCGATTTGAGGAGTTAATCCACCAAGTATTAAAGCTTTCATTACAACGCCTGAGAAAATTAGTGGAAAAGCAACGTCGCCGCCTCCAAGTATGGCATTTCTAACCTTGCCAGTCTGTTTTAAGCTTGGCTTTGAAGGCATACTAATTTTTGGACCTTTATTCTTTTCATAAGGAACCATTAGTCCTGCAAATAGTTTGCTCTTAGTCTGAAACTTGGCCATTTTCACCATGTGCTTGCTCTTCCAGACCGCGTACATGTCATAAATTGATATTACTATTAATAGCATGAAAATCCAAAAAACGTCAAAAAGAGGAACAACTAAAACTGCGAGTCCAGAATACATTAAAACCTCTGTAAAATTGTGTATTAGCACATTCTTCTTAAACATCTTCAGCGCTGCAAGTATGAATGCAAAGAAGAATGCAAGAGTATAATCAATCAATACACCAAGAGCAATGCTTATAGAGAAGAATATCGCTAGAAAAAACCAAATCTTCCACAAGTTCATCTTTCCAAACTTCATTATCAACAACAGCAGACCAGTCCCTATGATAATTGCAAACACTATGTACAAGAATGATGTTGCTCCAGAAACATCTGGTCTTGGTCCAAGACTGGTTTCTTCAAAATTGATGGTGGTTGTTCCATTTACCTGCTCTATTGAACTAATGTTTTCTTTTACTAAGAACAAACCAAAAATTTGAGTGAGGAAGAATATGCTAATAATTACTGCTGTAACACTGATGTTGTGTTTCATGTGGGAAAATTATCTTGTTTTGTTTTAATAGTTTGTCATTCAAAAATTAAAATCACTTGTTAGTAGTAACCAAATCGAAATATTTAAAAATCAAAAACAAGTCTTAAAATATCATGCTGCAACAAGATTTCAAAAATATAAAAACAGATACTTGGCATACAATAGAGTATTTAGGAATGCCTGCAAGCAAAGTAAACTTCGTCTATGTAGAAAGAGAAATACTTGAACCTGAATATGCAACAAAGATTCGAAAAACAACTTGGTTATCAAAACTTGAAGAAAGAAAAGAAGCATTAGAAAAAATAAACTCAAAAAACAATTATGAAATCAAGTTCGATGAAGAAACAAAAGAAGACGCACTCTTTGAAGTAAAAACCTCAAAAAAGATGATGTGGGCAGGAAAAACAGTAACTTTTGTAGGATTAAATCTTTCAGAACAGAAAGTTGATATTTTTGTTCATCCGATAAGCTACACAGAATGGATAGCTTGTTACAATCCAGAATATGCGGCTGCGTTTAAAGATAAGAATCTTCCACTTCCATATGCAGGTGTTGGAGTTAGTGTTCTACTCGAATCAAGAGACGGATTAATTCCGTTGACAAGAAGAGGAATAGAAACACCAGTATATCCGGGAATGCTATACTCACCAGGAGGATGACCAAAAGCGGGGGAAAACTCAACAGCAGCATTATTACAAGAGATCTTGGAAGAAACAGGACTTGACTACAATTATTTTGAGCCAGAAAATCTAAATATGATTGCATTAATAGCTGACACAAATTTTGCAGGATCAAAACATTCACGACCCGAGTTAGTGGCTAGACTTTCAGTTAGCCTAAACTACAGAGAAATAGAAAACATACAACAAGAAAGCGTAAGAAAAAAAGGCTTCAAAGAAGAAGATGTTTTGGGAATAGAGCCAGTCTCAAAAAACCTGATAAGCTTAGAACAAAAAATAAAGTTTGACGGCAGACAAATGTGTCCACCTACAGAAGCAGCCTTAACTTATTTGCTCTATGAATTATATGAAGAAAAAGAAGGATCACAAGCAGCGTTTTCTAAAATAGAAGAGTTCACAAAAACAGTTAACAACTACAAACGAGAACCATTTAAACCACCGATACATACATTGAGCAGCTAAATTTCTTCTATAAATATTCATCCCAAGACTTTATTTGAAGGTCTTTTGCATTCTTCTTTGATATGGATTTAACAAAAAGATTTGCACATTTAATATTAGTAATTATAGGTATTGAAAAATCAACAGCAGTCCTTCTTATTATATAATCATTAGAAAGTTCTTCAGATTCATTGCTTTTTGGAATGTTAATGACGAGGTCAACCTTGAGATTTGTTATATAATCCAGTGCATTTGGTTTTTTATCTTCAAGAGGCCAGTGAAGCAAAGTGTTATTTATTTTTTGATTATCAAGAAACTTTGAGGTTCCACTAGTCGCAAATAGTTTGTAACCCATCGATACTAATTTTTTTGCACTTTCAATGAATTCACCTTTTTCTTTTAATGTTCCTGTTGAAAGCAATATTGATTTTTTTGGAATCTTAAAACCAGTTGATAAGATTGCTTTAAGAAATGCCTCAAAGATATCATCACCAAAACAAGCGACTTCTCCAGTAGACGCCATTTCTACACCTAAGATTGGATCAGCTCCTCTGAGTCTTGTAAAAGAGAATTGAGGAGCTTTCACACCCACATAATCCAAGTCAAATGATGTGTTCTGAATTTTTCTAACGTGTCTTCCCATGATTGCTCTTGTTGCAAGATCGATGAAGTTTACATTGTAGACTTTCGATACAAAAGGAAAGCTTCTTGAAGCCCTTAAATTGCATTCAATAACCTTAATCTCATTGTCTTTTGCAAGGTACTGTATGTTAAATGGCCCGGTAATATCAAGAGACTTTGCAATCATCCTAGTAATCTTTTTTATTCTTCTAACAGTTTCATGATAAAGCCTTTGTGGAGGAGTTACGAGAGTTGCATCACCTGAATGAACGCCAGCATTCTCAACGTGTTCAGAAATAGCATAGCAGATTATGTCACCTTTATTTGCAACAGCATCAATTTCTATTTCTTTTGCGCCTGTAAGGAACTTTGTGATGACGACAGGGTGTTCCTTCGAAATCAACGATGCTTTCTTCAAAAATCTCTTTAATTCATCCTCATTGCTTGCAACACTCATCGCAGAGCCACTTAGAATGTATGAAGGTCTTATTAGTATAGGATAACCAAATTTTTCAGCAACATTTTTTATAGTCTTCATATTTGTTAACTCTTTCCAAGGAGGCTGATCAACATTCAATTCGTCGAGAAGTTTTGAAAACTTATGTCTGTCCTCTGCGTTATCAATACTTTTAGGAGCAGTTCCTAGAATTTTAACTCTTTGTTCATGAAGCCTTAAAGCAAGATTGTTTGGTATTTGGCCGCCCATAGAAACCACAACACCTTGAGGATTTTCTTTCTCATAAATATCTAGCACTCTTTCCAATGTTAATTCTTCAAAGTAAAGTCTGTCACAAATATCATAGTCAGTACTTACGGTTTCTGGATTGTAGTTTATCATTATAGTTTTGTAACCAAGCTTAGAAAGTGTTAATGTACAGTTTACACAACACCAGTCAAACTCCACACTGTTACCTATTTTGTAGGCGCCACTACCAAGAATTACAATAGACTCATCGTTTCGAATAGTTATATCGTCTTCTGACCCATTGTAAGTAAGATAAAGGTAATTAGTCTTGGCAGGGTATTCTCCGGCGAGAGTATCAATTTGTTTGATAAAAGGAAATATTTTTTTACTTTTTCTAAGTCTTCTTACTCGCAAAGACTTTTTATCCAGAGATACTTTTTCCTTTATAATTTGTTTTCCAATCTGTGCATCTGAAAAACCCAGCATTTTTGCTTGTTTCAAAAGTTCTTTTGGAATTGTTTTTATATTATATTTTGCAAGTTCTTTGTTTACTTCAACAATGTTCTTGATTTTGTGAAGAAACCACTTATCAATATTTGTCAAACGAGCTATTTTGTCAAGGGACATTCCTTTTTCAATAGCTTTAGCCACTGCGAATATACGCATGTCTGAAGGAAATCTTAATTCTTCTTTGAGATTTTGAAAAGAGATATTGTTTCCAACAAGGCCGATGAAGTTTTCTTTTGACATTCGAATAGCTTTTTGAAGAACCTCCTCAAAAGTCCTTCCAATAGCCATGACTTCACCAACACTCTTCATGGAACTGCCTATAACTTTAGAAACAGCTTTAAATTTCTCCAGATCCCACTTTGGAAATTTGAGAGTTATGTAATCAAGACTGGGCTCAAAACAAGCACATGTAGCTTTGGTAATAGCATTTTTTATCTCCGTTAAGCTCTTTCCAAGACTGAGTTTTGCGGCAACAAATGCCAAAGGATAACCGGTTGCTTTAGATGCAAGAGCGCTACTTCGTGAAAGACGAGCATTAACTTCAATAACACAATAATCTTCAGAGTAAGGGTCGAGTGCGAATTGAATATTACACTCACCTATGATTCCTAAGTGTCTAATAACAGTTATAGATATTGTTCTTAGTTTATGATATTCATCATTTGTTAATGTTTGAGATGGAGCTACAACGATAGATTCTCCTGTGTGAATTCCTAATGGATCAACATTTTCCATGTTACACACCGTTATACAGTTATCTTTGCAGTCTCTTACAACTTCATACTCTACTTCTTTCCAACCCTTCAATGATTTCTCTATAAGAATTTGACTACTTGTTGCTAATGCTTTCTTGGAAAGTTTTTTTAATTCTTCTTTGTTTTCGGCAAAACCAGAACCAAGCCCTCCAAGAGAATAAGCACCCCTTACAATAACAGGAAAACCAATTTTTTCAACAGCGTTGATTGCTTCTTTTATAGATGTTACAGCTATGCTATCAGGAACTTTGATATTTATTTCTTTTAACTTTTTGACAAATAAATCTCTATCTTCTGTAGCAATGATTGTTTCAACAGGTGTGCCAAGAACATTCACACCGAATTTTCTTAGAATACCTTTTTTATAAAGTTCTATGCCACAATTTAAAGCGGTTTGACCTCCAAAACTCAGAAGTATTCCATCAGGTTTTTCCTTTTCAATAATTTTTTTCACGAATTGATATGTTACAGGTAGAAAGTAAACTTTATCAGCGAATTCACTGGAAGTTTGTATTGTTGCAATGTTAGGATTAACCAATATTGTTTGCAAATTTTCTTCCTTTAATGCCTTAATAGCTTGACTTCCGCTATAATCAAACTCTCCTGCTTGTCCTATTGAAAGGCCTCCTGATCCAAGTATTAAAACTTTTTTCATTTTTCTTTAGATTTATTTATCATCTCAATAAACTTGTCAAACAAGAAATCAGTATCTTGCGGTCCACACTTCCCTTCAGGATGAAATTGAACGCTCATAAATGGTTTGATGTTATGTTTTATACCTTCATTTGTGCTATCATTCGCATTGTAAAACCAAACCTTCCAGTTCTTAGGCAGAGTTTTTTCATCAACTGCGTATCCATGATTTTGTGGAGTTATGTAGCATCTGTTGGTTTCTGTATCTATGCAAGGTTGGTTTTGACTTCTGTGACCATACTTTAACTTGTACGTTTTTGCTCCGGCTGCCAAAGCAAGAATTTGATGGCCTAAACAAATTCCAAACACGGGAATCTCTTTTTGAATAGCAAGTTTTATGTTTTGAATCGTTTCTACACACCTAACCGGATCTCCGGGTCCGTTAGATATGAAAATAGCATCAAATTCTTCTTTGAAGATTTCATAGTTCCAAGGAACAATTATTAATGAGACATCCTTTTTTAAGAACATTCGAATGATGTTATTTTTTATTCCACAGTCAATAACAAGAATCTTAAGAGTGCCTGTCCCAAGTCTAATAACATTTTTTCTTGACACGATTGAAACTAGGTTTAGTTTGTTTGGATCCTCGATTTGAGTATCTTTATCAATCACTATCTTGCCAAGCATAACTCCTTTTTCTCTTATCTTTTTTGTGAGGGCTCTTGTATCAATTCCAAATATCCCTGTTATTTTCTCTTCAATTAACCAGTCAGAAAGAGATTTTTTTGCATTCCAATGATTGTAATTGTGGGAGTAATCAGAAATAACCAATCCTCTTATATGAATTTTATCAGATTCGAAGTGTTTCAATAACTTGTTTTCATCCCTTTCAAGTCCTGGAACTCCATAGTTTCCTATGATTGGATTTGTAAGAACTAGAATTTGTCCTTCATAGGATGGATCAGTTAATGACTCCGGATAGCCAACCATTCCTGTGTTAAAAACAACCTCTCCGCTAGCAGAACTTTCATACCCAAAAGAAAATCCGTGAAAAACAGAAGAATCTTCAAGAACAAGCTTAGCTGGTTTTCTTTTTTCTAAAAAAAGTTCATTAAAAAAAGTATAACATTGGCTGTTGTTTAAATGTTTTTTGAAATGTTTTATTCTAAAATTGTTAATTGGTTAAATTCCTTTAAAAACTGTTTAGCTATATATTCATCATGAATTATGAGGATGTTTTCATCATTTCTTTCATTCCCGCTTTTCGTCGGATTGTAACTTCCAGTAATAACTGTTGTGTTGTCTATTATGAAGACTTTATGGTGCATTATTGCAGGGTTGTTATCTAAAACAACATTTATACTTGAATCATTTAAGTAGTGAAACACTTCGTACTGCATGTTAATTCTTTGCTTCTCAACAACACCTCTAACATTAATTTGCTTGCTTTTTTCAACCAGCAATTCAGCAATATTTTGGTCTGTAAATGAGAACGTCATGAAGTAAATGCTCTCATTAGCTGATTTTAGCTCTTCAAGAACTTCCCTCTGACAACCATCATCTGGACAAAAATAGTTTTCCACTAAAAAACCATTAAAAATGATTTTTTTATTCTTAGTTTTTCTATTTACACCAGTTTTTAATTCTTGAAACTCTCGACGATAATTTTCTGCGAGGACTTTGGATTGTATAATCACGATATTGTTATTGTTTTTTGAGTTGCCGTTAATTGTTGGGTTAAATGAACCTGTGAAAATAAGGTTCTCATCTAAGATGCAGAACTTGTTGTGCATCAATCCTTTGCTTTTAACAGCTGTTCCAAAGCCCTCATAGTTATCTTCAAAAATAAGCACTTCTGCTTCTTTATTCTTTAAAACAGCAGTTAATTTCTCAAGATTTAAATCGTAAAAAGCACACTTGACGCTTGTAGCGTTTGACAAATATCTTATCATGATGTCCTCGCAGTTATTCGTGGGGCAGAAATAAGGTTCCACAAACCCTTCCTCAAAAGGCACTTTCGTGCAGCCTGAGATTATAAATAGCAGCAAAAAAACGAGTTTTTTCATCAAAGAAAATCTGCGGATGAAATGTTTATAAACTCTTTGCAGGAATTTTCGGAATATATGCGGACAATGACCATCCATAACAACATGATGTGTGTAAGCTATCGGAGAGTTTGCAAGTTGTTATTTTTAAGAAATTCCCAAATTAAGATGTTGATTTCTTTGATTATTTTCGGATGAAGTCTATAATCATGATCGCATTCAACCCCAAATAATTGTTTTGGTCCGGCAGCATTTTTATAAGTTTCTTTTACGATATCTGGACTGATTATTTTATCCCTCGCACCAAAAATGAACATTTTTGGTTTGTTGCATTTAGAGATGTCATTCGTAACGTCGTATTTTAGGGCATCCATGAAGTAATTCAGAGGCAGATGAAATTTCTTCTTTACATCTGAAGGAGTGTCACGGAAAGAAATCTCAAATCCTGTTTCTTTTGTATTCTTATTTATCGGGCTTGGTGATGGTCTTGACATTATTGAGATGATGTGTGTAACGTGGTCATTTTGCGTGCCTGCAAGCATAGCCATGGTGCCTCCGCGGCTATGTCCTATGAGTACTGTTTGTTTGTTGCCAAAATATTCAATGAGCTCGTTTATCGACTTAAGGTAATTTGTCATTGAATACGAGGCGATTTCACCAGAACTCTCCCACGTGCCCGGAGGGTCAAAAGAGACTGCTAAATAGTTTTTCTTTGCAAGAAAATTAACATGGCTTTTTATATGTTTATAATCTTTTGTATCCAGTCTTCCAGGCAGTATTAGCGCTAATTTTTCAGAGTTGCGACTTCCCTTAATGTATGCTGCTAAACCGAAACTACCAGTCTTTATTATCTTAACCATCTCAATTATTATTTTTTTCAGGTTTATTAAGTTTTTTAATCATTACAGAGGTTTTTTCAAACGTTGTTGTTTCCGTAGGGTTGTTTGTTTTCAATTTATTTCATTATTTTTTCAAAGCTCTTTG
>Ga0180009_10005065_pt1 | contig 14269 bp, 14 predicted proteins | sample OS_PC_MetaG_FD_123537 | JGI IMG/M metagenome (GOLD analysis project Ga0180009, IMG submission 123537) | Groundwater microbial communities from the Aspo Hard Rock Laboratory (HRL) deep subsurface site, Sweden - OS_PC_MetaG | ecosystem: Environmental > Aquatic > Deep subsurface > Groundwater...
CCCGCCGACGATTATCATCCATGGTAATCAGACCGAGCGGGTGCCCGAGGTCTATCAGCGTTATCTGTCAAACAGCTTCCGCAAGGCTTTGGATCTGGTCGGAACGCCATTGCGCATCGAATTCCGCACCGGTGACAATCCTTATAAGGATCGCATCAATAAACTCAACCCACGTCAGATTCAGAAACGCAAACGGCTTATGCGGCATATGAAGTAGGGTCTGCATTAAGGGCTCAGTATCGAAGGATGGGTGAAGGCGATTTATGCCGTAACCCATCTTTTTGCACGCGCACCTAACTCGAGACTGCAGACACCGCAATCACTCACATTGAAGACTCGATGGATCGCAAAAGGGTTGCAGTGCTTGGCTGTGCTGATGGGGCTTCATACCTGATCGCATAAGTAGCGACGACCATCTCAGCGCACAGTGGAGAAGGTGAGTAACAGTTTGAGCCCCATTATATTACATGGGCAGCAGAGGTCTGTGGCCAGGTAGAAGGTCTTGATACTCTGTGTGCACGGATGTGGGATGAGAGTATGCTGACTTATAATACGTCACCGCAGGACCATCGCCTGTGCGATAAATGTGGCATCAGACGGAAATGTGCTGACCGTAACTGATAACTCCTCTCCACAAAATGTGCCATCCTGGCTAGGAATTCCAGCTTCATAAAATACGGCAAACTGCGGACGAGAATGCAGACACGCCGACAGTGTTGTATGCTCTGACGCGGAAACAGACCTGTTCGCCAGCCTGCAGGTTCAGGTTTTTAGATGACGTCGTATAGGTGGTTGATGTGCCCGGTACAGTAGACGCAAAGGTGGTTATGGTACTTGCCGTCGCACCATAATAAACATAATAGCCCAGTGCAGTCCCCGCACTTGCATTCCAGGAGAGGTTGAAGCTTTTGTTGGTCTGGTCAGTGCATTTCCAACAGGAGAGATTGATTGACACCGTTGCCGTGGCCCGATCACCATCTGCATCCATAATCTGATACGTGAAATTGTCTGTGCCCGTGAAATCGCTTTGAGTAGGCAGGTACCAGATCAGGCTTCCAACGACATAGACCTGCCCACGGGACGGCCCTTTGATTATGCTGAGCGATATCGGCGTATCCGCAAGACCTGAGTCATTGGCCAGCGGTTGAATCATCACGCCACTGTCGTTTGAGGTGCTGGCGCTGTCATTTCTCGCCACCGGAACGCTGTCGGCATGCATTGTCGTAGTGGTATTGACGGGCACAGTACTGCCTGCAGCATACGCCTGCCCCACTTCTGTGCCACTGAACGCGTAATCATAGATGGCGAGTTGATGGTACGTGCCCAGCCAGGGACGGCCGCCGTTCAACTCATTGCCCAGTGCTAGCCGATAAGTGTTGTCCCAGTTGCTGAAATTGCCATCAATGGTCGTCCGTTCCTGTTTGACACCATTAATAAACAGCTTGACTTTACCACTCGTATCGCGGCTGTAGACCACATGCGTCAGGTCGGTGTTGAGCGTGCCTGCAGGGGTGGATATTTGTGGCGTCCCGTTTGCGTTTGTTTTGGTTGTACGCAGTCGTCCAATGTAGCTGATCTCCTCTTGGCCGAGAGTGATGTTGCGATTGTGAGCATCCTTGGACAGGGTGAGGATGCGCGCCGGACCATTTTGCGTTGTGTTGGCCGGCTGGACCCAAGCCTCGATCGTAAATGCATTGCTGGCCTTAAGCGCATAATTTATTTTGGTGGCTGCTGTACTGGAAGCAATCATTGTGGCGGCATTGATCCTCAAGCTGCCGTTGACATTCCAGGTCACGGCTGTGGGGTTTGCAATGGTGAGATTCAACGGTTGTCCTGTACCACTGACATCATTAACCGTACTGCCGAGCCCTTCATTGAAGGTGTAAAGGACCAGTGGCGCGTTTCCTGCCATTGCCAGGTTAACGAAGCCGGCTGTTGCGAGGAGGCAGCTTGCGAGTATGTAATGCAAGATGGATCGGGCGGCTATGTGGCGGACAATGCCGGATAAATCCGACAACATTTTGGCGAAAGTAACGGTAATTACAGGTGGATTGGCAGCATACGGCATGACATACATTTTCTCTTGGACTGAATATGCGGCGCATACTACCAACGTGATATGTCGATACTTGTGACACCTGTCTCATTACGGCTTATTGCCGCGCAATAATGTTGAATCACATTACCTGTATGGATTTTTTTTATCCGGCTTGATAATGACCACAGTAGGCTTTGTGCTCTCAGCCAAATCGCAGGATGGCTGCGGTAGACACATATGACAGATTTATTACACATGACACTCCATCAGTACTGATGTCAGATCGTGAGTAGCATTAGGAAAAATAATCCCGCTGTGACGAGCGGTATGCTGAGAATTAAGACTGATGATTTGAAACCCATTTCATAATGAAGAATCAGGGTAATTGAAAACGCTATGACTTGAACGGATATATCAATCGACGAAGCAATAGGTTTTAATTTGAACGAGTAGAGTGATCCTGTAGTAGATGCATATGTGTTAGCCCATGTTTCCGGTCAGGCTATCGTGTAACACCTAGCCCATTGCATCCAGGTCCGTCATGTCGGGTGCCGCATTGCTTGGATGCGAGGGACTGGACTCCTGCCATGTTTATCACGCCCATCTTGACGTCCCCCGAACTTTTCGCTAAATAGTGCGCAACTATTCACAGGCCAGGCGAGGGCCAATCAATGTTGATCGTTCCAACCTATCTCGAAAAGAGTGAGATCCACGGCTTTGGGGTTTATGCCAAAGAGGCGATTCCGAAGGGGACCAAGGTGTGGGCTTACCATCCGGTGTTCGATATCCGCATTTCGCCGGAGGAGTTTGCCAAGCTGCCACCCTCCAGTCAGAAGGAAATCGAGATCCATATGTATGAACCTGAGGTAGGTGGTGATTATTATTACGAGACCACCATGGGTAAATACATGAACCACTCGCGCGAGCCGAATGTGGATTTTTCGGTGATTTACGAGGGCTGGGCGACCCGTGATATACAGGAAGGCGAGGAGCTCACCTGCGACTATCGGCACTTCAGCGCCGATGTCTCAGAGATTCCCTATATCTGACCTATATCTGATTGGATTCGCCGGAAAAGCGGAGGGTCAGTAATACTAAAGGGGCGTGCCTGGCTGGCACGCCCCTTTTTAGTTCTTTAGTTCGACCTGCTCAGCGTCGGTTACTTGGCCTCTTCAATGACCTCAAAGGCCGAGAACTCGACGACGGTGCGACGGTTTGGCCCCAGACATTGGATCAGCGCATTGCCGGTTTTGCCTTCGCAATTCACCACCGGGTCTTTGGGACCCATGGCCGTGGTTTCGATAATCTCCGCCTCGATGCCCTTGCTGACCAGATAATCCTTGACGGCCTCGGCACGGCGTTGCGAAAGCTGCATGTTGTAGGCCTCGGTGCCTATCCGGTCGGTATAGCCGGTGATCTGCAGGCGCGGATCATTCTTGCCTTGCATGTGGAGCGCCATCTCGTCGAGTTTGGCCTTGCCTTCGGGGCGCAGGTCTGCCTTGTTGAAGGCGAAATAGGCGTCCGATGCCAGATTGATGCGCTGCACGGTACGGCGCGGTTCGGCGACGACGGGCGCCGGTTCAGGTGCTGTGGCGACCTGATTCGGATCGCATTCGGCGTTGGCGTTGTCTTTGCTCCAGGATGAGGTACGCCAGCATTCGCCGAAATTGCTACGCACAACCGAGTTGGTTGAGTCGGCGGCATAACCTTCCAATTCGGAGGCCGAGGCCGGCATGGATAGCAGCAGTCCGGCACAAGCCAGCGTTGCTGCGAGTCCGGCGGTGACGGCATTCAGGGGTTTGAGGGTTTTCATGTGCGATCTCCTTCGCTGTGCGGTCGTTGTGTTTTCGAATAGGCATTCGCGGGAGGGCGGAGCAGGTCCCCTGGATGATCGATGCCTTTGTTGGAAAAGCATAGGAGCTGTAGCGTAACTGTCAAATGCAGTGGCCTGGGTAGCTGCAAACTTGATTAAACGCAAGGCGCCGCATCGTTATAGAGTAGGTTTGAAACGCTTGAGGTAGACTGTTCTGGAGAATAGTAAAACAACCGCTTACGGACGCTATAGCCGTCTTTGCGACAAGATGGATCGAGGATAACCATGCCGATACCCCGCTTTCATCTGGCCTTTCCGGTGACCGACTTGGCGATGACGCGGAATTTCTATGCGGGTTTGCTGGGCTGCGCGGTGGGGCGTGAAGACACGCGTTGGATCGATTTTGATTTCTTCGGTCACCAGATCTCCGCACATCTGGTCGACGCGATGCCTGCCCCGGGTCCCACCAATGAGGTGGACGGCAAGGCGGTTCCAGTGCGCCACTTCGGTGCCGTGCTCGATTGGAAGGACTGGCACGCTCTGGCCGAGCGTCTGCGCCAATCCGACGTTGCGTTTCTGATCGAGCCACATATCCGATTTGCGGGGCAGGTGGGCGAGCAGGCCACGCTGTTTATCGAGGATCCGTGCGGTAATGGCTTGGAGTTCAAATCATTCAAAGATCCGCAGCGATTATTCGCGCGCTGATCTGAGGCAGCGCGAGCATGCAGAATGAGCGCAAGGCACATTGGGAGCAGGTCTACCGCGACAAATCCCCCCTGGAGGTGAGTTGGTATCAGACGGCACCAACCCTGTCACTGGAATTGATTCTGGCGAGCGGGATCGATCGTGATTCACCCTTGATAGACGTCGGTGGTGGCGCTTCGACCCTGGTGGACAATCTGCTGGCCTGTGGCTTCACGGCCATATCCGTATTGGATATATCCGCGCAGGCATTAGCGCATGCCCGTCAGCGTCTCGGGTTGCAGTCGCAGCAGGTGCATTGGATAGACGCGGATATCACCCGGTTCGAACCCACCGAGCGATATGCCCTTTGGCATGACCGTGCGGTATTTCATTTTCTTACCGAAGCGGACGATCGACTGCGCTACCGGCAGGCACTGGCGCGCGCCCTGAAACCGGACGGTCAGGTCATCATCGGCACCTTCGCGCCGGGTGGTCCGCTGCGCTGCAGTGGTCTGCCGATTGTGCAATATGATGCCGCAAGCCTGCAGGCCGAATTCGGTGCAGCCTTCGAGTTAGTGGAAACCCGTAGCGAAACGCATCGCACCCCGTCCGGCAAAGACCAGCTGTTCAACTTTTTCCGCCTGTTGCGTCGTCTCTGACTCTCAGCTCACATTTACCACTACCCCCTTTAGTTCCTCGAACATTCTGCTAGCATGCTGATAAGCCCCGGATGGGGGGGAGAGCGAGGAATGGACTGTGACAGCCTTACTGCCAGGAATATTGACACTCATGACCCTGGCGATGCCGGTATATGCGGCCCCGCCGGTCAAGGACGAGCCGCCACCCTTGACCTATCAGATCGTCTCAGTACGGCTGACAGGTGGCGGCACTGACGAGCTCGGCAGCGTTTTGCTTGAACAGCAGACCGGCCGCAGCTGGGTGCTGGTACAACGCGGAAGCGCACCGCCTTCGTGGCAGTCATTGTCTTTTGATTCGGGCTTTACACTGAATCAGCAGTTGGTTCCGCCGGATCTGACGACGCCGCGACCGGGCTCGACGAAATAATTCTGACATTCACGGGCGCGCTCCCTGCGCGCCCAGATATTTTCCCAGACATTTTCCCAGACAATTTCCCGGAAACCTGTAGTCTGGTGGCTGATGTATGTGGTGCACTCAATAAGGAGGCTGCCATGTTCGCTGTTATCTTCAGAGCCGTGACTGACAAACTTGATGGTGACTATGAACCGACTGCCGAACGCCTCCGTAACTTGGCATTGGAGCGTTTTGGTTGCCGGGAGTTTTTCGCGCTTGCGGAGGGTAATCAGGAGGTCGCTATTTCCTATTGGGATACTGAGGAGCAAATCAAGCGCTGGAAACAGGATGCCGATCATCTGCTTGCACAACAGCGTGGCTGCAGTCAGTGGTACAGCGACTACCGTGTTGAAGTGGTGGAGATCAAGCGGATGTATGGGAAGAGTGAGTGTATTGGCCGCATCTGGAACGCCTCTGATGTGTCTGTATGCCGTAGCCTTCGTTGAGTGCGATGCGCCGATATTTCTTATGTGCTCAACACGGCCCACACTTGTAGGCCAATGCACTATCGGAGGGTTATAGGTTGTACCAGGAAGAGGGGGTCTTGTCTCGCGCCTCAACAATTCACATTGCTGCCGCATGTGATGAAGCTTATGCAATGCCTCTCGCGGTCATGCTGCGTTCGTTGGCGGATAATCTTGGCGTTGGTCGCTCGGCCGTTGCCCACATCATGTTCGATACACTGTCATCCGTTGCCAGGACACGTCTGCAGGCGTCAGTCACCACGGATCGCCTGCATATCCAATGGATACCCGTAAACCATGCAGGGCTCGCATCGGTGTCTATGCCGGTTCGTGCCTATGACCACATATCCCCGGTAAGCTATTTTCGCCTGCTGCTTCCCGATCTGCTGCCTGCGGATCTGCAGCGCGTTATCTATCTGGACTGCGATCTGGCCGTGTTGGGTGATATTGGTATGCTGTGGGACATTGATCTCAATGATCATTATGTCGCTGCCGTACCGGAACTGACCACGGATTCACATCTCGTGTCGTCCCCGCAGGGTATCAGGCTCTGGCGAGAACTCGGCTTGGCCGCTGACCTCGAACAGTTCAATTCAGGGGTATTGCTGATCAATCTCGATAAATGGCGTGCCGAATTCGTCAAGCAACGGGCACTTATCTATTTGGAGAAAGCCGCGGACTGGTTGCGCTGGCATGATCAAGAGGCGCTGAACGTCGTATTCGCCGGCGCTTGGTTGCGCTTGGATGCTCGCTGGAACCTGACCATGCGACAGCTGATGAAAAGCGCGCCAGTGACCTATCAATCACCCTGTATTATCCATTATCACAGCGCCGAGAAACCCTGGCATGCCGGTTACCCTTTTGCGTTGGCCGATGTGTTTTTTGATTATCTGGATCGAACCGCATGGTCAGGATGGCGGCCAGAGTATCTGCCATTTGCACCTGTGCGGCGTTTCTTTAAACGCTTCGTGAAAGCCTTGCATAAGCGACAGCATGCGTTTCGGCGGCTGAGTAATGAACGGGCCGGACGGCTTCAGGGTGCGCAGTTGCTCGCATCTCCACTCACGCTGCTGGGGCGCCCGCCACCAGCGAATGTCGGTCCCGGCGAGATTCGAGTATTCATGGTTGCCGATGACTGCACGCCTGTGGCATGCGCGCTCATCGAACACTACCTGGCCTCGGGCGCTGACCGGGTCGTGTTGGCAATCAATGCAAGCGTGGCCGACACATGGCGATCATTTGCGGACGTGAATTCGCAGGTTCACCTTGTCCTGCAGGGCACTTTATCCTTCGACGAGATCCTTCGCGTCATGCTCCACAACTACGGTCAGGGGCATTGGTGTCTGCCGGCGAGACCTAATGAGTGGCTGCGGTTCCCCTGCGATGATCAACTGACATTGACTGCGCTTACCCGTCATCTTGACGCGCAACATTGCACGGCGCTAATGTCCCGGCGGGTAGAACTGCTCGATGCAAGCAACGCTGTGGTTGAAGACCTCACGCGGTGCGGAACATTCTGGGTTTCAAATGAAGCTGTGCACAAGCTGCCTATGACAGAACGCGACATGATTTCCAATCGCATCTTCGTTGCAAACAGCTATGTCGTCCCGAATCAATTGGAATCCGCCCCATATGCCGCCTTTAGGTCGGTAGTCTCACTAGTTAAATACACATCGGATATGTTGATCGGCCCCAATTTTCGGAGCGCGCAGGGTATTCATGTGTCTGACATAGAGGGCGTGATGTTGCAGGGTCAAACCGGCGCGCCATCGCGTATCCACTGGCGCGCACTTGAGAGCGCCGGACTACTCCGCGCATCCGAGCCGTTGGCGCGCATCGCTATGCTGGAAACGCCCCCGCCTTGAAGCTGCGTTTCAGATGATCCGCGAGGCGTATCGCCAGGGCGACGATCGTCAGGGTTGGATTCGCATAGCCACCGGTCGGGAACACGGAACTGCCGGCAATAAATAGATTGCCGATGCCATGTACCTGGCAATTCGCATCGACGACGCCCTGTCTAGGGTCAGTGTGCATGCGCGTGGTGCCCATGTGATGCTTGCCACCGGTCATGGCGAGTGGCCAGCCGGTCTCGTCGACACGGTCGTGAGTAACTAATTCACCGAGCCCGAGTCTCGAGAATTCGCCTCGCAGCACGTCCATCAGGCGATAGTAGCCTTGACGATCGCGCTCATTGAGTTGCCAATCGACATCGATACGCGGCATGCCGAAACGGTCTTTCCGACCATTGAGCGTGACACGGCTGTTCCGACAGGGCGTCATTTCCAACGCCACACGGATGCCCGGAACCCGTTGCCTGTGGGCAAGGCTGCCCAGCTGACGTCCCAGTGTCTTCGCTGTACTTCCGAAGTCACTTAGCAAATCGGCAATGTCGGTGATAAGTTCCGAGCTGGGCGCTTCCCGATGCCGCAACACATCAATCAGGTGATTGAGCGCCAGGCCGCCGCGTGACATGTACTCAGGCAGCGTCTTGTACTTGTCGCGACGGACCAAATACAGCGCTGCACCGTTAAGACCCTCGCGGTGACGCGTGGCCTCGCTCAGCGACAGCGCCAGATGCGAGCGTTGCTCGCGACCGACCGTTGCATAATCCCGTATCACAAAGTCATCCAGCTTGAAGTCCGGGGATTTCGGTTCGAAGTAGCCGGGAAAAAAGTAGGCATGGTCCATGAAGTACCGGCCCACCAGATCGTGCATGTTGCCGATGCCGGTGTTCATGACCCGGTTCGACGCAAGCAGCAGGCGCACATTCTCAAGGCCGCCGCAGGCCAGGACATAGGCCTTCGCCTGTAGCAGAATACTACGGCCATTCAGGGTTGCCAATTTCAGATGTCGAACCTGTTTCGTGTCCTCCTGCAGGACAATCTCGACCAGATTGGCATTGAGATGCACCTGTGTATCAGGCGCGCGTTCAAGCGCTTGTCGATAGGCCGCACCGAAGTTCGCGGGATAGCTGAAGCGATAGACACGGGTCGTCAACGCGGTGTCCATTCCGTGAGATGTGCTCAGGGTAGGCGGGTCGTAATCGTACGGACCCAGATTGCAGACTTCCTGAGCACGCCGGTAGTAAGGTTCAATGTGTGCGTAATCGAACGGCCAGCCGCTATAGGGAATCGCCTCACGCTGCTCGAAATCGATAGGGTCCAGTGGCCGGCACTGCCCGCCCCAGCGAGTCGTCGATCCGCCGAAGACACGAAACCTCGAGAACACTGTCGAGAAATTCCGCTTGCCGGTATTCCGACCGAGATACAGAAACTGCGGGCGATGGCGGTATTTGATATCGCCACTCTCGATTAACGCGACGCGTAATCCGGATCCGCTGAGTTCACGCGCCAGCGCGATACCGGCCGCACCCGCACCCACGATGCAAATATCGGTGTGTATTTGATGAGCATCATGACTGCGCGTATCGGAGAAGATCATGCTCAGTTTTCCTTGCGTGGCGAGAGCAGGCTCTGACCACGGAACGATACGGGCACCGGTAAACCGAGCAGCTCATAAACGGTTGGCGCAAGGTCCAGAATATCGGCGCGTTCGATACGCCCACCCGGCTCGAATGCGTCGCCGCAGGCCAATACAAATCCAGCCGGGCGGTGATTGCCGCCACGGCCCTGCGGATGGCGTCCCGGTGTCGGCCAGGGAATCGCGCCGTAGCGTGGTGAGACGATGCGTCGGTGGCGATAAGCCGAGCCGGGGGTCCAGTGCACGATCATGTCCGGTATCAGAGCACGCTGCGCGCCATGCGGAAAGATCTCGTCGGTCATTGCGACGGATTCGACCAGCGGTTCGCCGCTATCCTCATCGACAAACGTTTTCAGTCCGTCGGCAATCTGCTGGCACAGCCGCTGGTATTCCTCTCCCGGTGCCACAATGCCTTGAGCTTCGCGGCCGCGCAGATTGATACGGATGTAACCATCCAGATCGCCAAAGGCCGCGAACGCACGCGTTGTAGACCAATCGATATCGCCGGTACGCCAATACAGCGTGAGTTTGTCCTGTATCCAGTAAGGCAGGCGTGCCTTGACGCGGCTGCGGAATTCATTTGGGATGAGTGCGCGAAGCCGGTCGGAAAGCCTTGGCTTGCGGAGCGGTTCCCCCGCGCTCGCCTTGTCAGCAAGAATGCGGCTGAGCATTTCGGGCATCACATCGGTACGCGACGCATTGGGTCCCATGCCATGCAAGGAGAACATAATAATGTTTGCATCCGGCCCCGCCTGCTGGATAACCTGGCCGATCGCTGCATCACAGGCGATATAAACATCGCGCAACGCATTGCCGAGTTCCATCCTCTTCTCTGTTGTCGCCGAACCTTTCAGGCCGCTCAGATCCCATAATTGATGCCCACCACGGTGCGTCGATGAGAATCAGACAATACTGAGATCCCAGGGATGGGTCCGCATCAGCTCGACACCGAGTTCACCCACCAATCGCGCCGTGTTAACGCACTGATCACGGACCTCTAGAAGCTGATCAACCGTGAGCGGATGCGTGACCTCCGGGTCGAAGGGTGCCGTGCCGAACTGGTCTGTGATGCGGCTTAGCATATCAGGTGGACTTGACGCAGGCGGTTCGAGGATTTCGTGCGTCGCCCAGCCCGATACTTCAATACCAGCATCGCCATCGGGTGCGTAGGCCTGCGGTACATCAATGGCGATGACGCGTTGCCCGCTCCCCGCCAGTTCGCGCCAGAATGGCCGCAGCGGCAACCAATCCCGCGAAGGGCGGGCGTGTGCCATCTTGTCGGGTCGCCAGACCAGAAAGTGGTACATGCCGTGATCGACGGGCGTCTGGCTCGTGAAAAAACTTTGCCAGGGCGAGCCGACCAGCCAGCGGGCCGTCGAGCGCATCGGTCCGAAGGCACCACGTTCACGTAACGCGCGCAGATTCGGCAGCAGCCCCGCGTCCATCCATTGCCGCACAAGACTGAGCTCAGCGGCATCAAGACCAATCATCAGGACTGGCTTGTCGGTTGCAAAACCGCTTCCCATTCAAAGATTCTCTCGAAGCAGGTAGACACAATAATACTTCTGTGGACCGGTTGGCATCCGGTCTCTAGTGAATATCGCGTATGACAACGTGGACATTATCACAACACTAGCCAGGTATCATACGTCACATGAAACGTATCGGCATCGACTTATCTCTGGCCGCGCTCGGCCACTTTCTCGAGAAAAGCATCGGGCTGGTCGTGATCACCATTCTGGTCAGACATATCGACAAGGTGTCGATGGGCCAGTTTTTCTATGCAATCAGTGTCTGCAGCATTGTTGCGATGCTTACCGAACTGGGAACCAGCCGACACCTGGTCCGGGCGGTGGCGGGCGATACCGGGCATGCGGCGGCCCACCTTCAGCAAGTGCTGCGCTTACGTTTGCCGCTGCTGTTGATCGCGCTCGTTCTGGTTAACCTCAGTGTTTCCCTGGTCGCGCCATCGCTATCCACTATCTTTCTGTTCTGCTCGATCTATGTTCTCGCCGGTGACCTCTATTATACGTTCAGCGCCACACTGCTGGGTATGCGCGCAGTGGCGGCACGCGCGCTTACCGGCCTGATTGGCCCGTGCGTGCTGCTCTTGATCGTGCCGTTTGCGGCTTATCGTCAGTGGTCCTTGGAACAGATAGTGATCGCCTATGCGCTGTCGTCACTTCTGATGACGGGCATCAGCTGGCGCTTCACGCTGCGTCGGGTCGGTCGCAAGGTGGGCGGCGCGGTCACAAGCCTGCGCGAGCTGCTCGGCAGCTCGTTACCCTTGTTCATTCTGGGCCTGCTGATGCTCGCACATGCGCGCGCCGATGAGATCATGCTGGCGAATCTCCGCAACTTCAGTGAGGTCGCCGCCTATGTGGCCGCGTACAAGCTGGCTGAGGTCTCCCGCACACTGATCCGTCCGATCACGATGGTGTTCTTCCCGATTATGAGTGCCACATTAGTCGAGCATGGCCCGGGGCGTTATCGCCGCGACGCGCGACGCTTGATCGGTGGTTCCGCCGCAATCGGTTTGCTGGTCGCGTTCGTTGTGATCCCGCTCGCGCCGTTCATAGTCCCGTGGATTTTCGGCGCAGCCTACAGCGAGGCGACTGTCATCACCCAGATTCTGTTTCTGGTGACGCCGGCGCTTTTCATCGGGCAGATGGCTGTAACCGTGGCGAATGCTCTGCGTCTCGATCGTCCCGCCATCGGCATCGTAACGATGGGCCTTATCGACAACATCCTGCTCAATGCCATGATCATCCCGCAGTGGGGCGCGATCGGCGCCGCCTATACGACGGTCGCCACGGAATCACTGATTGCCGTGGGATTGTTGTTCGTCATTGAGAGGGGGCTCAGAGAGCGGATCAGTGCGCACGCAGATGCTGATGAGACCAGACTGTCCGAGAGGTGGTCATGAGTTCGGGACGACGGTTACGCATTGCTGTGGTCGCTGCCTGCCCGTTACCGGCGGCTCGGGGCACGCCGATCCGGATTTTTCGTCTCTCGGAGGCTTTGTATGAACTCGGGCATGATATTCATGTCGTCACCTATCATCTAGGTCAACAGCAGGTACCACATAATTTTCATCTGCATCGGATCAAAGAGCTGAGCTGGTATTCACGCACGCAGGCAGGACCGAGTTATCGCAAGCTGGCTGTTGACCTTTACTTGGCCAAGAAGCTGCGCGAAGTGATCGACCGAGAAGCGATTGAAGTCATTCATGCGCACCATTTCGAGGGGCTGTTAGTCGCGTTGCTCGCGCGCCGCAACCGTAAACTGCCCATTGTCTTCGATGCGCATACCTTGCTCGGCACGGAGTTATCATCCTATGCGCTGGGCATGCCTAGTAAAATCAAAACAGTGCTGGGTCGATTCCTCGACCGGCAACTGCCATGTCGCGCCACGCATGTCGTCGGTGTCAGTCAGCAGATCCGCGATACGCTCGTCGCGATACAGGCCGTGGAGGCCCGCAACATATCGGTGGTTCCCAACGGCGTCGAACTTGACCATCTCGCTTCGGGGATTGAAAACGAAAAGACACATGCTGGAAAGGTGCTTGTCTTCACGGGAAATCTTGCGCCGTATCAAGGCATCGATGTGATGCTTACCGCTTTCGCCGCCGTCTGCCGCGAACGTGACGATACGTTCTTGCACATTGTCAGCGGCGATACCTTCCAGGCGTTCGAGAGAATGGCGGAACAACTGGGTATTCGTGACCGAATCAAACTTTTCCCGGAGGCTTTCACAGCACTCCCCGACATTCTGGCGAATGCTGATATCGCACTGAACCCGCGCATGGATTGCGATGGGGTGCCGCAGAAACTGCTCAATTACATGGCAGCCCGTTGCCCGATTGTCTCGTTTGCGGGCTCTGCTCGACACCTCGAGCATGCAAAGTCAGGCTGGGTTGTGGACCAGGCCGATCCACAGGCGTTTGCCGAGGCCATTCTCGCACTGCTCGACGATCCGGCGCTGGCGCGTCGGCTGGGCGAGACTGCGCACGAAGCCGCCAAGGCCACGTTAAGCTGGGAGGCGTCGGCGCGTAAGATAGAAACCATTCTGCACGACGTGATAGCAAGAGCATGAGCATGCTGCGCGAGTCCGTCGATGTCACCGCCATTGTCATCAATTTCAACGGTGGACACAAACTTCTAAGCTGTGTCGATGCATTGGCCGCGCAGTCCGTTCCCTTGTGCGCGATCATCGTCGTTGATAATGGATCGACGGACGACAGCCTGGCTTCCGTCGAACAACGCCACCCTGATGTGCGTATGCTGCGCTTGGGCGAAAATCGCGGCCTGCCAGCGGCCCGCAACGCGGGACTCGCGGCGGCCCATTCACACTCTGTCGTGCTCCTCGACAACGACATTTACCTGCGTCCCGACTGCATCGAGTCAATGCTACGCGCACAGCAGGCCGAACAGGCGACGGTTGTCTGTCCGCGCATCATTTTGTTTCCAGAGTGCAATCGCGTTCAGACCGACGGCGCCGAAAACCATTTCCTGGGGATCATGCCACTGCGGCACCCGGCGACACCCATGGCATCCGCACGTGAGGAACGGGTCGAGGTCAACAGCGCAATCGGCGCCTGCTATTTACTTGATCGGCAGGCGGTGGTGGACGCGGGCAGCTTCGACGCGCTGTACTTTTTTTATCTGGAAGATCTGGAATTCAGTCTCAGGCTGCGCG
>Ga0180009_10005066_pt1 | contig 14269 bp, 10 predicted proteins | sample OS_PC_MetaG_FD_123537 | JGI IMG/M metagenome (GOLD analysis project Ga0180009, IMG submission 123537) | Groundwater microbial communities from the Aspo Hard Rock Laboratory (HRL) deep subsurface site, Sweden - OS_PC_MetaG | ecosystem: Environmental > Aquatic > Deep subsurface > Groundwater...
ATCAAAATTGACTCGGATGTATACAATGCCGGATAATTTTAAAGATTTGATAAAGGCAGAACAGATTGCAATTTCCGCTCCGTGCCGGATAGATATGGGGGGAACACTGGATATAAGTACATTCTATTATCCCCTGATGCACCTTAATCCATGCACTTTTAATATCTCAATAGATTTAAGAACAAGGATTTATCTTCTCCCATTTCAAGATGGGAAGATCAAGGTTTCTTCGCGGGGTTTCAGGAGCACGGTGTTTGCTTCGCGCAAAGCTCCTTTTAATCACCCTCTAGGGCTTGTATTTGCTATCTCGTCGTTTTTCAATGCAGACGGAGTCCATATTGTAATTGAGTCATCGTCTCCGCCAAGAAGCGCTCTGGGAGGATCTTCGGCGGCAGCCGTAGCCCTTGTCGCGGGTTTTTTAAAAATATCTGAAAAATCAGGGCAGAAATCCTTCTCGAGGCAGAAAGCCGTTTTTCTTGCCCATGCAATTGAGCAGAGTGTCGCGGGTGTGCCTTGCGGATTGCAGGATCAGTTGGCTGCAGCGTTTGGAGGGGTGAATGCATGGTTCTGGAAAGATGGAACGAAAAGCCCCGGGTTTGTGAAAAAGAGCATATTTAAAAAGGAATTCTTAAATGATTTTGAAAAAAATATTCTTCTTGCATATTGTGGCGTTCCGCATGAATCAAAAAATATCAATGGCAAGTGGGTCAATCAGTTTGTTTCCGGAAAATACCGCGATCTCTGGGATGAAATAGTTGTGTGTACAGGCAGGTTTGTTGACGCGGTATCAAACCGTAAATTCCATGACGCTGCGTCGTTTATGAATCAGGAGACCGCGATAAGAAGAAGCATGACGCCGGATGTTGTGGATGAGATTGGGCGCAAACTCATAATGTCGGCCCGGAAAAACGGATGTGGAGCAAGATTTACAGGCGCAGGAGGTGGAGGCTGCATATGGGCCATTGGTGAAGCCAGTGATATTGAGAGATTGAAAGACAGATGGGAATCGATATTATCGCGAAGGGAAGGGGCCGGTTTGCTTGAATTCGGTATAGATTATAAAGGTCTTTCGGTAAAACAATAACTGTATATTTGATTTTTACATATGAGGTATGAAACATGAATTTTCAGGAAGTTATTCTGTCGTTGCAAAAATTCTGGGCCCGCAAGGGATGCGTTCTGGTCCAGCCATATGACATGGAAGTCGGCGCCGGGACTTTTCATCCTGCAACCCTGCTTAAGGCATTAGGGCCGGAGCCGTGGAATGTCGCTTATGTCCAGCCCTCCAGAAGACCTACCGATGGCCGTTATGGAGAAAATCCCAACAGGCTTCAGCATTACTATCAGTTCCAGGTAATACTAAAACCTTCACCACTCGACGTTCAGCAGCAGTATCTTAAGAGTCTGAAGGCTCTTGGAATTAAACCTCTTGATCATGATATAAGGTTTGTTGAAGATGACTGGGAATCTCCAACCCTTGGGGCTTCAGGTCTCGGATGGGAGGTATGGCTTGACGGAATGGAAATAACCCAGTTTACATACTTTCAGCTTGCCGGAAGCATAGACCTTCATCCCATTTCAGTTGAGATAACATACGGTCTTGAACGGATTGCGATGTATCTCCAGGATGTCGACAATGTTTATGACCTGAAATGGAATGATGTGATAAAATATGGTGATGTGCATCACCAGCAGGAGGTTGAGCAGTCCACTTATAATTTTGAAAAGGCTGATATTAATTTCCTGCTGGATCTTTTTACCAGATACGAAGCCGAATCAATGCGTATAATCGGAGAATCGCTTATACTCCCGGCTTATGAATACTGCTTAAAGTGTTCCCACACCTTTAATCTTCTTGATGCACGCGGAGCCATTAGTGTTACTGAAAGAACCGGTTACATTGCGCGGATCAGAAATCTTGCGCGGGCATGTGCAGAAGGTTATTTAAAGCAGAGAGAGGTCATGGGATTTCCGCTTTTACAAACACTCAAACAAAATGATATTTGATGGACTCGTAAAAAGTCTATCAGCAGGCCGAGGGCGATTAAGCCCCGGCACGAGGTGAGGGAAGATATCATATTTGATTGATTTAACGGATTCTGTATTTTTTAGAATTGAGGTGAATATGGAGACTCTATTGCTTGAAATAGGCACGGAAGAAATTCCTGCCGGTTATATAAAACCCGCTTTAAATGCGATGACGGAAGTTCTTTTGCGGAAATTGTCAGAGGAGAGGATTGAGTACGGGGAAGCAAAGACATTTGGAACTCCAAGAAGGCTTTCCCTTCAGGTCGCGAATATTTCGACGAAGCAAAAACCCCTTACCACTGAAATTATCGGCCCCCCCGAAAAAGTGGGATTTGACGGCAACGGTCAGCCGACGATGGCCGGGAGAAAATTTGCGGAAAAGATGGGTATTCCCTTAAAGGCAATATGCATAAAGCAGACTGACAAAGGGTCGTATCTTTGCGCTGTTAAAACAGAAACCGGTCTTGAAAGCAGAGCTGTTTTAACTAAATTGCTTCCACAGGTAATTGCAGATGTTCCTTTCCCCAAAGTCATGAAGTGGGGTGACCTCGATATTAAATTTGCAAGACCTATCCAATCGGTTTTAGCTCTTCTCGGCAAACAGGTTGTACCGTTTGAAGCAGGTAATATTAAAAGCGGAAGATATACTTTCGGCCACAGATTTTTATCTCCCGGAAGAATAAAAATATCCCACCCGGACGAATATCTTGATAAATTGAGAACAGCCAGTGTCATTGCGGATATAGATGAGCGAAAAGCAAATATTGAAAAGCTTATCGGGGAAGTTGCTTTAAAGCTGGGCGGGAGCGTTTTGCAAGACAGCGAACTTGTGGATATAGTGACGAACCTTGTTGAATATCCCGTGCCTGTTGCCGGTAGATTTGACAAGTCGTATCTCGAAGTTCCCGATGAAATATTAATTAATTCCATGCGGGAGCATCAGAAATATTTTGCGGTAGTTGACGGCAGCAAGCGTCTTATGCCGTGTTTTATAGCTGTAAATAATACAAAAGCCAACAACATGTCGCTCGTTGCAAAGGGGCATGAGCGTGTTTTGAGAGCGCGGCTTGAAGATGCAAGGTTTTTTTACAGAAGTGACGCAAAAGTGCCTATTGATGAATGGGTCGAAAAACTAAAAGGAGTTCTGTTTCAGGCGAAGCTCGGTTCAATGCATGAAAAAATTGAAAGAGTTGAAAAAATAGCAGGATATCTGGCAGATAAAGTGTCTGATGATCCTGAAATCAAAAGGCAGGCTTTAAGAGCTGCCCGCTTGTGCAAAGCAGACCTTGTCAGTCGGGTTGTTGGCGAATTTCCTAAACTGCAGGGCATCATGGGCAGAATCTATGCAATAAACGGCGGTGAGTCGAAAGACCTTGCTTCTGCCATTGAAGAGCATTACAGGCCAAACTATTCAGGCGGATCTCTTCCTGAAACGTTGGTTGGAGCAATAGTCGGCATTGCCGATAAGATTGATTCAATATGCGGCTGTTTTTCAGCAGGGCTCATTCCTACCGGAGCTTCCGATCCTTATGCGTTAAGGCGCCAGGGTATTGGTATAATTCAAATAATAATAGATAAGAGCTTTTCTTTTTCATTAAGAGCCCTTGTTGAAAAAAGTCTGTCGCTCTTTGATACCAAAATGACAGGTGAAACAAGTGACAGCGCGGACAAGGTTTACGGTTTCCTGCAAAGCCGAATGTCGCATCTTCTTTCCGAACAGGGTTATTCCAGGGCTGTTATCTCTGCTGTAATGGGCGCTTCGGTAAATATTGTGCCTGATGTCTGGAGCCGGATAAAGGCGCTGGAAAAACTGAAAGCAGCTCCTGATTTTGAACCTCTTGCGAGCGCCTTTAAAAGAGTTGTAAATATAATCAGAAAATCCGGGCATGAAGTAAGCGTCAAGGGGATTGCCGGTGTCAACGAGAAATTGTTTGAACATGAATGCGAGTCAGCTCTGTTTACTTCTTACAAAAATGTTAATAGCAGTATCCTGAAGAATCTGGAAAACGGAGCTTTTGATCAGGCTCTTCTTGATATTGCAGCTCTGAAAAAACCTGTTGATGCTTTTTTTGACGGGGTGCTTGTAATGGCCAAAGATATAAATATTAGAAACAACCGGCTTGCCCTGCTTGGATGTATATCCGATCTTTTCGATTTGTTTGCAGATTTTTCAAAAATATGAAGCCGTCAGATATGAACATATTATAACTTGAAATAAGGAGTATAAAATGCCTTTTGATCCCGAGATGGATAAAATACTTAAAGAGTGGAAGTGTGAGGAAACGGGTCTTGTTGTTTCCATAAACAGATACGGCGCCGGTGAGCCGAAGCTTCAGATAGGCCCCAGGGTATTTGTTAAAAAAGACGGAAATGAGAGCCAGCGAAAGGCGGGCCGCCTTACAATAGAAGACCTCATGTGGTTCTACGATATAATTGATGAAGTGAAGGATGAGTTGTCAAAGCTTGCCGGCCCCCGTTAAATACCGGGGGTTTCAATAAAAGATCTTAAGGTTGCCGGCAGCCTTCCATGAAGAATTTTCAATATGTTCCGTTTTCTGCCGACGGGGTTTAATGCATGTTTAAAGATGATGGGATCGTAAAGCCTGTCAAAGGAAGGAACCCTCCCGATCCTAAACCGGTTGCGCTTATGGTCAGCAGCAAGACGGATCTCGATTGCATTTGCAATCTGATAAACATCAGGGATGATCAGTCCCGGGTATTGCATAACAGCAAATTCTTTTCTCCGAAGGATTCCGAGTATAATTTCTCCATAACAGGCCCTTTTGCAGGAGCTCCTTATGCCGTGATGCTTCTTGAGACTCTTGCAGTCTGGGGCGCAAGCAGGATAATATTTTATGGCTGGTGCGGTGCGGTTTCTGATTCGGTCAAGATCGGCGACATTATTGTCGCTACATCCGCTTTTGTTGACGATGGCACTTCAAAACATTACGGATATGATGAGATTTCCCATAATGGTGTCGCGCTTCCATCCTTTGGTCTAACCGAAAAAATAAAGGATCTTTTAACGCAAAGCGGCGCTTTTTTTCATGAAGGTCCTGTCTGGTCCACAGACGCCATTTACAGAGAGACACCGGGGAAAGCCGCTTATTACAAAGAAAGAAACGTGCTGGGAGTTGAAATGGAGCTTTCCGCAATTTATTCTGCGGCAGGATTCAGAAATATTGAAGCTGCCGGGATTCTTATCGTTTCCGATGAAATATCAACATTTACATGGAAGCCCGGTTTCAGGGATGAACGTTTCCTGAAGAGCAGGGACGTAATGTGTGAGGCTTTGATAAAAATATGTCAGATTTTATAGATCCGGATATTGTTAAAAAAATTGAAAATCTGAGACAGGAACTTCACAGGCATAATAACCGCTATTATGTAATGGATGCCCCGGAAATTTCCGATGCGGAATATGACAGGATGATGCGGCTGTTGATTGAGCTCGAAACGCAGTATCCTGAACTTTCAAGCTCCGATTCTCCTTCCATGAGAATAGGTGCTTTTCCACTTAAAAAATTCGATACGGTAAAGCACACGGTAAAAATGCTCAGCCTTGATAATGCCTTTTCAGATTCGGAAATATTGGCTTTTGACAGGCGTGTCAAAAAGGAGCTTATGACTGACAGGGAAATTCTATATACTGCGGAACCCAAGATGGACGGTGTCGCGGTAGAACTTGTCTATGAGGACGGGAAGCTTGTTATTGGTTCAACCCGTGGTGACGGTGAAACCGGAGAAGTGATTACATCAAATGTTAAGACCATACGAACTGTTCCTATTTTGATTCAGCACCATGGAAATGAAGAAAAAACGCCGGCCCGTCTTGAAGTCAGGGGTGAAGTGGTTATCAGCAGGGAAGGATTCAAAAGACTTAATGATGAGATGTCAAATAACGGTTTGCAGTTATTTGCAAATCCGAGAAATGCGGCCGCCGGATCTTTAAGACAGCTTGACCCTCGAATTACCGCCAAACGCCCTCTGGAAATTTTCATATATGGGATCGGGGATGTGTCAGGAATGAATATTGATTCGCACTGGGATCTGCTTTGCAGGTTGAAAAGCTTTGGTTTCAGAATCAATCCTCACATAACGCAGAAAATAACAATAGCCGGAGTTATAAAATATTTCAGAGAACTTGAAGAAAAGAGGTATGGGCTGCCTTATGATATTGACGGTATGGTAATAAAGGTTGACAGCATTGAGTCCCAGGTTCAGCTTGGGACTACCGCAAGGAGCCCCAGGTGGGCCATAGCCTGTAAGTTTAAGGCGATACAGGAGACAACCAGGGTTTTGAAGATTGAAGTGCAGGTCGGGCGTACAGGAACTCTTACGCCTGTTGCGCATCTTGAGACCGTTAATATCGGTGGAGTGAACGTGAACCGCGCAACACTGCATAACGTGGACGAGATAAGGAGAAAGGACATAAGGATCGGGGATACTGTTCTTGTCCAGCGGGCAGGTGATGTAATCCCTGAAATCGTAAAGGCTATTGATACCGTTAGAACCGGACGTGAAAAGATTTTCACTATGCCTGCATTTTGTCCCTTCTGTAATACGCCGGTAGAACAGGATGAAGGGGAGGCGGCTATAAGATGTATAAATGATACTTGTCCCGCCAAGGTCAAAGCTCAGATAGAGCATTTTGCTTCAAAAAGGGCTTTTAACATAGACGGGCTTGGTGAGAAGCTGATCAACCAGCTTGTTGACAGGGGATATCTGTCATCCTTCGCGGACATATTTTGTCTGGACAAAGAAAAAATTGAAAGCCTGGAAAATATGGGAGTAAAATCTGCTGAAAACCTTTCGGAGTCTATTGAGAAAAGCAAAAAAATATCTTTCAGTCGTTTTCTATACGCTCTTGGGATTCGGCATGTAGGCGAGCATATTGCGGAAATACTCGCCTCAAAATACGGATGCCTTGAAAATCTTTATGATGCAAAATATGATGATTTGAAAGATGTGAATGGAATCGGCCCTGTTTTGACGCAGAGTATATCCGAATTTTTCATGAACAAAGAAAACCGCAAAAGGGTTGACCAAATTTTAAGATGCGGGGTAAATATTTATCCTGAAGAGGCTATTTTAAAACCGACACTGGATGGAAAAGTCTTTGTTTTAACAGGAACACTTGAAACAATGACAAGAAGCGAGGCTGTGCAAAAGATAAGGATTTTAGGGGGCAGGATAAGTGAGTCGGTGAGCAAAAAAACCGATTTAGTTGTTGCAGGTCAATCTCCCGGATCTAAAATAGAGAGGGCAAGAGCTTTAGGCGTTCATATTATTGACGAGGAAGGCTTCAAAAAAATTACAGGCGCATGATTGATCAATCTCCTCTTGCCATATTTTAAGGAAAAGATTGAAGAAGGGGTCGACCGGTCTTTAACGGTGTGTTATACAGAGGTCTCATGGAGGAAATACATATGTCGTCCGACAAGATAAGATCTTGTGTTATAATTGCCGGTAAAGTCCAGGGCGTTTGCTTCAGGATGGAGACTAAACGGGTTGCTGATAGGTTTAATGTCTGCGGATGGGTAAGGAATAACAGGGATGGGACAGTTGAAGCTGTTTTTGAAGGAGAAATGAGTGATATAGCTTCAGTGATTGAATGGTGCAAAAAAGGCCCACCCTATTCGAGAGTTGTGAGGGTTGACGTTGAACAGGATTCTTATTCCGGCGAATTTGAAGGATTTGATATAAGGTTTGGATAAAAAAAGGCGGCCTGTTTTTTGTTTTAAACTTAAAAAACAAACCGCCTTAAAGTGGATTGAAATTAGATCTTAACCTTTGAGATTCTTGCCGGTCTGAATTTAACAACGGTGCAAGCTTTGATTTTGATGGGCGCACCTGTCTGAGGATTGCGGCCTTTTCGGGCTTTACGGCGGACTTTTGTAAAAGTGCCAAAACCAACGAGAGTAACCTTGCCGTCTTTTTTCTTAAGAGTTTTTGAAATGCTGTCCATGAAAGAGTTTAGAACTGCTGCCGCTGCGACTTTGGGAATGCCGGCATCCTGTGCTGCTTTGTCTACCAATTCTGCTTTTGTCATAGTGCTTTTCCCCCTTTTGATTTTTTTGGTTAATAATGAACATCCTCTTTCCCCCTGCCAATATAGCAGGAATTTATTGATGTCAAGTGAAGATCAGCATCCAACAACACTTTTTATGGCTCTATCTATCTTAAACCGCGCCATGCCAGCCTCTTGCGCGATGCCTGTATGGAAGATCATATTAACACGAAAAGAAAAAAACTGTTATTATGTTGCCCGGTGACTATTGCGAAGCAGCAATCACGTAAGGTTAAAAAAGAGCTTTGACGAAAACCACCGGGTCAAATTCCTGCAGATCATCAATGCTTTCGCCAATCCCGATGTACTGGATCGGTAATTTAAAGGTATTGCATATGCTGATGACGATCCCGCCTTTGGCTGTTCCGTCAAGTTTTGTAAGCGCTATGCCTGTTACTCCAAGCGCTTCGTTGAAAAGTTTTGCCTGTGATATGGAATTCTGCCCGGTTGTGGCATCAAGCACAAGAAGTATTTCATGAGGTGCATCCGGGATTTTTTTTGAAATGGAGCGTTTTATTTTTTTAAGCTCTTCCATCAGGTTTGTTTTTGTATGAAGCCTCCCGGCAGTATCGACAATAACAACATCGATATTTCTTGCCAAAGCCGCTTCGATCCCGTCATATGCTACAGCTGCAGGATCGGCGTTATCCTTGTGTTTTACAATTTCGGCTCCGGCTCGCTCCGCCCATATGGAAAGCTGTTCAACTGCTGCGGCACGGAAGGTGTCTGCCGCCGCGATAAGGACTCTGTTTCCTGAAGCAGCGAATTTTGTCGCGAGCTTTCCTATGGTCGTGGTTTTACCGACACCGTTGACCCCAACGACCATGATTACGTGTGGCTTGCTGACCGGCGCCTTCGGACGTTGAGCATTGCCGTTAAAAAGCCGGATTATTTCATTTTTCAGAATATCTTTGATTTGATCCGGTCCTGAGATCGCAGAAGATTTTCCGGATACGCATCGTATAAGGTCGGTAGCAGTCTGAACACCGATGTCGGAAGTGATAAGAAGCTCTTCAAGCTCTTCCAGCAGGTTATCATTGATATGGTTTTTACCTGAAAAAATCTTTTCAATCCCTCCTGAAAAGATGTCCCGGGTTTTTGAAAGGCGTTCTTTAAGGCGTTTAAAGTAGTTTAGTGAATCTGATGAATCATCCGTTACTTCTTCCGAATCATTTTTTCTTTTAAACCATCCGAACGTCATATTTGTCTCCGGGCGCCATTAATATAGGCCTTCATTACATATCCCCCTTTGTTCTTTCAAGGTTGACCGAAACAACCTTTGAAACACCCATGTGTTCCATTGTTATTCCAAATAGCATATCAGCAAATTCCATGCTGTTTTTATTGTGAGTAATCATTACAATCTGAGATTTAGCGCCTATGATTTTCAGAAGGTTATTGAACCTGTAAACATTTGAGTCATCAAGAGACGCGTCTATTTCATCCATCACACAGAAAGAGGCCGGCTTCAGAAGGAATATCGCAAATACAAAAACTATGGCGGCAAGGGCTTTTTCTCCTCCTGAAAGAAGGCTCATCCTTGTCAGTTTTTTACCGGGCGGATGAATCATATATTCAACTCCTGTTTCTAGAGGCTTGTCGGGTTCGGTCAGAATAAGATTGGCCGTGCCTCCTTCAAAAAGACCTGGAAAGACCTCACCGATTTTTTTATTAACTTCATTGAATGTGTTTAAAAATCTTTCCTGAGATATTTTATTTATTTTTCTTATGACCTTGTGGAGATCTTCAATGGCTTTGACAAGGTCATCGCGCTGCCTGGAGAGGAAATCAAAGCGTTCTTTGAGTTGTTCGTATTCTTTTATTGCGCCAAGGTTAACATCTGTAAAATCTCCGATTTTTTTTCTGCACCGTTCCAGTTCTTCTTCCATCCCGGTAATTGCCATTTCAGGATTATCAACGGCGAAATCGGGTATAGACTCCGCTTCCGAAAGAAGGCTTTGATAGCGCTCCTCAAAACGCTTCGAAATGTTTTCCCTCTGTATCTGCCGCTGGGATTGCTCGATTTCAAGCAGTCGCAATTTTTGCAAAGTCTGTTCACGCTCATTCCTGACATTTGTAATCAGACTGTCGTGTTCTTTGAGTGTAACGTCTATGGTGTTGTAATCAGCCTCATTGTTTTCAAGAGCTTGCTTTAAAATTGATATTCGGTTGTACATACCGTGAAGAGCCTGTTCATTTTCAACAAGCTTGATCTTCGATGCTTCAATTTTACCGGTTTTTTGTGATATCTCCTGCGCAAGGATTTGCAGCCGGCCGATTCCGTCATTATAATAATCTTTAAGGCGATTGAGTGAATTGTTTCCGTTTTCCAGCCTGGCATTGAGTGTTGTGAGCTTTAATTTAAGATCTACAACTTTCTGATCGTAATCTGCAAGCGCAGATGATGCAGTTGTTATCTTTTCGGAAATCACCGTAACCTTTTCTTTTGCATCTGAAACCTCGCTTTCAACTTTCGCCAGGGCTTCATTATATTTTGCTATTTCTTCATCAATGTCGCTTCGCTCGCCTATCAGTTGTTCCTGTTCGAGTTGCACAATTTCAAGATGATGGCGCGCATGTTTTAAATCTTCAGATATCTTGTAAAGGTATTTTTCGGCCTCAATTTCATCCTGAACTGCCACATGTTTTTGTTCCATGAGTTTTTGCAGGGTTATTTCGAAAGACTTTACTTCTGATTCCAGCGCCTTCTGGGCAGCACGGGCGGTTTCAAGATCCAGATCAAGCTCTGATATTTGTTTTTCAAGCTCTTTGATTTCATGTTTTTTCGCAAGGATACCCGAAGAAGCTTCTTTGCTTCCGCCCGCCATAGTGCCATTGTGGGAAATAACCTCACCATTTTTAGTGACAACCGTTTGAAAAGATCCATTAGCGTTGAATGTTTCAAGCGCTTCATTAATATCCTCGGAGAAAATAACATGCCCGATAAGGGTTTCCACCGTTTTTTCATAACCGGCTTTAACAGTCACGTGGTTTATCAGCAGTTTTGAAGAATCGGGTTTTGAGTAGTGTTCGCATTCAAGTTTCTTAAGGGATGATATGGGAATGAATCCGCTGCGTCCGGCTCCCTGGCGTTGCAGAAATTTTATCAAAGATTTACCGGTATTCTGATCATTTACAATAATGTACTGGAGTGATTCTCCAAGGGCAGCCTCTACTGCGGTTTCAAAGGAAGGTTCAGGTTCAAGAATATCGGCCATGAGCCCTATAATACCATCAACAATGTTGCCTTCAAGCCCTTTCTGCACGCTCCTGCTTTTCATGATGGTTTTAACGCCGTCTTTATACCACTCGAAATTATCTTCCATTTTCTTTAAGGCTGTATAATTTGACCTGAGTTTATTTCTATCCATTTCGAGTGTCTGTACCAGCTTTACCTGGTTTCCAAGCGACTTTCTTTTATCTGTAAGCCTCTGTTCGACTGAATTTATTTCTTTTCCGATTTTATCAAGGCACTGTCTGCAAGACTCAATGTTCTCTTTTGCGCCAACCTCCAAACCGGACGTTTCTGTAACCTTTTGTGCGGCAACAACCAATTCTTCATCCGCTCTTTTCAGCCGCCTTTTAAGATTTTCCTTGTTGTTTGAAGCGTTTTGATAGATGTTTTTATACCTTGCTTCATGGGCGACAAGATTCATCATATTCGTTTTGCATGCATCGAGTTCCCAGTTCAGGTCTGACAGTTTGAGTTTTATATTTTGATATGCGTTGCGATCCTGATCGAGGCCAGAGCGTGTTATGTTTATTTCGTCATTAACTGAAAGGATTTCCTTTTCAGCCTGGGATATTTCCGAGAGAATTTTAGCGCTTCTTTCATCAAGTCCGGTTCGCGCTGTTTCGAGTTCAGAAACTTCCGAGAGAAGCCGTTCGACTTCCTTGCGCAGATATAGAAGGTCATTTTCGAATCGGTCCGTATTTCTCTGTATTTCAAATATGCTCGATTTCTGGCCGGATATTTCGTGATTTTTCTGAGACAACTTCAGCTTTATTTCTTCTACAACAGCATCAAGTTTCTGCAGTTTCGAAATATGCCCTATATCTGTATCTTCCAGATTTTTTAATATTGCTTCGGTTTCATTAATCTGTCTTGTATGTTCGTCATACTGGTAAATGGTAATACAGGTGTCCAGCTTCCTGATGCGATCCTGAACGCTTTTGTAAATCTCCGCCTTTCTGGCCTGACGCTTTAATCCTGCCATATGCCGGTTGATTTCGGAAATTATATCTGTTACCCGAATAAGATTCTGATTTGTTGCTTCAACCTTTCTGAGGGCCTCATTTTTACGACTGTTATAACGGGTTATTCCGGCAGCTTCTTCTATGAAGAATCTTCTTTCTTCAGGCCCCGCGTCGATAATTGCACCGATGTTGCCCTGCTGGATTACCGAATATGATTTAGGGCCAAGGCCGCTGCCCATGAAAATATTGTGGATATCTTTAAGACGGCAGAGCCTTTTATTTAAATAATATGCGCTTTCGCCTGAGCGGTAAAGGCGTCTTGTCAGCATTATTTCCGTAAAATCTTTTAACTCTTCCGGTGCAGATCCATTGTCGTTTGCAAGCGTGAGGGTTACTTCGGCCATATTCAATGGAGGTTTTCCGTTTGCGCCTGCGAATATGACGTCTTCCATAGATTTACCGCGCAGTTGTTTGACGCTTTGTTCGCCCATAACCCATCTTAGCGCATCAACAATATTGCTCTTACCGCATCCATTCGGACCAACTATTGCACAGATACCGGGAGGGAATTCAATACTTGCCTTGTCCTGAAAAGATTTAAATCCGCTTATGTCCAGCGATTTAAGTTTCATATAAAGACATACCCTCCTTTTGATTGTTTTGACAATAATACTTCGAACCACATAAAATCGGAAATTTCATTATAAAAGAATCGGATAATATTCTATCGCTTGAGCTATAACAGATAATAAACAGGTTGTAAAGGAAAAAACACAATGGAGGGTATATTGTGATAATATAGGTACAATATATGGTGCCCTACTGTTTTAAACAAGTTAAGCCGGAAAAAAGAGGACACCGGCATATATTAAAGTATCTGGCTTAAGAATAATTTTGTCCTTTCATTTTCGGGATTTGTGAAAAAGTGCTCGGGTGTTCCTTCTTCCACTATTGCTCCCATGTCCATGAAAATTACCCTGTCCGCAACTTCTTTTGCGAATCCCATTTCATGGGTTACGACGACCATGGTCATTCCCTCTCTTGCAAGGTTTTTCATAACGTCCAGAACTTCCCCTATCATTTCCGGATCAAGAGCTGAAGTCGGCTCATCAAAGAGCATGATCTTGGGATCCATCGCAAGGGCTCTTGCTATAGCCACACGCTGTTGCTGTCCTCCTGAAAGCTGGTCAGGATATACATTTGCCTTATCTTTAATTCCCACTTTGTTCAGCAGAAAAAATGCCTTATCCAGGGATTCATTCTTTGTACGTTTACGAACGACTTTCTGGGCCAGAGTTATATTTTCTAAAACTGACTTATGAGGAAAGAGACTAAAGGACTGGAAAACCATTCCCACTTCAGCGCGAAGTTTGTTGATATTGGTCTTAGGATCAAGGATATCAATCCCTTCAATAATAATTTTACCGCTGTCTGCCGCTTCAAGGTGGTTAAGACATCTTAAAAGAGTGCTTTTTCCGGATCCCGAAGGTCCTATGACCACAACCACTTCACCTGCTTCTATTTTGCATGAGACGTTAACCAGTGCCTCAACTCTATGGGGGATCAAAAAGGTTTTATAGATATTTTGAACTTCGATCACTATACCGCAGTCCTCCTTTCAAGGTACTGAACAAACATGGAGAGAGTAAATGTAAGAACAAGATACAAAAGCGCACAGACAAACCAGAGTTCGAAGGGTTGAAGGCTGGTTGTAACAACCTCTCTTGTTGCTTTTGAAAGCTCTCTTATTGCAATGATTCCTAAAAGGGAAGAGTCTTTTATAAGGCTGATGAATTGGCCTGCCAGCGGTGGGAGTATTCTGCGCAATGCTTGGGGAAGGACTACATATCGCATGGACTGAGCGTACGTCATGCCGAGAGATCTCGATGCTTCAACCTGTCCACGGTGTATCGATTGTATTCCGGCCCTTACTATTTCAGCAACGTATGCTCCGGTAAAACATGCAAGAGCGGC
>Ga0180009_10005067_pt1 | contig 14267 bp, 9 predicted proteins | sample OS_PC_MetaG_FD_123537 | JGI IMG/M metagenome (GOLD analysis project Ga0180009, IMG submission 123537) | Groundwater microbial communities from the Aspo Hard Rock Laboratory (HRL) deep subsurface site, Sweden - OS_PC_MetaG | ecosystem: Environmental > Aquatic > Deep subsurface > Groundwater...
CACTGGGCCCGCGGCGGTCTTTTGCATGGCCCCCACCGGGCAGGCCGCCACGCAAGCCGGCTCCAGGCAATGCATGCATTGGCGCTTGCTGAACACCCAGACCGGCCGCGAGTCATCCTGGTTTTCAAAAAAACACAGCCGGGTCCATGTTTGGTCGCTCAGGTGGACCGGGTTCTCATAGCCGCCAAGGTTGCTGGTTTGCTGGCCGGGCAATCGGTTCCATGCCTTGCAGGCCACCTGGCAGGACCGGCAGCCCAGGCATTTGGTCAGGTCGTTCAAGATGGCCATGGGCGTGCTCATGCCGGAACCGCCTTCTCCACTTGGACCATGAAGGCCTTGGTCTCGGGGATGCCGGTGTTGGGGTCGGCCACCGCCGGAGTGAGCAGGTTGGCCGAGTCGCCGCCGTTCTTGGGGTGCACCCAGCCGAAGCAATAGGGCAGGCCTACCTGATGCACCGTGCGTCCCTGCACGCTAAGGGGCCGCATCCGGGAGGTGACCACCGCCACCGCCTCCACCTGGCTCCGGGCCGAGGACACCCGGCACATATCGCCGTGGGCGATGCCCCTGAGCTGGGCTAACTCCCGGCTGATCTCCACGAAGAGCTGGGGCTGGCACTCCAGCAGCCAGGGTTGCCAGCGGGTGAGCACTCCGGTTTGCCAATGCACGCTCACCCGGTAGGTGGTGCCCACCAAGGGAAAGCGCGCTTGGTTATCGGACAGGGCGTCGGCCCGGGTGTGATAGGTCAAGGCCAGGGGATTGTGGCGGCGCGAGGAAAAGGCGTTGACCGGGGCCGGGCTCTCCATGGGCTCGTAATGCTCGGGAAAGGGTCCGTCGGCCCGGCGGGGGCCGAAGATGGAGGCCACTCCGTTGGGCAGCATGATAAAGGGCAGCATGCCCTTGGGGTCGTCAAGGGGGGGCCAGCCGCCATCGGGCGTGTCGCCTTGCCACTTGCCGTCTTGCCAAGCGATGGCGCTTTTTCCGGGAGCCCAGGGCGCGCCGGAGGGGTCCACTCCGGCCCGGTTGTAGAGGATGCGGCGGTTCATCGGCCAGGACCAGGCCCAGCCCGGATACATGCCCAGGCCGGAGGGGTCCCCCCGCGAACGCCGGGCCGCCTGGTTGCCGTCGCTGTTGTAGGAATGGCAATAGAGCCAATTGCCCGAGGAGGTGGAGCCGTCGTCCTGCAAATAGACGAAGGAGGGCACCAAGTCTCCCCGCTGGAACTTTTTGCCGTTTAGCGAGGTGTCCTTTTCAAAATAGCCGTTGATGAGCTTGGCCACCTCATGGGGATCGTAGGTGTCGCGTCCATCCCAACTCCAGCGCAGGTTGCGGATTGCCTGGGGGGCCTTGGCCCCGGGCGCGGCGTAGCGGCGGCGCAGGCGTTTCCACAGCTCCACCATGATCTCGCCGTCGGGCCTGGCCTGGCCGGGCGGCTCGGCCGCCTTGTAGCGCCACTGCATCCAGCGGCCGGAGTTGGTAATGGAGCCTTCTTTTTCCACAGAGGCGGCGGCGGGCAGGTAGAACACCTCGGTGCCCACCTGGGACGGGTCCAGGTCCGGCCCCTTCCAAAAGCTGGTGGTCTCGTTGTCAAAGAGGTTGACCGTGACCAGCCAATCCAGCTTGCCCAGGGCCTGGCGGGTTTTGTTGGAGTTGGCTCCGGAGCAGGCCGGGTTTTGCCCCCAGGCGAACAGGCCTTTGATCTCGCTCCGGTGCATGCGGTCGAAGATGTCCAGCCAGGCGTAGGTTTGGCCCTTGTCCAGTTTGGGCAGCCAGCCGTAGCCGAAATTGTTTTCAATCGCGGCGGCGTCGCCGAACATGGCCTTGAGCAGGCTGGTCATGTACTTGGGGCCGTATTGCCACCAGTTGGCCGAGCGGGGGTTGGCGTTGGGCGGAATCTTTGAAGTTTGGTACTGGCCCAGGGTGGTCAGATCGCCGGTGGGGGCGGGCATGTAGCCCGGCCAGATGTTGAACAACAGACAGTGGTCGGTGGAGCCCTGCACGTTGCTCTCGCCCCTAAGGGCGTTGATCCCCCCGCCGGGCAAGCCCATGTTGCCCAGCAAGAGCTGGATGATGGCCATGGCCCGGATGTTCTGCACTCCCACCGTGTGTTGGGTCCAGCCCATGGCGTAGAGGATGGTGCCCGCCTTGTTCCGGGCTCCGGTGGCCGTGAAGGCCTTGTAGACTTGAGCCAGGGCCTCGGGCGGGGTGCCGGTGACTTGGGAGACTTCCTCCAGGGTGTAGCGTTGGTAGTGGCGCCTAAGATGCTGGAGCACGCAAGAGGGGTCGCTAAGGCTGGGGTCCTGTTTGGGCGCGCCCTTTTCGTCGCGCACAAAGTCCCAGGTGGACTTGTCGTAGCGGCGGGATGCAGGGTCGAAGCCCGAGAACAGGCCGTCGCTGAATCCGTAGTCCGGCCCCACTATGAACCCGGCGTTGGTGTAGGCGGCAACGTAGGGCTCTTGGTAAAGCCCGTTGCTTAGTATGTCGTGGATCATGCCGCCCAAAAAGGCGATATCGGTGCCCGCCCTTAGGGGGGCGTAGATGTCGGCCTGGGAGGAAGTTCGGGTGAAGCGCGGGTCCACGCTGATGAGCTTGGCCCCGTTCTCCTTGGCCTTGCTGATCCACTTGAAAGAAACCGGGTGGTTGTCAGCCGGGTTGGCCCCCATGATCAACACGCAGTCGGCGTTCTTGATGTCCACCCAATGGTTGGTCATCGCGCCCCGTCCGAACGACTCTGCCAGAGCCGCTACCGTGGCGCTGTGTCATATTCGGGCCTGGTGTTCTATGTTCACCAGCCCCAGGGAGCGCATCATGGCCTGGAGCAGCCAGCACTCCTCGTTGTCCAGGGCGGCGGAGCCCAGGTGGGCCATGGCTGTGGTGCGGTTGACCCTCTGCCCCTGGGCGTTGGTGGTCTCAAAGGTATTGTCCCGGGTTTTTTGCACCAGTTCCGCGATGCGCTCCAGGGCCCAGTCCCAGGACTTTTCCTCCCACTTGCCGCTATGAGGGGCGCGATGCAGCACCTTGGTCATGCGGGCCGGGTTCACCGCCATCTGGTAGAGCCCCGAGCCCTTGGCGCACAAGGTGCCTTGGTTGATGGGATGCTCCGGGTCGCCCTCGATGTGGATTATCTCGCCGCTGGCGCGGTCGGTGTAGACCAAGAGGCCGCAACCCACCGCGCAATAGGGACAGATGGAAGTGGTTTTGCGGGCCGTTTGCAGGTCCACCATCGGTGGGGGAGATGAGGCCTCGGCCTGGGAGGCCTTGCCCGCCGCCCCGCCCAAGGCAACCGAACCCATCATTTTGAAAAAAGAGCGTCTATCCACGCCTACCCCGTTATGCGGTGCGCCATTGGGCGCTGAACAAGCACTGGCAGTCAAAATCCCAACGGGATTGGAAAGAAGCCTGGCCTTGGGTTGGAATCGTCAAAACAAAAGCCCGATTAAACTCGCCTCCCGCGTGGATGGCGGGCGGTTTGGCTGGGTTTTGTCCTGGGCCGGCCTCAGTGTTTGCGCCGAGGTGAAAAGTTAAGATGCCGCCCTGGCCGTGACTATATAAGGTAGCTGTTTACCTCCCCGTTATGCAAGACCCTCTTGGCGCTAGGTGACAGCCCGGCTTTTAGCTTGGGGCCTAGGCTTTGCATTGTTAATTACGATTTCGAAATAAACCTGGCTCGCGCATATGGCGCCTGCCGACAACAAGCCAAGGCCTCCTCCAAGAGCGTGTTGGTGTAACAACTTGTAATAGTAGCTTTATATATCCCACCAAAACCCCTGGCCGCCCGGCGGGGCTATTTCCCGGATGCGGCATGCAAGTTGCAAACTATTCCCCATGTTCCCGTAGAGCTTTCAGGTCCGTCGCAGGGAAGGGTCCGCTATGCAATGGTGTTTCATCTTGGCGAGAGGGGCGCGCAATGAGACGGATAGTTGTCAGTTTGCTCAAGGGTGGCGTGGCCAAAAGCGAAACCGCGGTCAGCCTGGCCCATGGTCTGGCCCGCCATGGCTACAAGGTGCTGCTGGTGGACACCGATGTGCAGGCCCAATGCAATGACATGCTGGGGGTTGAGCCGGAACAGGGCTTGGCCGAGCTTATCGCCGGCTGGGCCGATCCCCAGGAGGCCTTGGCGGAGGTTCGGGATAATTTGTGGCTTTTGGCCGGGGGGGTGCCTCTGGCCGGGGTGAAGATGGAGATCGCCCGCCGGGAGATGGCCCCCGAAGCCGTGTTGGACGAGGCCCTGTCCTGTTATGAAGACGAGTTCGACGTAATGGTCATGGACACCGCGCCGGGCTGGGACACCTTGCTGGTCAATGCCCTGTATTGCTCCCGCGAGGTTATTTCCCCGGTGTCCATGGAGCCGGTGGCTTTGAAGGGCCTGCGCCGCTTTGAAGAGCGCCTGGGGGTGATCCAAAAGTACCAGCCCGCCCTGGAGCTGAAATGGATCGTGCCCACCTTTGTGGACGGCCGGGTGAAAAAGACCGCCCACATCATGGAGCAACTCCAAGCCGAGTATGGGGACCGGCTCACCGACCCCATCCGTTATTCGGTCAAGCTTTCCGAGGCCCCCGAGTTCGGCAAAACCATATACGAGCACGACCCCCGGGGCGCCGGGGCCAAGGGCTATATGGCCCTGGTGGAGCGTGTCATACGCGAGGCCCCGCTGGGCGAGGGCCTTTTGCTCCCTCCAATCGGTGCTGCCGAACCAATTGACACATCCCCCGTCACGGTCCGTGGCCCCGCGCCTTTTGAGTCCCCGGAGCAGCCGGAGGCGTTGCACGAGGCTGCGGCAACAGGCGGGGCGCTTGAACGCTCGGAAGTGTCTGAGCAACCCCTGGCGCAGACGGAACCCATTGTCGAGGCGCCCCTCCGGCAAGGTCCGTCCGTGCTCGAGCCAGTCATATCGCCCCCCACCGCCATGGCTTCGCTTTCGGACGATCCCGCCCCGATGGAGCAAGAACCCTTGGCGGCGGCCGACCCCCAGGCCCTGCCGCCTCAAACCTGGGAAATAAATTTCGCCAGCCAAGTCGAGAGGTTGTTTCAGGAGGAGGAAGCGCGGCCGGCCACGGAACATGACCAGCAGGCCCCTTTCCGGGCAGGTGCGGAAAATGGGAAGGTCACTCTATCGGCGGCCTCCTTGCGCCCAAGCCAAGATAGTCAAGCGCCTGAGCACGACACCCCCAAGACCAACAGCAAGGTGTGGGACCTGCGCGAGCGGCTGAAGAGGGTGCCGGTGTTGAGCCAGCGCCTTACCAAGGGCCTGAGTTCGGGCTCACGCTAACCCCCCGGGGCGGAGGAAAGGTACATGTCCAGCTTCAAGAACGCGCCCGACATCATGGGAGAAGCCCTGGGCCGCCTGCCCATCAATCCCCAGGCAAGGGTCGGCAAGGTGGTGAAAATGTCGCCCGAGGCCCCGGACCGCGCCCGCCGGCTTCTGGATAAGCTCAAGGCCATGCGCCTGTCGGGAATGGCCGCCGCCCTGGAGGAGGCGATGGTCGGTTCGCCGGCCCGCCTTCTGCCGGTGGTGCAGCAACTGGAAATCCTGGTGGCGCGGGAAGATGCCACACGGACCCAGGGCCGCCTGCGGGCCCGCATAAGAAAGGCCGGGCTGCGGGTCGAAGCCACCATCGAGGGCGTCGACTACAACCATCCGCGCAACCTGGACCGCGCCCGCGTCACCGAGTTGGCTGCTTGCGCCTGGGTGACACAGGGGAGCAACGTCATCATCACCGGCCACATCGGGGCGGGCAAGACCTACCTGGCCAGCGCCCTGACCCACGCTGCCTGCGTGCGGGGCCACCGGGCCCTGTACCGCCGCCTGCCCGATCTGCTGCGGGAGTTGGCAGAGGCCCGGGCCAAGCGGGGCCTGGAAAAATACATGGAAGCCCTGCGCAGGATCGACCTGCTGAGTCTGGATGACTGGGGCCTGGAAATGCTCGATCATCAGCAGGGCATCGACCTGCTTGAAGTAATAGAAGGGCGCGACGGCGCCAAGTCCACCCTGGTGGCTTCCTGCCTGCCGTTGAACGGTTGGGTCCGATTCACCGAGAACCACACCATAGGTGAAGCGATCCTTGACCGCTTGGTGCACAACGCCCACCAGATAAACCTGCAGGGGGATTCCCTGCGTAAAGAATATTCTCCCCTGCGCGGTGGCGGTTCGGAACAAAGCGGGTAGCCGGCCACCGCCGAAATCGTAATCTTGCGTTACGATTTCGTAATGCCGGTCTGACCCTCACGAACCTTGCCCGCTTGGCTTGCAAGGCCGCGCTCCCGGTGATAGCATTCAAAATCTTCATCAGGCCGTCATAAGCGGCCCTTTTTGCAGCGAATAACCGGGAGAAACCTTGCCATGCCCGCCCACGCGGTCAAAACATTTCAAGACCTTATAATGGCCCTGGAACGCTACTGGGCGGGGCAGGGCTGCATAGTGGCCCAGCCCTATGACCTGGAAGTGGGCGCGGGCACCTTCAACCCCCACACCCTGCTAAGGGTGCTGGGCCCCGAGCCCTGGAAGGTGGCCTATGTGGAGCCCAGCCGCCGTCCCACCGACGGCCGCTACGGCGAGAACCCCAACCGCCTTCAGCACTACTATCAATACCAGGTGATCCTCAAGCCTTCGCCGCTGGAGGTGCAGCAGCTGTACCTGGACTCATTGCGGGCCTTTGGCATCGATCCCCTGGATCACGACATCCGCTTTGTGGAGGACGACTGGGAGTCGCCCACCCTGGGGGCCTGGGGCCTGGGCTGGGAGGTGTGGCTGGACGGCATGGAGATAACCCAGTTCACCTATTTCCAGCAGGCCGGGTCTATCGATCTGCACCCCATCAGCGTGGAACTGACCTACGGCCTGGAGCGCATCGCCATGTATCTCCAGAAGGTGGACAATGTCTACGACCTGGCCTGGAACGATCAGGTGAGCTACGGAGACGTACACCACAAGGGCGAGTGGGAGCACTCCACCTACAACTTCGAGGTGGCCGACACGGCCATGCTTTGGCAGCTTTTCGATCTATACGAGGCCGAGTCCCAGCGGGCCAGCGCCGCCGGCCTGGTGCTGCCCGCCTATGACTACTGCCTCAAGTGCAGCCACGTGTTCAACCTGCTTGAGGCCCGGGGGGCCATAAGCGTGACCCAGCGCACCGCCTACATAGCGCGGGTGCGGGGCATGGCCCGGTCCGTGGCCGAAGGTTACACCGCCCAGCGGGAGGCCATGGGCCATCCCCTGCTCAAGGGCAAGGAGGCGGCGTAATGGCAGAGTTGATTTTCGAGATCGGGTGCGAGGAGATGCCCGCCCGTTTCGTGGCTCCGGCCATGAAGCAGTTGCAGGTCAAGGGACGCCGGGAACTGGAGCGCCAGGGCCTGTTGGAGGCCGGGGCCGAGGTCAATGCCTACGGCACCCCCCGCCGCTTGGCGCTTTTGGTGGCCGGGCTCAAAGCGCGTCAGGAGGACAAGGAGGAGCAGGCCCTGGGCCCGCCCATAAAGGCGGCCTGCGACGCCGGCGGCAACCCCACCAAGGCCGCCCTGGGCTTTGCCAAGAGCCAGGGGGTGGAAGTAGGGGAATTGCAGCAGTTCGACACGGACAAGGGGCCGCGTTTGGGGGTGGTCAAGCGCATCCCCGGCCGCCCGGCCGACCAGGTGTTGGCCGAGCTATTGCCCCATCTGGTGGCCGACTTGCACTTCCCCAAAACCATGCGTTGGGGCAGCCAGAGCTTCCGCTTCGCCCGGCCCATTCATTGGTTCGTGGCCCTGCTGGACGGGGAGGTGATCCCCTTTGAACTGGCGGGGATCAACAGCGGCAGGCACACCTACGGCCACCGCTTCCTGGCCCCTGAAGTCTTGGAGATAAGCGGGGCAGGGGAGTATCTGGACAAGCTGCGAGGGGCCTACGTGCTGGCCGAGCGCGGCGAGCGCCAGGCCAAGGTGCGCCAGGAGGTGGAAGCCGCCGCCGCTGCCGCAGGGGGACGCCTGGTGACCGACGAGGCGCTCATGCAGGAGAACACCGACCTGGTGGAGTGGGCCGCGGCCTGCTGCGGCTCCTTTGACCGCGAGTTCCTGGAAGTGCCCAAGGCGGTGATAATCAGCGCCATGCGCGAGCACCAGCGCTATTTCGCCCTGGAGGATGAAACGGGCAATTTGCTGCCCAACTTCATCGCGGTGAACAACACCCAGCCCCGGGACATGGCCGTGGTCACCGCCGGTCACCAAAAGGTGCTGCGGGCCCGCCTGGCCGACGCCCGCTTCTTCCTTACCGAAGACCGCAAGCGGGCTCTCATCGATCGCTTGGAGGACCTCAAGCAGGTCACCTACCACGCCAAGCTGGGCACCAGCTTTGACAAGGTGGAGCGCTTCGCCGCCCTGGCCGGTTTCCTGGCCGATGAGTTGGGCCTGAGCCCACAAGAAAAGGCCCAGATGGAACGCACCGCCCGTTTGGCCAAGTGCGACCTGGTCACCGAGATGGTGGGCGAGTTCCCCTCCCTGCAAGGGGTGGTGGGCAGCGAATACGCCACCCGTGACGGCGAAGAGGCAGTGGTGGCCGCTGGCATCGCCGAGCACTATCTGCCCGCCGGGGCCGACTCGCCCCTGCCGGAGGGGGCCACAGGCCTCCTGGTGGGCATCGCCGACCGCTTGGACACCATCTGCGGCCTCTTTGCCGCCAACGAGAAGCCCTCGGGCGCGGCCGACCCCTTTGCCCTGCGCCGGGCGGCAATCGCGGTGATCCGCCTGGTTATCGAAAAGGACCTGAGCCTTTCCCTGAGCCGCATGCTGAACCAGGCCCTGGCCGGACTCGCGCCCTGGATGGAGGGCCCCGCCGAACCGGTGGCCGAGGAAATCACCGGCTTCTTCGCGGCCCGGCTGTCCGGCATCCTGGCCGAGCAGGGGGTGCCCACCGATGTGTCCCAGGCGGTGCTGGCCGTGGGCTTGGACGACCTGAAGGACACTGCGGCCCGGGCCCGGGCCTTGGCCGATGCCAAAAAATCGGCCGAGTTCGCCACCCTGGCCGTGGGCCTCAAGCGGGTGATGAACATTCTCAAGAAAGAGGCGGCCCAGGTTCCCCAGGAGGCGCCGGACCAGGCGGCGATGAGCGAGGATGCGGAAAAGGCCCTTTACCGGGCTTTCCAGGATTTGGAGTCCGAGGCGGCGGAGCTTTTCGCGGCCGGCGATTACCAGGGATTTCTGGCCCGGGTTTCGGCCCTCAAGGACCCCATCGACAAGTTTTTCGACGACGTGATGGTCATGGTGGAGGACGAGAAGCTCAGGCGCAACCGTTTGGCTCTGCTTAATCTCATGGGCCGCTTATTCAACCGCTTCGCCCGCTTTGAGTATCTGCAATTGTCATAGGCGGTCAACGGAGATGTACCAAGGGGCATGGAGGGCGCGTTGCTTTCCGTGCCCCTTGTTTTTTTATGGGGAAAATGAGAGTATGCGCACGTAAAAGAATTAATAAACGTAGGTTAGTTGGGAAATTATAATTAAAGTAATGCCTACACATTGCCTATTTTTTTGCCGGGTGTTATGCTTTCTCATCATCTGAGCCAAGCTTGGCTCCCTGAACCCTCGCAGGGATCGGCCAAGGTTCTACGGCCGCGCCAGTTTACCCAAGATCAATCGAGGCTGGTTTGTCCTTCTAGAGATATGACAGCATGAGGATTTGTACAACCAACCTCTAAAAAATATGAGCCTGCCCATGCCACTCGATGTTGAAACAACCGCGCTCGCGCTACGTCCATATTCCGCGTTTCACGCCGCCTCAGGCTTGGCTCACGTTTTCCCGATCACTGTCAACTCCAAGACCGCTCTAAAAAGGGCAGGCGCGCCCCCTTCCGCTCCGCAGCCGTGGCCGGGTTGGGCCGGCGGGCGCTCTTGGCGGCAAACTACGGCCGCCGATCTCACTGCAACGACAAGCATTCCGATGCGGCGGCTTTGGGGCGGGACATTCCGGAATACGAGTTTCGTTTCCGGGGCGCGCCGGATTATCAGCACTTGGCCGAAAGGGTTCTAAGGGATGGCTCCGCATAAACAAAACCCCGAAGCATCGGGCGGCCTGCCGGGCAGTGGGGCCGCTGGCGCCCCGCCCGGCCAAGTCACCCCCCAGGCGGTAGCGAATCCCATGGCGACGCTATCGGATAGCTTGCCCGCCAAGGGCGGGGAGGCCTCGGAGGCCCCGCAGCTATTTGTGAGCTTTCGGCTGGACCGGGAGGCCTACGCCCTTCCCCTGGAACGGGTGGAACGGGCCCTGCGCATGGTGGCCCCGGTGCAATTGCCCCAGGCTCCGCCTTGGTTAATGGGGGTTATCAACATGCACGGCCAGGTGCTGCCGGTGCTGGATCTGGGGCAGCGTTTCGGACGGGAAACCAAACAGCCCCATCCGGACCAACGCCTTTTGGTGGTGTCCCAGGAGCCCCGCGATTTGGCCTTGCTGGTGGACGAGGTAGAGCAGGTGCTGGACGCCCGAGTTGACCAGCTGGAACCCCCATCCGGCCATTTGGCGGGTTCGCGGATGCTGGCCGGGGTGCTGCAACACAAGGGAGAACTGGTCTTGGTGCTCAACCCGGACCGCCTGGCCCCCATGGACTGGGAAGAGCATGAAGAGCTGTTCAAGACCCTGGAAGACGAGGCTGTAGCAAAGGACGATTTTGAACAGCCAAAATGACAACGACCGCTTCAGCCAGGGCGAGTTCCTTTTGTTCCAGGATCTGTTGCTCCGGCGCACCGGTATGCACATCACTGAGCGGCGCAGTCTGGAGATGGGGCGCCACCTGTGGCAGGTGGCCGGCCAGGAGGGCATGGCCAGCCTGCAAGCCCTTTACGAACGTCTCGACCATAGCCGCACCGACAGCGAAATTTGGGATCAAGTCATCGGCGGTCTCACCGTGGGCGAAACCTATTTTTTCAGGGACCGCGCCCAGTTCGAGGCCCTGCGCTTCCAACTGCTGCCGGATATAATCAGCCGGCGCCGCGCCGACCGCAGGCTGCGCATATGGAGCGCCGGTTGCGCTTCGGGCGAAGAACCCTATTCCCTGGCCATGCTGCTCACCGAGATCATCCCCGATATCGACCGCTGGAACATCTCCATCCTGGGAACCGACATCAACAAGGAATCCTTGTCCCGGGCCCGCAACGGCTTCTATAAGAAATGGTCCTTCCGCCAGTGCGGGGCGGATATGGTGAACCGCTACTTCACCCCCCAGGGCGAACAGTTTAAACTGCACCCCCGCATTGGGAATATGGTCAATTTCGCGTACCTCAACTTGTCCGAGGACAGCTACCCCGCTCTGATGACCAACACCTGCGCCCTGGACCTGGTTTTGTGCCGCAACGTGGCGATCTATCTGCCGGATGAACAGGTGCGGCAAATGGTCGATCGCTTTGCCCGGTGCCTGGGCCAGGACGGTTGGCTCATGGTGGCCGCCACCGAGACCGACCCGCGCGGTTTCCCCGGTTTTGTCGCCCGCAATTTTGGGCAGGCGACGGTTTACCAACTGGAGGGAGCCGGCCAAATCCAGACGCCGACGCAGTGGGAGGCGGATGTTTTTCAACCGCCGGAGCAGAGCAAGCCTCTTCTTAAGCCCTTGACGCCGCCGACCCGCACCGCCGACCCGCCGGCGGCCAGCCGTCCTCCGCTAATCGCCGGTCCGGATGCGCTCTCCCATGCCCGCCGCATGCTGGAAAGCAGCCAGTATCAGTCGGCCCGCTGCCTGCTGGAGCAGGCCGAGGGACATCGCCAGGCCACGGCCAACCTATGGCTGAAGGGGGGCCGGCGCTTGGCCAACCTGGGTAATTTGGCCGAGGCTCGGTACTGGTGCGATAAATCCCTGGAGTCCGACCCCTTGCTTGCCGAGGGCCATCATTGCCGGGCCCTAATAGCCCTGGAAGAAGGCGACCCGGGTTTGGCGGCGGATCATCTGCGCAAAGCCCTCTATTTGGAGCCTAATCACCTGGCGGCTCACTTTTCCCTGGCCACCCTGTACCGAAAGCTGGGGCAGAACCAAAAGGCCCTGCTGCACGGCCGCCAGGCAATCCGCCTGGCCTCCAGCCTACCGCCGGAGCAAACCGTGCCCGAGGCGGACGGATTGGCCGCTGGGCGAATCGTGACCATGTTGCAGATACTTTTGGACGCGGCTTGAGAAAAGCCTAAGCATTACGAAGAAAGTTGTAAGGCATGCCCAATTACTCCACCGCAGGCAAGCAATCCCAAGCCCAGAGGGTGTTGGAAAAGCGGGCGCACGACTTGGCCCAGGCGCTTAGGGAGCAGGGAGACCCCGCCGGGAGCCTGAACACGGTCACCTTCACCCTGGGCAAGGAAAAATTCGGCATAGAGCTGAAATACCTCAAAGAGGTGCAGCCGCTGGATTGCCTAAACTGGTCATTGGTTCCCTGCACGCCCGAGTTCGTGGTGGGAGTGGTCAATATCCGGGGCCGCTTGTACTCGGTGATGGACCTGGCCAGCTTTTTGGGCTTGAGAGGCCGTCACCTAACCGAGCAATCACACGTCCTGCTGGTTCGGGTGGGAGGGCAAGGCGGTGGCCCGGTCATGGAGCTTGGCCTGATCTCCGATACTCTGCCGGTGATAAACCGAATTGGCATCGAGGGGCTTCAGGAGCCTCAAGGCACGGTGTCCGAAGAGGCTCAGAGGTATTTCAAGGGCGTGACCGCGGAGATGACGACGTTGTTGAACATGGAAAGCTTGTTGTCGGACCCAGCGATAATCGTGGACTGGGCTTAATGAACCAGAGGCCCCCGGCGTGAATAAAGGCCGGCTGGCAAACCGCAGAGTTGGAGAGATGTAGATGTCCCTTGCGCATCCGGAAAATATCAAGGAACAGGGGCCGGCTCCGATGGGTGACACCAAAACAGGATGGCGCAGCATCGGGCGGGTGTTGGCGGGCCTGGTGCTGGTGGTGGCCTTGGTTCCCCTGGTGGTGGTGGCGGCGTTCACCGCGCTCAACGTCAAGGACGAAACCGAAAGAATGCGCGCGGGCTCGCAGAAGTTGGCCTCGGAGATGAAGTCCTTCGCGGGCGAGGAAACGGCAAATTTGGCCCGGGCGACCATGGACAACATAGATGACTATCTTCGGATGCACCTGATGGATGTGCGCTGGTTGTCGCGCACTCCCCAGGTGGTGCGGGCGGCCCAGGAGGCGGCGGTCAAGGCGAGGCGGATGGGCCTGGTGGGCATGAGCGAGGCCCGCCTGGAAGCCCGCATGAAGAACTCCCCGGCCCTGGACGACAACAAGTCCCTGGTCGCCGTTCTCAAAGGCCTGCAAGAGCGCATGCCTGCCTTCAAGGAAGTGTTTTTCACCGATAGCCACGGGTTCAACGTGGCCTACACCAACCGGACCAGTGATTTTGTCCAAGCTGGCGAGAATTGGTGGGAATCGGCCTGGAGAGATGGCGTCTACCTGGGGAAGGTGGTGTTCGACAGCTCGGCCAAGGTGTTCGCCATGGATGTGGCCTTGCGCATCGAGGACGCCCAAGGCAAGCCGGTGGGGGTGCTAAAGGCAGTCCTGGATGTTAACCAAGTCCGCCGGCGGGTGGCGGAGGTTGCCAAGGGCTTATCCAACGCCGAGGTGCTTTTGTTCGATGGTTCGGGGCGTCTTTTGGCCGATTCCAATGTGGGTGTGGACAATAACGACGGCAAGTTATTGGCGATTAATCTGTTCGCTAAAAAATGGGCCCCGGCCCAGGAAGCGGTGCGGCTTTCCCCCGGTGCTTCGGGTTACATGCTGGGCCAGCAAAACTTGAAAGGCCTGCCGGTGGTGGTGGGCTACGCGGCCAGCCTTGGGGGTAAGTATTTCAAGATCGGGGAAGCGGTCGAGATGCCCTGGTATCTGGCAATGAGCGTAAGCGAAGCTCATGCCCTGCGGCCGGTGAAGGCGCTGGCCAGCGCCGTGAAGACCTTGAACGAGGCCAAGTTGCAGGCCTTGTGGATGATGCTGGCTATCTGCCTTGGGGCCGCCTTGCTGGCCACCTTGGCCGCGTTGTTCTTCTCGCGGCGCATCACCCGCCCGCTTAAACAAATGGCCGAAGCCAGCAGGCGGCTGGGGGAGGGCGACATGACGGTGGATGTGCCGGTTTTGCGCCGGGATGAAACCGGCGTGCTGGCCCGGGCCTTCAATCACATGGTCGCGCGGGTGCGCACCTCACAGGCCGACATGGCCCAGAAGGCGCAAGAGGAGCGCGAGACCAAGCTGTATTTGGAGGAGACCATCAGCCAGTACGTGGCTTTTGTGGAGAAGGTGGGCCAAGGCGATCTCACCGCTTCGGTGACGCCGCCCAAG
>Ga0180009_10005068_pt1 | contig 14265 bp, 19 predicted proteins | sample OS_PC_MetaG_FD_123537 | JGI IMG/M metagenome (GOLD analysis project Ga0180009, IMG submission 123537) | Groundwater microbial communities from the Aspo Hard Rock Laboratory (HRL) deep subsurface site, Sweden - OS_PC_MetaG | ecosystem: Environmental > Aquatic > Deep subsurface > Groundwater...
GCTATTCTAGAGGCCTATGTCGGCCAAAAATGTCAAGGGATGCCGAACCCCTGAGCCGCTTCCCTTGTTTTATGAACCCCTGGGGGCGAGCGACATTCCTTATTAGGACGGCAGGCGCTCTGCCGAACGAAGTGAGGCAGAGGTGGACACGAGCGAAGGCACAAGGGCGAAGCAAATTTTTTGTCCCGCCAACGACGGGAGAAAAAATAGTGATGCCTTAATGAGCAAATCTTGCGAAGCAAGTTTTGCGAATGATGTGCCTGAGCGAGTGGACACAGGCTGGCTTCGGCTTCGTTATTGACGAATATTGGAGGGGTGGCGAGCGCAGGCAACGGAAGACACACGAAGTGTGGCTGAAGTCCGAGCACGCCAACCCGACACTCCTTAGCGAAGTCGTAAGTCGAAGCCAGCCTGCCTGCCATCCCTTGCTCACGCTTGGATTTTGGCACTCAGCCTGGCGTGGGAATAAGCGAGGATGAGCGGGTTGCTCTAACCTTTAAAACAATTCTTTAGACTAAGAATATGAGAGTTATTATAAACTTATCCAAATACGCAATGCCAACAAGACAACACCCGCTCATCCTCGCTCTACTTTAGCCCGCCCAAGCGGGCTTTGCAAGCCCAGCCTGCCCCAGCAGGCTGGGCGTAGCAAAAACCACCTCTGACAGCACCACCCAACAGGCCAGCAGGCCGTGGTTTGGCTTCCGATAGCCAAAGCCACACGCCCAAAACAGCCACCTACCTTTGCCAGCGAGATAAGTTTACCTAAAGAAGTTTTTGGAATCGATTAACTTAAGTTTTGTATGAGAGATTCGGAAGGGTTGAAATCTACGGTGATCCGTTCTGGTATGGTTATAATCTTTCTGGTTTTGGGATGACGGACTTTTCTTGAGGATCGTTTTTCTTTAGTGAAGGAGCCAAAACCACGCAAGGATATCCTTTCCCCTTTTTTAAGGTCCCCTGTTATCTCTGTTAGAATAAATTTTATGATCTCCTGGGATTCTACCTGGGTGAGAAAAAATCTCTTGGCGATGGCAAGGGTTAGTTCTCCTTGATTCATTTCTTCCTCTGTTCTTTTTCAATGTAGTCGTTAATGGCTTTGGATATCTTACCAAGATCGGTGGGATTCTGACGGATAATCTCTTCTGCTGTTTCCTGCCAGGTGAGATTTCTTTTTCCTAAGTGTTTTTCTACGGCTGAAATTATATCCTGATCCATAACCGTGTTGCGTTTGTCTGCTTGGGCTAATTCCCCGGCTTCTTTGAGCACAGTCTCTATTGCTGAATCAAACTCACTTATGGATCTTTTAACCGCGCTGTCTGAGGAACGCATCTTGAAGACATCCTTAAAGTATTCTTTAATTGTATTGAATTTAATAAACTCTGCTTTTTTAGGCATACTACCCCCTATGTTATCTTATGGATTATTAAATCTTTTATGGCTTTGTCTAATTTCTTTAGTTCAAATATTTTGAGTAAGTCTTCGCTCTTGCCGATCAACGGGACCATCTCTTCTTCTAACTTCTGGCTTAGCCGCTTGCCGGATATAGACTCAGCTTCTAATCCGTAGAGTATCTTTTTATCTTTCTTGGTTTCTTCCAGGTATTGTTGGTTTTTGTAATCTCTTTTGTGAACTTCTTTCAGCCAGTTTTTATTTTTTATCCGCATGGATTCAATATCTTTAATAATAACCCGAGAAAATTTTATCTCTTCTGGTGTGAGCATGTCCGGATGAATTAAATCTATTACCCTGGTATTAGGTATGCCGTAAAATTTTAGGTTATTCATAAAGGCGTCCCGGATGATCCAGCCGCTGGGATCATAGTCAACTATGCTGAATAGATAAAAAGATCGTTGCAGGTTAATTTTTGCTTCTTTTAAGGTGTCTACGAAATATTCTACGTTAAGGACAGATGGCTGGCCGCCAAGAGCAAGAATGGAAACATTGTATTTGTCGGCGATATCAGATAAAAATGCCTGATGGCCAAGTTTTTCTGAGAAAAGGATTATATTGGCATTGGCTCCTATCTTTCTGTTGGCTTGGTTATCGTCGCGAAAGCCGATATCTTTATATTCCATCACCTCTATTTCTTTTACCATGAAGACGATGTTATCAATGAGCTGAACGTATTGGTCTGTCTCCTTGGCCAAGGCTCCTGCCCGGGAAAGAGTTGGCTTGACGTACATATACCAGAATGTTCTCAGGAGTTCTTTTAAGGGCGGCTTCTCCCCTTTTATGATTCGTTCCCTGGTTTGCCAGACGATATTACGCATAAGTTTGGCAACGTTGACAGGATAGTCGGTAGCGCCTTCGCTAAAATTTTGTATCAGCCATTCTTTAGTCTGGTCGTGGATGAGCTCGTCATAGTGGCGGATACCGGCTTTACGTAATCTGTCTCTTAAGGATTGTTTTTTAGGCATATTTTTAATGTACAGCAAATTATCTTGTTTTGCAAGGATTATTTTGCTCTAACGAGAAATTTTTCTTTTAGAGTGTAAAAATAGGGTATCTGCAAATGAGGCTTTGAATTGCCGAATGATAGGGATGTTTAAAGATGATTCTCTCTACTTCTCGAGCTATCATATTGGAAGGCGCTAAGAAAGAGACGCTAAGAAAAAAATGCTTGACTTTTGTATGACATCAGTTAGAATAATTGGTGGAGAATTGACTTATGGCGAAAACTTATAAAGATGAATTGAACCGGGAGTTTATTGACCTTGAGACCGTGGCTGAGATTTTAGGCTTTTCTCAGAGACACACCAAGAGGCTTATCCGGACTAAAAATTGGTTATCTATTAAACGAGGTAAGAGATTTATCCTGATAGATGACTTCAAAAAAACCCACCCGGATTCCTTTTCTACCCTCTTGTCCAAAATTGAGCAGGCTGAGGTAGAAAAAACGGACATTTCGGACATAAAACGGACATCTGAGATTAAAAATGATGTCCAAGATGTCCAAAAAGTCCAAAATTTAGAGAAAATGGACAAGGAAATAGTAGAGTTTGAGCCTATTACCAACAAGGAAATCCTTTATCAAAAGACCGTAAATACTATCCAGAGGCTTGAAAAAACCCTGGCTAACATAGAGTATATCCAGAGGGATACCTTAAGAATAGATGGTCGGATAGAAAAGCAGGCTAAAGAGTTAAAGAACCTTACAGAGTTGGTTAAGAAACAAAGAGAGCCTAAAATAATCCTTTGGCTAAAGGGGATTGTTTTAGCGGCTATGCTTTTGATAACAGTGTTTCTGTTTGTTAAGGTTTATTTGATGTTAAAGACAATATAAGGAGTTTATGTGAACGTACTAGCCTTACGAAAGAAGTTTAACCTTACCAAAGAGGACCTTGCCTCAATGCTCGGCGTCTCTTCAATGGCTATTTACCGATGGGAAAAGGGGAAAGTAAAGATGAGGCTAATTGCCTTGAAGGGCCTGGAAAGAATTGAACAAGAGTTGGAGAGAAAAAGGAAACAAAAGAAATAAAAAATCAGAAATTATGGAAGAATTAGAAGGTATAAGAGGAAAAGAATTAGTATGGGTAGATAAAAATTTAGAGGGGCTACCCATTTTTTATTTTGGCAAGCATGCTGAAAATGTTATGCTCGAATTGGTTAAGAAAAAACAACTGATTCAAACAAAATTAAAAACTCCCGATGGAGAAAAATTCTTTATCTTAAATCCGAGTGCAAATTATGGTTTGTTACAAGGGTTTGATCAGGATGTCTATGTAGCAGTGATAAAAATTTTTAATGATTGGGCTAAGAAGCTTGGTTATTGCCCGAACAAAATAACAGTTCCAATAAAAGAATTGTGTTCTATTCAGAGAATCTCTAAAAGTGGACGTAGTTTTAGGGATATAACACTGTCTCTAGAAAAATTTGATGCTACGAGTTTCGCGGCAGGGAATACAATTCTTGTCAGGACAAAAAATAGGACTGATGAGTATTTTAATAAGAAATCTTATTCTATTTTTAAGGTAGATTTTAAGCGCAAGAAATCTATTTACATAGATAAAAATACAGGAGAGAAGAAGACAATTATAAAAGAGTATACTGCTACCATTACTTTGGATGAATGGTTAAGGAATAACATTGAGAATGGATTTACGACGGATATCGATGCTAATTTTTATTTTAATGAGATAAGGGGTGGCCGGACGCGGAAGCTCTATCAGACACTTAATTTTATCCGCTACACTAGCCCTGTATTTATACCTTATGACAAATTAATAGAGAGCCTTTCTATTGTTTCTAAAGAAACAAAACATATTAGAGAAGATATAAAAAGAGCGGCTGAGCCATTAATAGAAAAAGGGTTTTTAAGTAAAAAAATAGAATTTAGTGAGTCAAATGTAGGATTCTTTTTTAAACAGGTAAAGAGAAAAAAAGGAATAATGAAGTTCCCAAGATCCGCTGAAGAATTAGCAATGGGAAAAAGTTTGGTTATGGATATGCTAGAAGTATTGGGGGATGTCAAATCTGAAAGATTCTATTTTAAGGTGGCGCAATTGGTACCAAAAGAAGTAATCTACAAGTGTCTTAGTTTGGTGAGAGAAGTAAGTGAAACTACTCAAATCAAAAAGAGTAAGGGAGCTGTGTTTGTGGATATCTTGAAACGAGAGTGTCAACAAAGAGGTATAAAACTTTTCTCTAACCCCAAGCAAGAAAATGAGTTATTGTTACCAGCTGTGGATAACTTTTCATAGTAAATCGTATGGTTTCCCGACGAGACCGTGTCCTTTTTGCGACCGACCCGTGTCCTTTTTGCGACCGACCCGTGTCCTTTTTGCGACCGACCCGTGTCCTTTTTGCGACCGGGAATATAGTTAAGTTATTGATGCATAAGCAGTTCGGTTAATTTGAAATATAACGTTAAATAAACGTTAAATAAACGTTAAATAGGAACGATTTTTTAAATCTCTTTTTAAAACCTAAAAACACAAGAAATGAGCCCTAATATAAAATGCCTTACCCCACAGGAAGAGGAAAGGTTTCTAATGACCCTTAGGAACCGCAAGGACGCGGAAAGGGCTTATATGCTTTACCATTTAATGCTTATTACCGGTCTAAGGCTTTCAGAAGCATTAAGTCTTAATGTAGAGTATGCCGGCCGAGCCAAGGTTGAGCTAAAGGTTAAAGGATGGACCAAAAAAGGAGAAACAAAGGATAGGTTTAAGACAGTATATTTCCCAAAAGTTCTACAAGGGCATTTGAAAGAGTATTTGAAAGCCAAAGCAAAAAGAGGGGAGTCTCTTTTGCCAGAGGCGCCTCTGTTTGTTTCCAGAAATAGCGCCAGGATCAGCCCGCGCCAGGTGCAAAGGGATTTTAAGAAGTGGGTAAAAGAGAGTGGTATTGAATCAAATCTCTCACCACATGCCCTAAGGCATACTGTAGGGACAAGGCTTCTAAAGGAATTCAAAAACGCTAAATTGGTTCAGCGATATTTAGGGCATTCAGATGTGGCGACGACGTTGAGGTATTATGTGGATGTGTTTCCGGAAGATCTGGAAGAAGCGGCAGAGATGCTGGCGGAAAAATGAGGTATAAAAATGAACGACGAGCATAAAGAAGCAAAGAAAATCAAAGAGGTGTTAAATATGAAGAGACTCTGTATTCTCACCATTCTCAGTATGCTGTTAACTAACATAACTTACGGCGGTTCTGAGCAAGGATTAGAAAAAGTCACGTTAAAAATTGAAGGAATGACTCTTTCGTGTTGTGTCCTGATTATAAGGGATGCTTTATTGAAGACTAACGGCGTTAAAAGAGCTTCTGTAAGCTTTGAAGATGCTTTAGGCGTGGTTGAGTTTGAGGCTGACAAAGTAACTACTGAGCAGCTGGTTGAAGTGGTGAAGGAAGCAGGTTATAAAGCTTCGATCAAAGAAATGGGCAAAAGATATGAGATGCCCAAAGAGGCTAAAAAAGAAATTGAAAACAAGTTCAGAGAACTGAGTAAGAAATACAAAATACCAGAGGAAGACCTTGAAGAACATTGGAATTTTGTCAGAAAAGAGGCTGAAAAGGTTTTTGAAAGTTGTTGCGAGTGGGCATTGTCCCGTGGTATGAAAATGGAGGATGCTGAAAGTTATTGTAAAAGTGCAATACTTGCGGCAATCGGCGAATATTCTTGGGCCAAGCAGATTTAAGACAAAAAGGATAAAGGGGTAGGTATATGAATGAAGGTAAATCCAAAGGTGAAATTTTGAAGGTCAAACCACCAACTGATTATCCTCCAGAGGAAGGTTGTTACCTGCGGGGTAACGATTTTTCGCCAGTGGCTGTTGTGGTTATGCTAAATTACCCTCGAGAACAGACCCCACCTGAGATAGAGCAGTTAGTTAGGGTAGCGATTGAAAAGGGCGCAGCTTTGGCAGGTTCATTGCAGACCGAGAATATTGGGATTGAGAAAATCGTGATTAATATCGTGGCAAATCCCAACATCCGATATTTAATCCTCTGTGGAACCGAGGTTGCTGGACATAACACAGGGGATGCGCTTAAGTGCCTCCTTGAAAATGGCATTGATGAAAGGCGCACCATTGTTGGTTCTAAGGCCATAACTCCATATCTTTTTAACCTACCCCTTGGATCTATTGAACGTTTTCGAAAACAGCTGAGACTGGTTAACTTGCTAAATGAGATGAATCCCGAAGTTGTGGAAAAGGCGGTCTGGGCATGTTACCAGGAAGAACCAACTAAATTTAAAGATTACACCCTTTATGATCTTGGAGCGTATTCAGAGCCAGCAATATGTTCCAAGATTACCTGGAGGATTAAAAAGCCACAAGAGATCGAAGATTGGGAGATTGACGATGTCTTGAAACAAATAAGAGGCAAGTAAAAATGGCAAAAGTAAGGAGGTGAAAAATATGGAAATAGAACAAATAGAGAACAGACAGAGAGGAATAAACATTGTGCTCGGTGCTCTTCAGGCCGCTAGTAGAGGTATCTGCAAAAGCTGCATCGGTCTGGAAGGTGCAAAGACTAAGGTGGGTAAAATGGTAAAGAAGCTTGGCATGGACTTAGACGCTGCCTCGATTAGCTGTGAGAAGACAAAGGCAGACTTACAGACCCGCATAGATAGTCTTTCTAAGGTAGCTGAAGAGCTCGAGGTAGCAGAAGAGTGCGAGTGCCAGAAGACTGCTGGAATTTGCAAGATGGGGGAAGGGTGCTTTGTAAATGCGTCAGTAGACTTGATGAAACTCGTCCAATAGTCTTTTTCTGCTCTTTATAAACCATGAGAGGAGGTAAAGAACCATGGCCGAACGTCTTTGCAAATTCACGGGCAAAAAGCTAAATTTTCCTGAGGATTGTAAGGATTGCGAATATTTAAAGCCTCGGGGAAAGATAAGCTGTTGCGCTTACAAAGGAGCCGCGAAGAAGAGTCGCTGCAAGTGATGGCATGTAAAAAAAGAGGACTTGTAACTTTATTTAACAGTGGCTAAAAGGCTATCGGCTATCGCCCTGCGTCCTAATTGCCCTTCGGCAACTTCTTTTAGCCTGCTACCGTTATCCGAGAGATAAGTACTGCTGGTTGCAATGTCGCAAAAGTAAGACTTTTGCGACGTTGGGGTGGGGAGTTGAGCACAAAATAGAGGGGAATTGGTGGAGTTTTGCGACGTTCAAAGGGAATGCATGAAGAAATTAACCTATGAAAAAGCGCTCTTTCTCATAATTGGGTTTTTGGTTTTGCCTTCTTTGGCGCGCGCGGATGATTTTGTTCTCAGCGGTTATACTGAAGTAGGGAAGAGGTCCACGTCTGAAGATTACGAGGAAGAAGACACGGACGATGATTATGCTTATCAAAACTATCATCTCAAACTTGAACAGGAAGTGTCTGACCGGCTAAGCTATGATATCAGCTCGTTTATCTATAAAAAAGACTACAAGTCCAGAGATTCTTTAGATAATATCTCAAGACTCTTCAAGACTAACTGGTCTTATTACCTCAGGAAACTCAAGGAAGAAACTCTAGAGTTAGGTTTTAAACTAAAGTATAAAGAGAAGCGTTATAAAAACACACCCAGCAGTGAATATGACCAGATTAGCGCAGCGCCAACGCTTACATTTAAGAAAAAGGATCTCTATACCGTTGATTTAACTGCCGGGATTGATAATTATGATTATTTAGCGCCGGGAGAGAAGGATCAACTTAAGATTTTTAGTTCGCTGGGGGGAGATAGATATTTCCTGGGGAAGAAATTAATGCTTACTTCGGCTTACAAAATAGAAACACTTGAACAAAAAATAACAAATCGCAAAAGGACCAAACACGAGGTTATGGGAGGCTTTGATTATTTATTTGACCTTCCCTGGCTCTATAAAATTACTACCCGGGCAGGCTGGGGCCAGAGGGATACTAAGGAAGATGAGGCAAGAGACGAAGATTATGACTACGAGTATTGGAGCTACTACACTAAGACCGAGCATAGGATTAACCCCAAATTAAAAACAGATCTAAAATATCAATACTTCAAGAAAGATTACATTAGCGCTGATTTAGACCACGGGGGTTTTTATATCCAGAATTCCTGGGATTATGAAATATTAGATGATGAGAAGCAAAGGATCGGATTTGATTTTGGCGTCGAGCATAAGGATGTAAAATATGAGCTAAAAAGCGGGAATGATTATCAGAAGGAGACAGTTGAAGTAAAGTTTAGTTACAAGAGAAAGAAAAATTGGCAGACTTCAGCGGGATTAGAGCAAAATTTTTATGACTTTGATGATTCAAGCAATGATAAAAAAAGGACCTATGTTAAACTCTCAGGGGAAAAATTATTTTTAGAGGGAGATTTGGTTTTATACTTAGATTTAAAATATAGATACACAGATTACGAGCAGAAAGACGATAAAGAACAAGAGGCAGTAAGGTTGGCATTCAAGTATAAATTCTAGAAGAGGAGGCTTATGCCCTGGCTTAAATTTGATGAGAAACAATGGGAAGAGCTCAAACAGGCGCTTGAGCGTGTAGTAAATGTGGCTAAAGAGATTCAACTAGAGATGAAACGCGCTAACGATCTAAAAGAAAAAGAATCTAAAAACCCTAAGGAGACCTAAACTATGGAGCTTGTTTTAAAACTTTTAGGTATTTTATTTGGGGTTTTGGCCAGGACCCTGGTTCCCTATTTAAGAAAATTAAAACAGGGAAAGGTTAAGAAATTCTGGAATGGTTACTGGATTCAGGCCGTGGCTTCGCTTGCCTTAGGGGTAATGACTACGCTTTTAATATTCCCTCAATTTAATGTGACTAAACCCGGGGTGGGATTAGAGGCCTCAGTTAAATTATTCTGCCTTGCTTTTGGCTTTGGTTTTGGTTGTAATAGTATAATTGCTGAAGCGGCCAAATGGACAGGCCAGAAGGCCGTGGTTTGGCCTCCTTTGGCCAAAGCCACAGAAAAAGGAAAAACAAGATGAGTAGATTCGGTTGTATTAGAGATAAGTTTGATGATAGAGATTATTTAATGCGGCCGTATTTGCCAGTAGTAAAGTTGCCTAAGAAGGTTGATTATACTGAAGAGATGTCGCCGGTAAGAGATCAGCAGACCGAAGGAGTTTGCGTTGGCTTTGCCACAGCCTCTGGCATGAAGGAATATCAGGAGTTGCTTGATTACGAAAAATTAGTGGAGCTTTCCCCGCGTTTTGTTTATGCCGAAGCTAAAAAGATCGATGGTGTACCAGGGTTAGAAGGAACCACTATTCGCGCAGGCCTACAGGTGCTTAATGCCAAAGGCGTCTGTCAGGAAAAATTCTGGCCATATCAACCACATCAGAAGGATAAACCTAAAGAAGGCGCTTTTAGTAATGCAAAGAAGTTTTGTATTATGACTTATGCGCGCATACTTAATTTAGATGAGTTGCGTATGAGCTTGGCGACAAAGGGACCGGCAGTATTAGGAATTCAGGTCTTTAAGGGGATGCTTAAGACAAAGACCGGAATTGTGCCTTTGCCTAAGAAGGGTGAAAGAAATATAGGTGGCCATGCAATTTGCGCTGTAGGTTACGACGATGAAAAAGAATTAGTCAAATTTAAAAATTCCTGGTCTGAAAAATGGGGCCAGCAAGGCTTTGGCTACCTGCCCTATGTCTATATTGAGCGCTACATGATGGACGCATGGAGCTCAGTTGATATTGAGGATCCCAACCCGCTTACACTGGCAAGTGTATTGAATTACAGAGAGCGAGCTCATCTTAAAGAGAGGAGAGATAAAGGTGGCTACGCAGAAAATTCTCGTTGTTGAGGATGATAAGCATATTTCTAAGCTCGTTAAGTACAATTTAGAAAAGGCGGGCTTTGACTCTACTGTGACTATTACCGGAGAAGAGGCATTAGAGGTTTTGGACCGGGAAGCCGTTGATTTAATAATACTGGATATAATGTTGCCGAAAATGGATGGCTTTGAAACCTGTAAGCAGATAAAACAGGATAAAAAATTATCCCATATTCCTGTTATAATGCTTACCGCAAAAGGAGAAGAGGTTGATAAAGTGGTAGGTTTTGAATTGGGAGCAGATGATTACGTAGTAAAACCTTTTAGCCCAAGAGAGCTGGTTTTGCGTGTAAAGGCAATTTTGAAGCGTGGGGAACCAAAAGAGGAAGTAAAAGATATTTTGAGTGTGGATAAATTAACGGTGGACATTCCTCGCCATAAAGTTACGATTGACAAAAAAGAAATAACATTAACTCAAATTGAGTTTAAACTCTTAGTTACTCTTATGCAAAGGAAGGGTAGAGTGCAGTCGAGGGACTCATTACTTGAAGATGTCTGGGATATAGCTGCTGATGTTACTACCCGCACCATAGATACTCATATTAAGCGCCTAAGGCAAAAATTAGGTAAAATGGGAAAGATGATTGAGACCGTAAGAGGTATTGGTTACCGGTTTAGTGAGGAAGATTAATTTTGAGAATAAATATTCACTATAAGATTGCATTTCTTTTTGTAATAGTTATCGCAATTGTTTTCTTAGGTGTATATGTCTACCTTAATAAAAATTTGGAAGAATTTACTTATAGGCGCATAAAAACTAATGTCACTAAGCAAATTGCGTTAAGTAAAGTATATCTTGAAGCAAAATCCTTAGAAAATATTACAGCATACGATTTAGATACTGTTGCTGATAAGATTGGTAGAGATTTAGGTTTAAGAGTTACTATTATTGGACTTGATGGCACTGTTTACGGAGATTCAGAGCTTGAGACAGATGCACTGGTTAACGTTGAGAACCATCTCTATCGCCCTGAGGTTCAGCAGGCTATTAAATCCGGAATTGGTGAAAGCAGACGCTTCAGCACTACTCTAAAGAAAGATATGCTTTATGTTGCCTCGACTTACGGTAAAGAGAAATTACAAGGTATTATCCGATTATCAATTCCGCTTCTTGAAGTTGAACAAATATCTATCCATTTTAAAAAAATACTCACTGCTGCAATTCTAATTGCTTTTATTCTGGCAATTATTATTAGTTTTCTAGCCTCAGGCTTTATTTCAAAACCTATTAGGAGTATGTCTTTGGCAGCTCAAGACATAGCACATGGTAATTTTTCTAAGAGAGTGCGGGTTTCGTCAAACGATGAGATAGGAGATTTGGCAAAAGCCTTTAATTATATGTCAGAGCAGGTAAAAGCACGAATCGAAGAAGTTAGTGCGAATAAATCCCGATTTGAGGCAGTATTATTGAGTATGTTTGAAGGGGTTATGGTTGTTGATACAGAAGGTACGATTTTATTAATGAATCAGGCACTTAAAGATTTCTTAAGAATCACTGGAGACCCTTTAGGTAAAAAACCTCTTGAAGTAATACGCAATATCGAGATTCAAGAAATGGTGGATAACACATTAAATTATAAGCATGGGCTGGTATCTGGAGAAATTTCAATCCTGCTTCCCGAAGAGAAAGTTTTATTAGTGCATGCGACACCAATCAAGAAAGACGCGGATATCCAAGGCGCAGTTTTAGTATTCCATGACGTAACGAACTTAAGACGGCTTGAAAAAATCCGTCAGGACTTTGTGGCTAATGTATCCCATGAACTCAGGACTCCTATTTCCAGCATCAAAGGGTATGCCGAGACCTTGCTGGAAGGAGCTTTAAAGGACAAAGAAAATGCTAAAGATTTTTTAAAGATTATTCTTTCTGATTCCAATCGTCTCGCAAGCTTGCTAGATGATCTTCTAAATCTCTCTAAAATAGAATCAGGCAAACTCGTTATGGAAACGAAATCTTATAAATTATTGCCTCTTGCAGAAAAGGTTGTATCAAGCTTAAAAGGACAGATAGAGAATAAGTCAATTGCTATCACGATTAATATCCCCAAAGATTTGCCTGATATCTTTGTTGACGAGACAAGGATAAAACAGGTTTTACTCAACCTTATTGATAATGCTATAAAGTACAATCGTCCCAATGGAGAAATTTCCATAACAGCTTTCGAAATAAACAATTTTATCAAAGTCGACATTACTGATACCGGCATTGGCATTTCCGATAAAGATTTACCTCGGCTTTTTGAACGGTTTTATCGTGTAGATAAAGCTCGTTCTCGCGAATTAGGTGGAACCGGTTTAGGACTTTCTATTGTTAAGCATATCATTCAGGCGCATAATGGCGAGGTTTCTGTTCAAAGCGTAGAAGGGCAAAGCTCCACTTTTAGTTTTACCATCCCCAAGGCTTAAAAGCCTTCGCATTTCTTAAAAATCCCTCATATCAAAATTCACAAAGATTTCACATATCCTTAATTTTATCTTCACAGTCATATTGTATTCTTTCTCTTGAAAACAGTTAAAAGCGAAAGGAGGTGAATAGTGTTTGAATCAGAGAGATTATCGAGATTACATCGTGACTATCTGGCTAGTTTCTTGCGTTCTCAGCTTTCAACATTGCAAAACGTATTAAGCAGCGTTGAGAATTCGGATAGGTATGATGAGGAGTATGTTTTGGGAATCAACCAGACGCATCGAACGGGATATGAAAAGTTTTAGGAAAGCATGTAGTAATTAAAGGAGGCTTGAAAGATGAAGAAGATAATTTTTATCGCAATTGCCGGGATAGTCATAAGTTTGGCTTTAGCAAATCAATCGTTTGCAGGCGAAATTGATATCTTAGTAGACAAGTTAGTGGAGAAAGGATTTCTTACGCCGGTTGAAGCCCAGATTATTTTAGATGAAACAAAGGCGGAGGTTGCAAAAGAAGTAGCCCAAGGGGAATCTTATGCGCTTCCTAAGTGGGTGCAAAATATTAAATTCAAAGGGGACTTAAGGACTCGCTATCAATGGGAGAAAAGAAAAGGTAGCGAAGAACGACATAGGGCAAGAATTAGGTTTAGATTGGGTTCAGAGATGAAAGTCACTGACAACGTTAAAGTCGCTGCCGGGTTAGCAACCGGAGGAACAGACCCTCGTTCAACAAATGAGACCCTGGATAATACATTTGAAACTTCAGATATCAGACTGGATTATGCATATGCACAATATACTCCAGTATCATGGTTAGCTCTTCAAGGCGGCAAAATCCAAGGGATGCCTTTTTGGGTTCCTTCGGATCTCCTATGGGATTCGGATATCAATCCTGAGGGAATTGCTGTTAACTTAAATCACGGGTTATCTTCAAATATAGATGCTTTTTTCAACGCGGGATTGTTTATTTTGGATGAAGCGAGCAGTGATACTTCTGATCCTTTTATGTATGTGTTGCAGCCGGGTGTCGATATCAAGCTTAATGATGACATTAATCTAAAGACTGCTGTTGCTTATTATGGTTTTGACAATATAAAGGGTGGCACGCTAGACCATTCAAGCGGGACGAATTCTTTGTCTGGAGGGGGCTTGCAGTACAATTATGATTCTCTCGGGGTAAGCACTGAGCTAGGATTTAAAAATCCTTTAGGTATAGAAGCTGTGCCGTATTTCGCTCTAATTGGCGAATATATAAACAATTTTGACCCCCCAAGCGATAATGATGGATTTCTTGTAGGTTGTGCAGTAGGGGAGCAAAAAGTAGGCAAGAAAGGACAATGGCAGGCAAAGTATCTTTATAGGCGCTTGGAAAGAGACGCTTTTACCGATACTTTCCCAGACTCAGATTTTTATGGCGGCGAAACTAATGTCAAAGGCCACGAAGCAATATTTCAATATGGCCTGCTTGATAATGTAATATTGGGGTTTGATTACTATTACACAGAACCAATCAAGGGGACTGTAAAGAATAAGGAGCATCTCTTTCAGACAGATGTTGTATTTAAGTTTTAAAATTTGCAGAGAATTTCCA
>Ga0180009_10005070_pt1 | contig 14261 bp, 8 predicted proteins | sample OS_PC_MetaG_FD_123537 | JGI IMG/M metagenome (GOLD analysis project Ga0180009, IMG submission 123537) | Groundwater microbial communities from the Aspo Hard Rock Laboratory (HRL) deep subsurface site, Sweden - OS_PC_MetaG | ecosystem: Environmental > Aquatic > Deep subsurface > Groundwater...
ATCCCATGGCAGTATTATAATCACCTACAGACAAAGAAAAAAGTGATTCTTTACCAACGGCCGTATTTCCATCTCCACTATCGTTAGTATATAAAGCACTGCTGCCTACCGCAGTATTATCAGAGCCGGTGGAACTACCCAAGGCTGATGAACCGACAGCCACATTGTTAGTTCCTCCAATATTTCCGTATAAAGCAGCAATACCAACACCCACATTACTATTCGCTCCATCATCTATTGCTCCGGCATTATTTCCCAAAAATACTGAACTGCCATCGCTTATGCCATCACCCAAACTATTGATGGTAATGCCACCGAGAGATCCTGTAACATCTAGATTACCATTAATGCGCACAAGGTTATTATCAAACTCACCATATATTAATGGTGTTGCAATGTCGGAGTTATCTATATATAGTTTGTTGGAGCCGGTTTCGTTGTAACCCGCTCGATAACCCAAAAAAATGTTACTGCTACCTGTGGTCATTCTTCCGGCATTATATCCCAATGCAACATTTTCGTCTCCTAAAATATTTGAATATAATGCTGTTACGCCAATTGCAGTATTATATCTGCCCTCAGTATTATTCCACATAGAACTTGAGCCCACAGCAATATTCCCTGCTCCAATGCTATTGGTTCCTGCGTTTTTATAGAGGGCATAATTACCAATTGCAATATTATAAATTCCGGAAACATTTTCGCGTAATGCTGAAGATCCAATTCCTACACTGGAAGTACTTCCACCAGCGGAAAGTCCTGCATTTGAACCCAGAAAAACTTCTCCGCTGCCGCCTTTAGCATCGGTTAAATCATTAATTGCCAGTGTGCCTGAGCCAACAACTGCCCAGTTGGTAGCGTTTCTATAGTAAAACCCGGAAACCCCATCTGTTTGGTATATCATCAATCCCTCAACGGGGTTGACGATGGCATCGCGTTCGGCTTCCGTCATGCGGGGAATCAGAACACCTTTGGCGGTAGAACTTACATCGAGTGCGGCAGAGGCATCGGGCAAAGCTCCACTGGAATTGATGGCAACTTGCGCCCCGGAAGTAATTGTACACAGCATCATGGTAACTGCGAGTACCATTCGACTAAACTTTTTCATCGTGGAAGGTTTTTATGCAAACTTTGGCGGCAAAACTAGGTTGATCAACTATACCGAACAATGGGGGTAAATACTGAAAATGATGCATAAGCTGGGGCTAATGGGGGTAAATACCCATTGATTGAAAGGTTGGGATGGGGAGGAAGGGAACACAAATGACACGGATTGAACGAATTATCATGGTTTTTTTATCCGTTCAAATCCCTGTAATTCCATCAACCGGAAATGGGATAAGGGCATAGAAACGTAAAGTTCACACCCCAACCAACCTATGCCTAATGGCAAATATCACCGCTTCGATCATGTTTTTGGCGTTGGTTTTTTGAACGATGGCGGCCCGGTGTTTTTCTACGGTGCGCTCGCTTATAAACAGGCTCTCGGCGATTTCGTGGGTGGATTTTCCGGTGCATATTTCTTTCAGCACATCCTTTTCGCGTGCCGAAAGTTCTACCTCTGTGGAGGTGAGTTCGGCGCTATGCTCATCCTTTCGGAAAATATGGGAGAGCTTTTCTACCAGACTTTTTGAGATGATGTGGTAATCGGACGAAAACAGTTCGATGGCCTTACCCAATTCTTCCAAATCATTGCTGCTCAAGGCGATATCGCTTAAGGCGTACTGACCACTGCTCAGGTTGATCAGCGTGCCCACCAAACAGTCACGGCCTTTGAAATAGGAAAATCCGCCCATGAGCTTTACCTGAATTTGCTTTTTCCACTTGTCGCGCAACGAAAACTCCATCGAAAACTCCTTTTCGTGGTTGGCCACGCATTGTTGCATGCGGAGGGTGAGCTTGTCGCGGTCGGCTTCGTCGGCCAGATGGGTCAATCCTGTTTCTTCGAGTTCTACCTGTGGATATCCGGTCAGGTCGCTCAGCTTCCGGTTTACCACAATAAAATGGTTGTTCTGACAAATAAACACAACATGCGGATGGTTGTTGAGCAGGCTCATGAATTTTTCTTCGTTGGCCTGAAGCAATTTATCCCGTTTACGAATGCGGGTATTGAGTGAACTCAAGAGGTCGTTGAGTTCGAATGGCTTGGTAAGGTAATCATCTGCTCCCAATTGCATGCCCATTCGGATTTCGGAGGGAGACGTTTTTGCCGTTAGGAAAATAAACGGAACGGCATGGGTGGCAGGCGATTCGCTGAGGATTTTAAATACCTGATACCCATCTACTACGGGGATATTAATGTCGCAAATAATGGCCAGGGGCGTTTTGGAAAAGGCCTGTTGTATGCCCAATGCCCCGTTTTCGGCATGTATCACCTCAAAACCTTTGATTGTCAGGTAGTTTTTAATGGTTCCTGCCAATGCCACATCGTCCTCAATTAGCAATATCTGTTTTAAAGTCCCCATGTTTTCATTCATTTACCTCGCCAAAAGGCAAAAATACACCAATTGTGGTGCCCAACTTCAATTCGCTTTTTATTTCGATGGTTCCCGAATGCAGTTCCACACAACGCTTTACCACCGACATGCCCACTCCGGTGCCTTTAATGGCCTGTGCGTTGGCTCCCCGATGGAAGTGTTCAAAAACGCTCTTCACGTCTTCGTCCGACATGCCAATCCCACGATCGATTACATGCAAAACAATCTTGTTATCAGGGGTTTGTTCCACTTTCAGCTCAACGGCTTTGTTTCCTGAAAATTTTAACGCATTGATGAGCAAATTGCGGACAATGTGGGTGATTAGCAACGGATCGACTTTTACTTTTCGTTGGTTGAGGAGGTTGCTTAACACAATTCTGGAACGGTATTCGGGCAAGGTATGAAGCTCGTTCACCAGTTTTTGAAATAACTGATTCAAATCCACAGCAGTGGGGTTAAACTCCAGCATGGTTTTGCTGTCGAGCATTTCAAAATTTTTAAGCATGGTTAGCAAATTGTCCACGCCACCCATAATGTATTTTAATGTTTCTCTTCTGATCGACGAATCCATCTCTTCAAAATAATCCCTGAGCAATTGGGTATTGGACGAAATAATGGCCATGGGGGTACGAAACTCGTGGTTCACGGTAGAAATCATCTGACTTTTCAACTTGTTAAGTTCCTTTTCCTGAACAAGTAGTTCGTTTACTTTCTTTTCGCTTTCGCCGATAAGGTGGTTTTGATAACGAATTTTGCGGTACAATAAGGCAATGTAAATTAGCAAGAAAAGCAATATTACCGCTGCAATACCTGAGATATACAATGCGGTGAGACGACCGTGGCTGGTTTTTTTCTCCGAATCCAGTTCCAGGTTTTTCAATTCCAGTTCGTCGAGTTTTTGGTTGAGTTCGAATTGGTTTTTCAGGTTGGCTATTTTCAGGTTGGTTTCGGCGAGGTAGGCCGAATCTTTGGCCTTTTCGTAAAGCTGCTGATAAACATACGCTTGGGTAGGATTGGAAGCGAGGTAATAATACTGGTTGAGCGATTTATAGGCATCTATCACCACTTTTCCGGCATTGATTTCGGTGGCCAAATTCAGTGCTCGGGTAAGCAAAGGCAGGGCTTTCGCTAACCTGTTTTCGGCCATGTACATCATTCCCAGCGAGTTGGAAAAAGCTGCCATATCGTATTTGTTTCCTGTGGCTTCACTTATTTCTAAAGCCTCTTGGAGCAATGCTTTGGCTTTTTGGGTTTGATGTTGTTTTTCGTACACCGCACTCATGCGCTCCAGTACATGCGCCCGCGAGGTTTGGTCTTCTTGCATCAGGGCTTCGTCCAGCGCCTTTTGGTAATAAACCAGCGACGAATCGGTTTGATTTAAAAAGTCGTAATCGAGACCCAGATTGATCAATGCCACCAGAAAGCTGTAAGTATCCGATTGATCGTGGGCTGTTTGGAGTGCTTTTTTGTGGTAGGTCAACGCTTCGGTGTAATTGCCGTATTTTGAATAAATTGCGCCAATGTTGTTGAGCGAGTAGGCCAGCTTTTCGGTCAGGTTGTTGTCTTTGCGCAGTTCATACGATTTAATGAAAAAGGCGAGGGCAGTTTGGTCGTCGCCCAGGTAATGATACACCGCACCCATGTTGTTCAGTGCCGCGGCCACACGATCGGGGCGTTTGATTTGCTCACCCACTGTTTTCACTTCATCAAAATGCTGCAAAGCCTCAAAATAGCGTCCCATTTTCATGTACAAGCTGCCCAGGTTAGTGGCAAAATAGATGACACCCAGTTGGTCGTTCATTTGTTGGCTAATTTCTTTGGCACGGATGGTTAAATCGATGCTTTTTTGCAAATTGCCTGCACTTTCGTAGATATTGCTGAGTACATCAAAGGCATCGGCGGTGTAGTATAAATTGTTTTTTTCTTCCGCCAAACCGAGCATTTTATGGGCATAAAGCAACGCTGAATCGATGTTTTCCGACCTAAACGCCTGCGAAAGGCTTTTCAGTGATTTCAACCGCAGGGTATCGTTGGTTTGGTGTGCCCACTGCAACTTCAGGCTATCGATGGAAAGAGGTGGCTGTTGTGCCGGAAGCACTTGCCATAAACAGAATAATAGTAATGTTACACGTAGCTTCATAAGGCGCACAAGGTAAGTTTTATTTGCCTGTATAATTCAAGTGAGGTGGTAATTTATAATCTTTGAAAAATAAGCATAAAAACCCTTACAGATTTAAGGATAAAACTTAGCCTAAGAACATGGCAAAATGCACGGCAATCACCTTTCCATCGTGAAACAGTTGGGTGCGTGGGTCAGCCGAAAGGATAAAGGACTTTTTAAGGGGTTTGTTGAGCAAGGATTCCAGACCCCGCAGGTGTCGCGCATCTGATGCGTCAATTTTTTCACTTTGTTTAATTTCAAAAGCATAGAAGCCGTCTTCCTGTTCAATTAGCAGATCAACTTCCTTGCCGTCATGCGTGCGTAAGTGGAACATTTCTGCCCGAATTTGATAGTTTTTGATTTGTTTATACATTTCCGTAACCAGCGTACTCTCAAACTCATTTCCGGTCATTCGCCCTCTTTTTTGAAGAACAGCTTGAAGAACGCCGTAATCCATAAAGTGAATTTTGTGCATTTTAGAAAGTCTTTTGTTCAGGTTTCCGGCCCAGGCAGGCAACATAAAAAGCTGATAACTCATCTCGAAATACTGTAGGTATCTTTGGGCTGTTTTGCTGTTTAGCCCGATACGTCTTGCTGATTCAGAGGCGTTAAACAAAGTGGATGTATTGGCGGCAAGCAACTTTTGTAACTTGATAAATGGCTCCAAATCGCGAAAGTTGGCCAAATCGCGTACATCGCGTTCCAGATAGGTGTGAACGTAATTGCTTAACCAACTATAGCGCTCTTCTTCGTTCAGGTTGTCGTTGCAAAGTGCCGGATAACCGCCATATTTATTGAAATGATCCCATGCACGTTGTTTTTTGGGCATTTCCTGATCCAGCAGCCATGAAGGAATTATCTCAGGTAAATCCCCTTCTGTTAGCAGCCTTGCAAAAAGTGATTTTTTTACTTCTTCGTCCCAGGAGTGGGTGGCCAGTTCAGTCAATGTCAAAGGAAATATTTCAAAAATGCTGACCCTGCCGGCAAGGCTTTCCTTTACTTTTTGGAGCAACAGCAATTGGCTCGATCCCAGCAGTATATATCTTGGTTCTGTCCATTGATCGTAAACCGATTTGATGCTCTCGATTAATGAAGGCTCTTTTTGCACTTCGTCAAGTATGGCTCGGGGATATAAACTTTTCCATTGACCGGCGTTCATCGCCACGTAGGTTGATCTCAAAACCGGATCTTCAATGGAGATGTACGTGTAGTCGCCAAAAACTTTTCTGGCGAGGGTTGTTTTACCGGTTTGTCTTGCCCCCGTCAATACAATGATTCGTCCGGAATCTTTTTCCGACCTATCCCTGATTTGATCTTTAATAATCCTGTTGCGCATGACTCATATTTTATTCCTACCGCTAATTTTTCGCATAACGTGTCAACAAAATTACAAATAATATTCAAGAAATCACCCTCTAATTCCAAAATTTACGCCGAATTTAGGAATTATATTCCAAAATATACGCCGAATATCGGAATTGTATTCCAGAATTTACATCATCAATGTGACGTCAATTTGCTGGTTACAAGCAAAAAACCTCCTTTTTGTTCTGTTCAGGCTTCGGTGAATTGCCTAAAATGCCAGCGAAAAGAGTAAAGGCAGAGTAAGCACACTGAGCACCAGCGTTACCATGATGGCAAGAGAAACCAGATCGGGCCGGCAATTGTATTGTTTGGCAAAAACAGCCGCGAGCATAGCCGAGGGCAAAGCGGTTTCAATCACCACAATTTCGCGCATCATGTCGGTGAAATCAGGATGGTGGGTGAGCCAAAGAGCCAGCAAGGGTTTCACTCCCAATTTGAGAATTACGGCCATCCCCAAAAACAGGTAGAGACTTTTTACCGACTTAAATTCAACAACCAACCCGATGGTAATGGTCACCATCAGCAAGTTGGCTTGTCCGATGAGTTTGAAAATGCGGATAAAAGTTGAAAAAATCGCCTCATCGTGGTTCAGAGGTAAAAACGAAAAACCAATGCCAGCTATTAAGGCGATGAAGATAGGGGATACAAAGAATTTTTTCACCGATTGAGCAATATCCCGCTTCTGGATATTGGTTTGTCCGAAATACATGGCGATGAGCGGACCAAAAATAAACAACAGCAATCCAACGCCAAATTCGGAGGTTACCACAGCCTCTTCCATAGCCATGGAGTTGTTTGGAAACACTTGCTGGATAATAGGATAGCCCAGCATGGTGGTCATGCCAAAGGCCGAAACCAAAATCAGTGCTCCTTTTACATCACGCTTTAGTTTAAGCAAAGAAGCCAGCGCCCAGGCCAGGATTATCATGCCAATTTCAACCACCGCCATGATGAGAGCCATTTTAACAAACCGATCGTCAAATTCCTTGACCACCAGCGACGAAAAGATAAGGGCAGGCAGCGTTAGCTGAAGCACAATGCGACTAAACAGCAGGCTGTCCTCTTTTTTTAGGAAGCCAATTTTTTTGAGCCAAATCATCACGGCAATGATGGCTAACATTACGACTACCCCTTCGAGGAGGCTTTGGGTGGTGTTCATGGTTGTGAGTATAAGGTTGAAAAACAGGTAAAAATAGGAAAAGCGTTTGAGCAAATTATAAGAAGGCAGTTAAAAAACCCACCTTCATCCCAAATCAATCAAGAATCAGGTGAGTTAAAACCAAAAATCCTACCTTTTGATTATTTTTCTTTTTCCAGTTTTTCCACTCTTTGAAGTAGCTCTTCGATGAGTTTTTGTTGTTGCTGTATGATCCCCAGCGATTGTTCAACAAGTGATGCCTCAACAGTTTGCCCGTCTATTTTTTCAATCACCACCAGTTTTTCACCGGTCATTTCTTCGAGCAATCGGATTGCCCTAAGCATGTCCACGTTAATTTTTTCGCCAACTGCATGGTTTTCGCTGAAGTACGACCAGGCCATAGGCTCACTTTTGCTTGTCATGGTGAAATTGTGCGGCGACAGAGTTGTTACATTACCGGCTTCATCGCGTACTTTTAGTTCGCTTGAACTGGTTACATCTTCAGTGTACAACAAAACACCATCCGCAATAGATGAGTTGGGTACAACTCCGTTGCTTAAAGCAATGGTTCGCGATCCGTTGCCGAACGAAGTAGTAGCCATTCCCAGGTTGCCATAAATAGTTACAATATTATTATCGAATTCTCCGTAAATTAGTGGTGCTGTGGTATTTGAATTTTCAATGTACAACTTGTTGCTCCCGGTTTCATTAAATCCGGCTTGGTTTCCCAAAAAAATATTTCCTGATTTGTTGTGTCCCGAAACTCCACTGCCGGCATAACTGCCGATGATGGTATTGTATGAACCTTCAAGATTAAATTGGTTGGCATTGAGCCCTATGGCCACATTATCATGACCAATGGTATTGGAATTGGCAGCCAGGTATCCGGTGGCTGTATTATTATAACCAGAAGTGTTGTAATACAAGGCATTAGTACCTGTAGCAGTGTTGTTACTACCTGTATTATTGGTATAAAGGGAGGCATTTCCAAAGGCCACATTATACGACCCCGAAGTATTGCCAAACAGTGCATATGAACCCATGGCCACATTACTTCCTCCGGAAGTATTGGTATAAAGCGATTGATAGCCAATGGCAGAATTTAAAGTCCCGGAGGTGTTGCCATGTAACGCATCAATGCCCAGTGCTGCATTGTAATTGGTCGTACCATCATCGCTTACTCCCGAACCTGACCCAAGAAAAATGCTGTTTCCGGTAACCTTGGCATCAGATAGGTCGTTTATTTGGGTAGCACCTCCTTCATCTACCCAGCTTAATTGCCCGGTGGCATTGGTTTGCAATATCTGTCCGTCTGTTCCGGCAATATTTGGCCAATAGTAAGTGATATTGGCCGACTGTGCGTTGGCCGAAATCTTGGTATAATTGGTTCCGTACATAGGCTGTTCAAAAAACTTGATGGCGCCGGCCGGAGAAGAAGCATCTATTGAAATTTCCAGTATTCCATTAATGCGGAGAAGGTTGTTGTCGAATTCTCCATACACCAGAGGTGAGGTGGTGGATGAGTTTTCGATATACAGTTTGTTGCTTCCGGTTTCGTTATATCCTGCCTGATATCCAAGGAAAACATTGCCGGTATTGCTGTGGCTCGAGTTGTTGCCTCCGGCGTAGCAGCCGATCAAAGTATTATTAGATCCTGACGTGTTGTAGTAATCGGCAAATGTTCCCACAACCGTATTATTCGACCCTGATGCATTGTAGTACCCGGCTCCGGCTCCAATGCTGGTATTGAATATTCCTCCACCATTCGATTTAGAGGTATAGTAACCCAGAGCGACATTATAATAACCTGTGGTATTTGTGTATAAAGCATTGACGCCAAAGGCAGTATTGGCATAACCACTTGTATTGCCTGCTAATGAAGAGGTGCCTGTTGCCGTGTTCTCATACCCGGTGCTGTTTGTTAGCAAGGATCCTACCCCCAGGCCTGTATTGTAATTACCGGTTGTATTGTTCAGCAGTGCAGATGAACCGCAGGCTGTATTGTACGTCCCCGATGTATTTATATGTAAAGCATCCACACCCAAAGCCGAATTGTAATTGTTGGTACCATCATCTTGAATACCTGCACCTGTTCCAAGAAAAACGCTATTTCCACCGGTTTTCCCATCACTTAAATCATCAATGGAAAAAGCCCCCGAACCTATGAGTTTCCAACTGCTTCCGTCATGAAAATAGTACCCGGGGGTATTGTCAGTTTGGTAAATCATCAGCCCGGCAACTGGTGTTATAATTGCATTGCGCTGCGTTAAAGTCATGCGTGGGATTAAAACCCCTTTGGAGGTTGAGCTCACGTCGAGCATAGCCGCATTGTCGGCAGCTGAGCCTTCAGTATTTATGGCCACCTGAGTCAGTGCAAAAAAAGGTAGAAAGACCAATAAAAAATTCATCAGTGCTATTCTTTTGAGTAGAATTCGTTTTTTCATAATAAAAAGCTGTTAAACATTTTTCTTTAAAGGTAAAGCAAAAAATTGCTTATAACAACAGAATAGTGTATTCGTAATCAATTGGCGAGTATTTGCCGAACTTTGCTGATTATTTGCTTAATTCATTCTTTCATAAATATAATAAAAACAGCTTGTTGTAATTTTTTTTTAAAACATTTCATTTTTTACTTGCTTTTCGCATTTCTTTTTTTGTATGTTTGCAGCCAGTAAAGCTGACCAAATTTCCTACCTTTTTGTTAGTTCTTAAACTAAATAAAAAAAATGGTTGCTTTATGAAAAAAGTTCTCATGCTGGCATTCCTTTTCGGGAGTGCAATTTCCGTCCATGCTCAGTTGGTTCTCTCTACTGGCTCCCAATTGGTAGTCAATAGTGGCTCTGTTGTGGTGGCCAATGACGTAACCTGTTCGGGAGGAACGATCAAGAACAACGGTGACGTCTCGGTGTTGGGTGATATTACCAACAACAGTGGAGCACTCATGGATGCCACTTCTTCAGGAACATTGACTTTTGAGGGTTCTTCCGCTCAGGAAATCACAGGTACAGCTTCCTCCACCTTCTATGGTACTGTCGACATCAACAATTCTAATGGTGTGGCGCTTACCAACACATCCACCGGAAATCACCAAACCATCGCCGGAACACTCAATTTCACCAGTGGAAAGCTCACGTTAAACGGATTTAACCTTACACTTGGTGCTACTGATCCCACCGGAGCAGATGCAAGTGCTTACATCGTAACCAACAGCTCCGGCGGTGTATTAAGAAGTGTGCCTGCCGATGGGGCAACCAATGTGGTTTTTCCGGTTGGAAACAGTGCCTACAACCCTTTAGCCCTTCAAAACAGTGCCACAGCTACTACCGACAACTACAGTGTAAAGGTTACCGACAGCAAGCCCGCGAACTTCACGGGAACAACCCACATAGTGAATCGCTCATGGGTTGTAACCGAAGAGGTAGCAGGAGGATCGGATCTCACTGTTACCACGCAATGGATCGGTAGTCAGGAACTTACTGATTTTGAAAGAACCAGTAGCGCGTTGGGCACCACCCCAGATAACGGGACTACTGTCACCTGGGGAAGCAGCTCGGCTGCCAGCGGAAGCGATCCTTATGCCAATACCACCGCTGGTATTACCTCAACCGGAACCTACATGGTGGGCGATGCTTACTACAGCGGTCTGGTGGTTGACCTACAGGCCTTTTTGGCAGGAGCTTACAATACAACCAACCACAACATGGACAAATCACTTAACGCCTTGCTGCCACTCACCGACCCTTATGGATTAAGCACCACAGTATCATCAATTCCGGCGGACGCAGTGGATTGGGTAAAAATTGAATTGCGCGGCAAAACCGACAGGACTTCCGTTCTGCATAGTTTTGCCCGCTTTATCGATCAGGGCGGACAGGTGATTAACGAAGACGGATCTGATTGCAAAATGACAGGGGTGGCCACTGATTCCTATTACATCGCCATCATGCACCGAAACCATTTCGGAGTTGTGTCAAACAGCACAGTTAACCTGGCCAGCACCCCCGAACTTAGCTTTAAAGCCGCCCAGGCCACTGCCTGGCAAGACGGCTCAGTATCAACCAACGCTGCCATGAAAGAAGTGGAAACCAGCGTTTTCGCCTTATGGGACGGAGATGCAAATGGGGATGGGGAAATTAAATACAACGGTTCGTCAAACGACAAAAACGAAGTGCTTGGAGTGGTTGGGCTTTCAACCCCCAACAATATTGTGAGCAGCTATTCCAACTCCGATCTAAACATGGATGGAGAGGTGAAATACAATGGTTCATCCAATGATAAAAACCAAATTTTAAGCGTGGTAGGTCTTTCTACTCCAAATGCTATCAAATCGGCACATATTCCAAACTTGTAAAATAAAAAACTCAAATCTATATGAAAAAGAATTTATTCTTAACCTTGATGCTTTCTAGCTTTGCCTTGTTATCCATCGGACAAACCTTTGAAATCAGAACAACCGAAGGTGACGAGGGGTATCTGTATGTGCAGATGAGAGAAACATCCGGAACGGGAACACCCCAGACATCTGATCAATTATCAGATTTGGTTTTCCAAATAAAATGGCTTTCAAGCCTTGGCAATGTCGATATGGGCAATGTAATTTGCAGTAGTTATGAAATTACTAAATCGGGCACAAGATCAGTCCAAGGTGGTTATTATTACCAAGAATACTATGCAGATAATACCCCATTCGCTTTTCCTGAAAACTGGACTCAAAACATCTGGGTAACTATTGCAAAAATGGAAGTTGGAACAGGAAGCGGTACAGGCACTTTTGAAATTGGAGACAATGCTTTTGTGCCGACAGGGGTCAACATTGGCGTTAATTTGGTTGATTATACACCAACAGTTAACGGTAGTGCAACTGATTATAACTTTCCAACAATTGTTTATGATCACGTTTGGGTTGGAGGAAATGCTAGTGTACCATTGTACAATGAGAAAAGTTGGGCTTTAAACACCAATTGGCAAACGGCCTGTGGAGATGTTTCAGCAGCAGCACCAACGTCTGCATCAAATTGCCTTATACCTGGAGGATTAACTCATTACCCTGGAAATGTGGATCTATTTGGAATTTTTATTGCAGCAGGAAATAATGTCAGAATAGCCAGCGGAGGAGAAATTAATGCTGGAGAACTTGCCTCTGGTGGCCTTGCAAATCAATTGTTGACTTTTTCAGGTGATTTATTTGTTCAAGGGAGTTTGAATATTAAACCAGATGGCTCTGTAACTGTTTTAGGAGAAACATTTCTTAATTCACCCCAATCTTTAATAGTGGAAGCAACGGCGACAGGAACTGGCTCTTTCATCGACAACGGAACCATCACCTATGGAGGAAGTGGTTCTGCTAAGGTGCAAACCTATCTTTCAAATGCTGCCGGAGCTGGTGATTTTTACATCCACCAGGTTGGGCCTACCGTTGATGATGAAGGGTATACCGGCTCAGGAACAGGCGCTGATTTGTCGGCCTTTAACGTGGCCAGCGGCAGCACCTATGCCTACTATTGGGACGAATCGGAAGTGCTTTCAGGCGACAACGATCAAGGATGGAAGAATATTTATTCTCTGAGTTATCATGTAGAAACCGGATCGGGAATTGCCTTATCGACAACTGATGCAACTAACCATACCATGGAAATGACAGGTCATTTGATAACCGGAAATGTATCGACCCCAACACTGGCCTTTACTCAGAATCATTATGAACTCATCAGTAATCCTTACCCCTCCGCCATCGATTTTGATGCATTGGCAACGGCCAACAGCGGTGTGGTATTTGCAAAATACTGGATTTGGGATCCGGCTACCGGAAACTACCTTTTTAGAAATGGGACAACAGGCGGCAGTCAGTTTGTTCAGGTAGGACAATCCTTTTTCGTGGAAACAGTTGCCGGAGGTACTTTTAATTTTACCAATACAAACCGTACGCATAATACAGTGGCCTTCAGAAATGCAAGCGAAAACACCTTGCACCTGAATGTGTCAGGGGGTGATTTTGGGTTTGAGGATAACCTTTATGTAAGGTTCGATGAAGTGGCTTCTTCGGGATACGACGTGGAGATTGAGTCCGAGAAATGGGTAAGCCGATATCCGGATGCAACCAGTATAAGCAGTTTTACTGCTGATGGCACTGAACTGGCTATTAACGTGTTGCCAATGGATTACCTGATGAATCAGATGTCGAGTGTTCCGCTAAACTTTGCCTGTGGATATGTAACCGGGTATGTTTTTAACTTTGATGGACTGGAAACATTTGAAGTTGGAACTGAGATTTGGCTTGAAGACAAACTCACCGGTGGTGACTGGGTTTCGCTCAACACGCAATCAGAATACAGTTTCACCGCTTCACCTGATGATGCCAGCGACCGCTTTGTATTGCATTTCTTTGGGCCTACCGGAACAGAAGAATTAGCTTCGCCTGTCATCGACTTGTATTCCTTTGGACAGTATGCTTATGTAAGAAACAACACTGAAGACATTATTCAGGAATTGCGTATCTACGCCCTTGGAGGTAAGCTGGTTAAACATATCCATAAGGTCGATCAGAAATTCCTGAAGTTATATGTAGGCAACGAAACAGCGTATTATGTTATCGTTGCGGTAACAGAGAAAGAGGTGTTTACCAAAAAGATATTCATTAGCAAATAGTAAAAAGGAATGAACATGAAAAAGATACTTTCGATATTTAGTCTAGTTGTAATAATGGCCTTATGTGGCTCTTCAAGTTTATTTGGTCAGGCTACAGGTCCGGGTAACCCGGGTGGTGGTCCCGTTGGCGGCGACACACCCATTGGCGGTGGCGCTCCCATTGGCGGGGGAAGTTTGATATTACTGGGACTGGCAGCGGCCTATGGGGGCAAAAAGCTCTACCAATTGAACAAAGAAAACCTCGAGGAATAAAAATTTATTTCTTTCAAAAAAGGCCGGTGAGATCACATTCATCGGCCTTTTTTTTAAAGATAAGAAACACACGCAGTATTTTCAATAACTGTTTTTTATTGATATTTAGTCAATTAATTAGGGTCTGCTGATTTTCTCAAAAATGCGACATTATCAACTGATATTCACATCATTATGTTGATAACTGGATGCGTAAAAACTTGTTAAAATGCACGGGTTTGGG
>Ga0180009_10005072_pt1 | contig 14261 bp, 9 predicted proteins | sample OS_PC_MetaG_FD_123537 | JGI IMG/M metagenome (GOLD analysis project Ga0180009, IMG submission 123537) | Groundwater microbial communities from the Aspo Hard Rock Laboratory (HRL) deep subsurface site, Sweden - OS_PC_MetaG | ecosystem: Environmental > Aquatic > Deep subsurface > Groundwater...
CAAATGCTTTTGTAACGGGATTTCCGAAGATATAAATGAACGAACGACCATGGATATAGACATTCCCCAAGTAAGCTCGTCTTGTGAGACAGCGAGGCACGAGCTTTCGCATAAGACCAGGGGTTTGGGGATACAGTTTCTGTATCTATGGTGGAGCGCTCACTTTATGCTCTTTGGATCCGATGATACAGATCGGATTTCATCTGTTTTTTGATCAACACAAATCATCGGCTGTTTCCCAGATCCGTTGAATCCCTTGGTAGTTGGCCTTTTGGGAAACTCGGATATAGCCTTATTTTCGACTAAGAATAGTCATAGACCCCTTTTCCAGCCTTTCTGCCAAGATGACCAGCCTTCACCAGTTTTTGCAATAAGGGAGCCGGTCTGTATTTGTCTCCTAGTTGCTTATGAAGGCTTTCCGCACAATTCAGCACAATATCCAGACCGGAAGCATCGGTCGCCGCCAGCGGACCGAGTGGGAATCCCAGTCCTTTGAAACAAGCTAGATCTATCTCTTCTGCAGAAGCTACTCCTTCCTGCAGCAAGAAAAAAGCTTCGTTTAAGAGGGGAATATATAAGCGGTTAATGACAAAAGCCGGGGCATCATCAACGGTCACAGTTTCTTTTCCACATTTTGCCAGAATATCAAGAACCTTTTGGTGAGTTTCGTCGGATGTTTCCAAACCACGGCTGACTTCAACTAAAGGCGTAAATGCGGCTGGAATCAGGAAGTGTGTTCCGATGCAAAGATGCGGTCGTTTGGTTGCTGCTGCTATTTCGGAAACACAAAGAGAGGACGTATTGGTTGCCAGGATGGTGTGTGACGCACAGGTTTGATCGAGTTGACTGACTAGGGCACTTTTGATTTTGATATCTTCGAAAACCGCTTCTACGATCAGGTCAACATCTTTGAGTTCATTAACATCTGTTGTCGTCTTTATCCGTGACAGCACCCCATCCATATCGGCCTGCTGAAGTTTTCCTTTTTCAACCCGTCTGGATAATATCTTTCGAATATTATTTAATCCCCAATCGATCCGTTCCTGGTTGAGATCGAAAATGATAGTGGGTAACGAACCCATCGCAAACACCAGACCGATTTGAGAACCCATAGTTCCCATTCCAATCACCGCAGCTTTTTCCATTTTTTATCTCCTTTTTTACCAAACACTATCGATATTTTGCAAAATTGGGTTTCCTCTTTTCCATGAAGGCCTTGCTTCCTTCTGCGGATTCTTCTGTATCGTAGAATAGACTCAATCCGCCCACGCCAAGATTGGTGACTCCCTGCACACCATCTGTTTCAGCATGAAAAGCATATTTCAACATCTTAAGCGCTGTAGGACTCTTTTCCAATAATTCTCCACACCATTTTTCAACCTCCTCATCCAATTGCTCATGAGGAACAACTGCATTCACCAGTCCCATTTCTAAAGCCTGTTGAGCCGTATAACGTCGACATAAAAACCAGATTTCTTTTGCTTTCTTAGTACCGACCGCCCTGACCAGTTCACCGGTTCCATAACCGGGGTCGAAACTGCCAACCTTGGGTCCTGCTTGTCCAAACTGAGCCTTATCTGAGGCGATTGACAGATCGCAAACCACGTGAAAAACGTGACCTCCTCCAATGGCAAAACCGTTCACCCTGGCGATAACCGGTTTGGGGATATTGCGAATTAATCCTGAAACCTGTTGCCAACCAACTTCCAAGGGCAATGCTGCCACGGTGCCAGAATATCCTCCTTGGTCACGAATCGACTGATCTCCGCCTGTACAAAAGGCTTTATCTCCGGCACCGGTAAAAACCACCACTCCGATCGTGTTATCAACCCAAGCATCTGTTAAGGCCTGGGTGAGTTCAAAAACTGTGACGGGAGTACAGGCATTGTACTTCTCCGGTCGATTAATTGTGATTCTGGCAACACCTTCTTTCTTTGCGTAGATAACCTCTTGAAAATCCATCGCAATCTCCTTTATTGTTTTTGGGTCTGCTTTATAAAAGGCATCATCAGTCAAATGAGGTGTCGTTTAAGTTTTTTCATCTTTTCCATTGAGTTGGTTTTCATACACTAAAGTGATTTTTGAGGTTGTTTTACCCTCAATATTGTTCCCCGTACTCTCGTTGATAATCTGGGCAACCTGTTCTTTTGTATACCTTAATAACTTCGCTAATACCTCCTCAGTGTGCTCGCCCAAGTTTCCCGGCGGCTCCGGATAACCTTCGATTAAATCTTTATCATTACGAAGTCTGAAACAAGACCCGATTGTATTATACTTTTCTCCTTTGAGATTCATTTCAAGTATCATTTTATTAAATATTCCCTGAGGGTCTTCCACCAACTCGGCTAGACTCAAAATCGGTCCACAGGCAATGCCATGTTCATCGCGAAGATATTTGATCCAGTCTTTAGCTGTTTTTTTCATCAGGGCCTCTTCAATCAGCTTATTCAACGAATCTTTATTTATTTTTCTACTTTCCGGAGTATGATAACTCTCATCATTAAGTTTGGAATCAAGACCAATTAACTTTAGTAATTTAGTCAAGTTTGGTGAGTTCAAAGTCATGCACCCTTCTTTTGTGTTATAAATTCCGATACCAGGGTTTAGTGGGTCTTTTTGGCCTTGAGGTCCTGGCTCCACACCGGTTTGAAAATACCGCTGGAATAATACTTGTTGCATGACCAACAGTCCATCAATCAAATTGACATCGATTTTCATTCCCTTTCCGGTATTGCAGCGTCTTACAAGTGCAGCAAGAACAGACATTGTACAAAAAATGCCGCCCATCATGTCAGCAATAGCGATTCCTCCCGGAATTACTGGCTCTCTGTCGGGTTCCCCGGATATGCTAAGCATACCACCATGTCCACAGGCTATGATGTCAAAAGAAGGATAGCCTATATATGGCCCTGTTTCTCCATAACCGGATATGTTGCAACGGATGATACCGGGATTTATTTTCTTGAGAGTCTCATAATCAGTGCCTATTCTTTCCGCAACATCGACACGGTTATTGGTATAGACAACATCAGCCGTTTTTACGAGGTCATAAAATGCTTTTTTCCCCAATTTGCCTTTTAGATCCAATACGATACATTTTTTATTTCGATTCAGGCCAATCATGTACGCCTGATTTGGAGAAACGACTGGATCTCCACCCCTCATCATTTCACCTTTGGGGGGTTCAATTTTGATTACTTCAGATCCCAGGTCACCTAATAGCATGGTACCGAAAGGACCAGCGTGAGCCTGGGTTAAATCCAATATTCTTATCCCCTTTAAGGGACCATTTGTTATTGCCATTACTACACCTATTAATTGACTGCTTTATATTCTAACCCAATTTTGGGAAACTTTGAATTTGAGGTTTCAGCTAATTGAAAATTTTAAAAAGCCGAAAAACGATATTGTTTGGTTGAAACTTTGGTTTATGTTGGGCCGTTTTCTGTCTTAATAGTGCTTGTCTTGGAAAAATTGTTTTGTTGATAATTAAAGCTCATTACCAGCGATATCCCTATCATCTGCTATCGTTTTTGCATTGAATTCATGCACTCCTGTTTTCAGTTAAAGAGCCGCTTGAAAAATAATGTCAATACAGAATTTTTAGTTGTATTTTGTCGAGGTCTTTTTGCTCCGAAATGTGCGTTATTACAATTTGACACACTATTAAGTCGTAGTCTTCTTAAAGAGAAATTGCCTTAACGCTTCGGGTACTTCTCATTCTTCGTCCTGCTGGCAAGGAATTCAAGGCTATTTTCCAATGAAAACCGGCTTGCGTTTTTCAAGAAACGCTTTTTGAGCTTCTTTAAGGTCATCGCTATCCATAGCTTTAATCACCAGCATTTCCGCTTCTTCAACCTGGGATGGCGAAAGTTTCATCGAGTTTTCTATTAACATGTTTAAAATTCTTTTGGTTCCTTTCTGAGACAGCGGTGCTCTTTCAGCTAGTTGTCCGATCAGAAGGTCTACTGAAGTATCAAGGTCTGCCCGAGGGGTCAGTTTGTCGACAAGACCGATTTCCTTAGCATCTTTTCCTTTGTATGTTTCCGAGGTTAAAAATACTTCCCGGGTTCGACCCGGGCCGATAACATCTACGAACTGCTTTATTCCGTCCGCGTGGTAAACTACACCCAGTTTCCCAGGCGGCATACCAACACTGACATTTTCAACAGCAAAACGGAAATCACAACAAACCGCCAGATTTAGACCAGCACCGAATGCGTAACCGTTCATTTTGGCAATAGTTGGGTAGGGAAAGTTTTTTACAGCATCCAACGCTCCATCCAACGGCCTGTCATTTTTAAAATCAACAGCCATTTCCGGTGTAATTTCCGTAGGGATTGAAAGAATGTCGAAGCCCGCGCAAAAAGCCTTTTCTCCGGCTCCTGTTAATATAACAACACGGACAGAGTCCTCTTTAACCCACCGTTCTAAAGTTTGTTGTAATTTTACCAACATCTGCAAAGTCAACGCATTCCCTTTTTCAGGACGGTTAATAATAATGGTGCCAACTTTGCCGTTTAATTCTGTCAAAAGCGTTTCTTGTCCCATGGTTTTTCTCTTAGAGGTTGTTGATTCTTTAATTTGTTATGCCAACTCGATTAAAATTCACTCGAAAAAGCATCCAGTTTACTTCTTTCTCAATTTTTTTTTAAGGAAGTTGAAATTGAGTTGTATTTTCTGTCGAATAGAATAATAGGTGCGGTTTAGAATAGTTTCTTCCTTAAGAAACTGTTTTTCGACTTTACCGGTGGTGCCCATTTGCATGAAGTCAATCAGTGCGATTTTCTATCGAGACGGCTCCATCTTACTTTACTTATTTCAAACAACATGCCATTCACTTGATTAAAAATCCACACGGATATGGCGATTTCTTCTTTGTAAAATTTTTTAGTACATTATCTGAATCTAATAGATTTCGACTTGATGAGATGTTTGGTATTTGTTTATGTAAGTTCAAATCAAAAAATATTGTATCGGCTGTGTTGATATTTCGGCCAATATGACAGATTATAATCTTAAAACAGCCATTTTAGCCGAAGCGTTGAATGACAACCTTGAAGTGGTATATAAAGGGGATACCTTGTTAGTTTACTTAAACAGTGGGCTTATAGAGTTGAATTAGGGGGGGGGGAATTCAAATTCTGGACAGTCCACCTTTCAAGGATTATTTCAATACCACCCGCTCTGCGGGTGGGTGTCCAATTTCAGAAAATAAGCGATTAACATCGTTACGACTGAATGGTTTTCGCAAAAGCGGTATTTCAGGTTCCCTGGCAGTCTCTAGGATTTCTATGTCTGAAAGGCCCGTCATTAAGGCAAAACAAGCTGACGATTCCGGCCATTTCTTTCGCAGGCGGTGGTACAACTCCAGACCAGTCAACATCGGCATGCTGACGGCCGCTAAAATCAAGTCGAATTGTTTAGTTTCCATAATTTTCAATGCATCGTGTCCGTTACTGGTAGTATTTACCTCACAATCCAAGCTTTCCAAGTATTTTGCGAGTGTACGCCGCAAGGTTATTTCATTATCCACTATCAAAACGCGTGACGGCTTCCAAGCTGAGTTCTTGCTTTCTGTTGCTTTACATTTATCAGAGAGCGAACCGACTGCCGGTAAACGGACAATAAAACAGGTTCCGGAACTCATATCGGGGTCAAGATTAATGAACCCGCCATGTCTATTGATCACTCCGTAAGATATTGATAAACCCAGTCCCGTTCCTTTGCCTGGAGGCTTGGTTGAAAAAAATGGATCAAATATCTTAGAGCGATTTTCAATGGGTATACCGGGGCCGTTGTCTTCCAACCGCATGATAATCCAATTGTTTTCCTCTTTGGTACTGATACTGATTCGGTCGCCATTGTCGGATTCTTCAATTGCATAAATAGAATTCTGGAGGATGTTAAGAATAACTTGCTGTAGCTGTATCCTATTTGCTAAAATCGGCCGTATGTCTCTGGTCAGATTGAGACTTACATGTAATTCTTTGTTATTCATTTCCTGTATTCTCAAGCTGATAGTGTTTTCAATCAGCTCGTTGAGATCCAAAAGCTGACTCTCAGACGTAGATGCTGGCGGAAGAGCCATCATGAGAAGGTTTTTTACAATTCTATCCGCACGCTTGGATTCCTCAACAATAATTTGGATCGCTTTCTGGGCATCGCTGCTGACTACCGTTTCTTCTAACAGGTATTCCGCGCATCCTAGAATACTGGTTAATGGGTTATTGATTTCGTGGGCAATACCGGAGACCAGCAAACCTAATGAACTCATTTTCTCTGCTTGAATGCGGGAGTTTAATAGCTCTGCTTCAAGTCGAACTCTCTCTGTAATGTCGTTAAACGTTAGGATAGTTCCCTGGGTGGATCCGTCTGGAGTTCTCAATGGTCCGGAAAGAACTTCGAAATAACAGACTTCTTTGTCGTTGTAATAAAGAACCATTTTTTTTCGACCAAAAAGTTGGAATTGATCCGATGAATCAGATATTTTTTTCCAGAGATGGTTAGCTTGAAAGATGTTAAGCTCACACAGAGGTTTTCCAATGATTTGTTCTTTCGAAATACCCGTCGTTCTTAATATTCGCTCTAATGGTGGATTTACAAGCATAACTCTGTAATTTTCGTCTAGATAGACGATTCCCGTGGGAGCGGAATCAATAATACTTTTATTGAATTGTTCTGTTTTTGCCAGCGTTTTTTTAACCTCAGTAATCTCTTTTTTAAGCCTTTTTGAATGATCTTTTTCTTTCCGGATCACACTTTCTCTTAACTCGACTTGTTTTGTTATGTCTACGAGTTCAACAGCAAGAAAAGCGATGTTGCCCAACGAATCGTTAATAGGATTGACGCTGAAAAGATAATTCTTATTTTGACCATTGCCAATGGTAAGTTCAATCTCAACGATACCCTTTTTTCCGGATTTTCCGCTCAGAATGATGTTTTTCAATTGAGATTGACAATTATTGAAGATCTCTAATTCAGTAATATCACAGATGTATTGATGTGATAATTTGGCTGAATTCATTTGAAGCAAAGAAAGAAATGGCTGATTGCAAGTTATGATCCTACCTTGCGGGTCACATTTTGCCAAAAGGGTACTCATCGAATTAATCCATTGCTGTGTTTCCCACTTTTCTTCTTCAAGTGTCACTTGTACATTTTTTATATCGGGGATAATTTTTCCTTCTGTTACTAACGCGATGATTTTTCCGGTTTTACTATAAACCGGAAAAATGGAAAAAATTAAAGGAATCTCTTGGCCGGCGGAATTTAAAAATACATCTTCCAGCAATTGCGGCTCACCGTTTTTTGCTTTTGCAGTAATTTCATCCGTTGCGTTTATACTTCTATTCGATTGATTACGATAAGGGGAATGACGAAAAAAAGTATCTGTTAAGTCCTCAAGCTTTTTATCGACATTGACGAGAGCTGCTTGATTGACAAAAACAATCCGCCCATCTAAATCGATGATGCCGGACATGATATCCATTTGATCGTATGCATTTGCCAAAAGTTGAAGAAATTGATGTGAACAATTAGCCGGATTAAAAAGAGATTTACTTTTAGTATTCATCAACCATCTCCTAAAAATTTTGCTTTTACATAGAATGTTCAAATCTTTGGAAAGAGGCTTTGTTTAATCTTACAACCTATTGTTTATGCGGCTCTCTTAGTTTAAACTTCATAACTTTACCGGCCGCATTTTGCGGAAGCTCATCAATAATTTCTACTGATTTTTGTTTTTTATATGAAGCGAGATTTTCCTGACTATGAGAGACTATCTCCTCTTCGCTTATGTTTTCTCCTTCCTTTGGAACAACGATAGCTTTTACACTTTCTCCCCCTTTTTGATCAGGAACTCCGATAATGGCAACCTCCAGTACTTTTGGATGAGAGAAAATGACTTCTTCTACGTCGGCAGCATAAATATTCTCTCTACCACTGATGATCATATCTTTTGCTCTATCAACAACGAAAAAGTATCCATCCTCATCCTCTCTTACCAGATCACCACTGTGAAACCATCCTCCGGCCATTGCTTCTTCAGTAGCCTCGGGTTTTTTATAGTACTCCTTTAATGTTGTGGGTCCACGGTATACTATCTCCCCCAATGTCACATGCCTTAACATCGTTTCCATCTTTATCAACACTCGCTGTTTAATAATCGAAAACACCATGTTTTTGATTTGGTTTATTTACTTACCAAGATTGAGTCCCCTCCGAAAAGTCTTTCATAAGATTCTGGAGGAAATTCGTGTTGCAAAATAAGCTCAGAATCGAAAAACTCGAACATCCGAATGATCAAGAGACCCCCAAAATTGCCAATATTTCGAGAATTTGGACTTTTCGGAGGGGACTCAAGATTCGATTTTTTTATTCTTTCTGACCACTTTGCGAAATGTTTTTCTCATAAATGGTCCATTTTTGCAACTTGTTTGGTAAACCTTCAGTGAAAGTACAGATTGAATGTCCAAAGAATTTGGATTCTGTACTTCTACTGACTTGCTCAGTCCGAATATTCGTCAACAAGGATGAACTTATTTATTTACAACCACTCTATAACCTGAATTCCCGAATTAATGTAACGAGGCAGGCGGCACAACACCCAATTTAGTGTACAGGCCCTCTTGTCGTTTTGTTATCTCACCTACTTGCAGTTGTTGACCCGGGACTTCGAAGCATTCAATAATGTCGAACTCATCCAGAACCTCCTGCATTGTGTGGTTCTTGAACAGGTTTTATTCCACTATTTTTAGCTGTTTACGTCAATTTCATCGTTACACTTTTCCGGGAAGGCAGGCTATAAGGGTTTACAAAAGTTACTGTAACCGAGGACGTTTTTTACCACTTGATCAGCCACTGAACCGAAAACCGCTTTTTCAATACCTCTTCTGCCGTGTGATCTAATGACACGAAGGTGCTCCGAAGTGGCCGGTAGTGTAAATCTCGTTCAATTCAAAAACGGTCCTATTTTTTGTCTTAGTTGTTTCGTTCCTTCAGTTTCAGTCTCTTTGCCAAACCGAGTACATAGATAAAACCAAACGCACAAATAAGAGCTAATGCTGAAAGCATTAGCCAGCCCCAAAAATAACTCGAACTGTCAGCAATAAACCCAAAAACTGGTGGTCCTATTATAATGCCCGTCCAGGCAATGGTTAACAAAATACCCATGATGGAACCCGCTAACTCCTGACCAGAAAGCTCTGCCGCCATTGTTATCAATACCGCGTTCCAACCAATAAACGTACTTCCCATCAGTATGGCTAAAAAGAAAGAAATCCAAACAGGAGATGACTTTGTTAGAAATGCCATTCCAAATGCCCCAATAAATGCAATAAAGGTAAGAATTATCACCGGTTTTATTCTGTCACCTGTAAACACTCGGTCACTGAGAACACCCCAGCCTATTCTCCCCACACTACCAGAAATCATCGTTACGGTTAGGCAAGCACCAGCCAGTTCGGTAGAAAAGCTCAAATCTTCTTCCAGGTAAAGCATAAGGAAGGAAGCGACACAGATCTGGCCCATGGCTAATAGAGGTGTTAATATACACAGAAGCAAAAGCACAGGATTTGCCATAACCTTCTTCAGGGCCCCTTTTTCGATTTTCCGGGACGGTGCGGATACCGTTGTCGTTACGTCGGTGGAGGTGATTTCAGGTTTTTCCCTGTACAATATAAATGATACAACTGCTGTTACAAACATCAAAATACCAATAACAAGAACTCCCAGCCTCCAGTCGTACATTGTGCTGAGTATCGGCAGTAATACAGCAATTATAGCACCGCCAATGGTGACGCCCGTCTGTTTGATTCCCATTGCTGTAGCTCTTAACTTCAAAGAGAACCAGTACATAATACCTTTTGTGGATATCTGATTAATCATACCATATCCAATGCCACTAACCGCAGCAAGAACTAAAAAATAGATATAGTTCTTTGCAAAAATCATGAGGACAAAGGGTAAACCCATTATGATAAGGCTAAAAATGAGTAGGATTCGTGCGCCTAGTCTGTCAACCGCCAGTCCTGAGGGAATAGCAATAATCATAGACGTAAAGTAGAGGGCTGAAGTGATTGAGCCGATTTGTGCTCTACTGAGGTCAAAATTGTCTCTTAATTCCGGAGCAAGCGGCCCCCAGACGTAAGCCCCCATGGACATAACAAGCTGGGCCAATGTCAAAATACTTAAAACTACCCAATGGTAATTATTATGTTTTACTTGAGTGACACTAAATTTTGACTCTCTCATTATTTAACTCATTGAATATTTGATTTCATTTAATTGTTTTAACTGTTGATAGTTTTTCAAAGTCCTGCGACCTCCTGTCCCTGTCAGGCGATAATAGGACATTCCAAGATTCAGAAATCACTCGTTGTTCAAAGTCACCTTTGCTTTGCCTGTTGAAGCAATATTATGCTATTCATCGGTCATTTGAAAGCAATATCCAAAGTTTGTCAGCATCAAAATGACCATATGACAACCAAAAAAGAAATCATGACAGCCAAATTTGATCTTCACATTCCTAAATATTGGCTTAAAATCGACTGATTAAGAGCCTAGAATTGTCCTCACCTGCAATGGGATGATGATTTAATTATATTGTATTTTCAGTTCATTGGATGGTCCCATTGTCGCATGGCAGGGACAAATTAACCCATTTCTGTAAGCATAATACACCCATGATGATGGTTTGATACAAATTGCGTTTTAATCAGTCTTTCCCAATTATGGAAATAGCGGCCACATTTTTGGACGGATTTCCCCCTAGATTGTGGGTTAGTCCGTATCTGGCGTTTTTAACCTGTGCCTCTTCAGAAACCCTGCCTAAAAGCTGTTGATACATAGCATAGATCATTCGTAGACCCGATGCTCCGATGGGATGTCCGAAACACTTCAATCCGCCATCTACCTGGCATGGAACCTGGCCGTCCAGGTCATAAAATCCGTCCATGACATCTTCATAGGCGCCTCCTTTCGGAGAGATATGAAGGTCTTCCATGGTCACAAATTCGGTGATTGAAAAACAGTCGTGGACCTCCATCATGCTGATCTCCGAACGGGGGTCTTTGATGCCGGCCTCTTCGTAGGCTTTGGTCGCAGCGATGCGGGTTGTGGCAAAGTGTGCACCATCCCAGCTGGAATAGGTCTCTTCTTCACCTGAACTGACTGAAACCTGCAAGGCTTTCACCCTTATAATATCTTGATTTTTCTTCAGGCTTTTGGCTATTTCAGGAGTAGTCACGATGGCTGCGGCCGACCCGTCGCTGACACCACAACAATCAAACAAACCCAGTGGGTAAGCAATCATAGGGGCTGCCTTGATCTTGTCCGCCGAAACCGCACGGCGCAGATGGGCTTTGGGGCTCAAAACGCCATTGGCATGACTCTTTTCCGAAACATGGGTAATGGCATCCTTAATTCGGTCCATGCTGACATTATGCTTCGCTGCGTAGGCGGTTGCCAGTTGGGCAAATAACCCGGGAGCAGAAAAATTGGAGCCCCGCAATAGCATTTCTGTACCGAAAGAGGATCCCATTGGTAACCCCCCGTAGCCTGTATCTTTCAGTTTTTCCACACCCAAAGCGAGTACGACATCATAAGCGCCTGCCGCCACAGCGTAGCAGGCTGCCCGGAACGCTTCCGTGGCGGTTGCGCAATAATTTTCTGTCCGGGTGATTGGAATGAAGGGAAGTTTCAGTGCAGATCCCAATGGGGTTCCCGCTTTCCCGACACTGATTTCATCTATATGAGAACCGAAATAAGCTGCTTGAATCTCTTTTTTCTCGATCCCTGCATCTTCCAGGCACTCGTAAAATGATTCGATCATTAAATCTTCAGCGCCGCAATCCCACCGTTCACCGAATTTTGAACATCCCATACCCAGAATGGCAACCTTATCTTTAATTCCATCAGCCATCTTATGTCTCCTTTACAGTAGGTATTGCTTTCCAAAAATAACCTGTGACGTCTCTTTTTCTATCCTGATACTTTTTGCGAAAAGTCATCTGCACAGGCATGCCTGTTGTCAGAGAATCTAAATCACAATCCGTGAAATCAAACATGTATCTTCCTCCCTCATCAAAGACGATCTGTCCATAAACTGCGGGCGGGTTGACCGAAGCGGCCAGATTATCGCCGGTAAAACTGAAAATGTACCCGGCTTTATCGGCAAAGCAGTAGGGTTCCATCTCATTGACCGCTCCGCAATCCGGATTAACACAAACCTGCTGGGTTGGATATTGAACCGTTGCGCATTTCAGGCACTTTGTCCCCCAGAGACCCAGCACCTCTTTTCTTTTTCGCCAAAGCTGTGACCAGCGGGTGACGTGGTCCTCTTCGCTGCGCAGACCTTTGTCGCCAGGGAGAATATCCCGCCAAATCAGGTATTTGGTATAGTTGTCCAATTCCGCCCGATTCACCAGGCTGCCGATGACACCATTTCTGGGGGACAGGTCGTTGATGTCTGGAGTGACCTCAAAATGAAGTACATCGCAACCGCTGCCAAAACTGACCAACAGGATTTTATCACCCGGGCTGGCATTTTCCAGGGCATTTACCAGCATCAACATGGCATGGGGAGTTCCGGATTCCCCGATTTCCGATTGCAAGTAGGCTTGTTCCATCTCCGATGTAATGCCCAGCTGCTTGTTCAGCTGTCTGCGGGCGGCTGCATAATGGCAGGGATAGACCACTTTATCAAAATACGTGATGTTTAATTTGGATTTCTCTAAATATCCATTGATAGCCTCCGGAATCAGCTGAGCAAAACCGAGGTCCCGGATCCAGCGATCTTCCCATTGACGGTCATATTTGTTATATTCGCCTCGATAATGGTCGACAAAATCGTAAGTTGTTGAAAACGATCCTTTGTATTCAGCGATGACATTGGAGCTCCCCACCACCAGGGCGGCTGCGGCATCCCCAAAGATTAGTTCTTGGGGTGAGCCCGGTGTGCCCAGTCTGCAGTCAGACGACGTCACGATGATATTATCGACCCGTTTGGACTCCACGCCATCCAACGCCGCTAAAAGAGCAGTTGTGCCAGCTTTTATACCCCCGCTGAAATCGGCGGCCCTGATCTGATCATTCAGGCCCAGCGCAGGTGTGACAATTCCGGCATTCAGCCGTTCTTTATACGGCATTGAAGTTGATGCAAAATGAACCCCGCCAATCGATGCTCGATTAATCCCCTGAAGGGCATCCAATCCGGCTGCCACAGCCATGGTGATAGCGTCCTCATCAAAATTGGCCACCGCTTTCTCACCTGCGGCATTACCGGCATTGGCTGGATTCATCCAACCCATGGATTTATATACCAGCCCGCGATTTAAGCGGTAGCGCGGTATATAACCGCCATAAGAACATATTCCAACCATTTCTTCTCCTTGATTTCAGTAGTGTCCGGTTAAGAAATTGCACGCTTGGGTTTTGGTTTTTTCTTTTTCCCGCTGCGGCGGCGTTGAGGCCTGTCAGCCAATGCCTCATTCAGTATCTGGGAACGTAGTTCTCGAACGCGTTTGATGCTGACTTTTTCCTTGTATTGGTTGTGACAGTAGATCGCCAAAAGCAGGTAAGTTATCAGCCCTGTGACGATTTGAACTATCAAGCCATACTCGGTTCGTGAAATCAGGTGGTACACGTTCAATTGGCGTTTCCACCAGCCGAAGAATTTCTCGACATCCCAGCGCAGCTTGTAGATCAGCGCAATCTCTTCGGCAGTCAGATCGAAACGATCGGTGGCAACCCAGTAGTCGATAGCGTCTACGGTATATTTGACCAGCCTGACCGGTTTTACGGTCTGGTTGATATTCTTGGTGCCTAATAATACCAGGGCATCGAAAAACACATTGGAGTCGGGAGCTACTTCATATGCTTCGACAACATCGATCGTTGTGTTATCCTTTATCTGGCAGACAAAGTGCTTTTGCCCCTGCTGCAGATCGTCGAAGTTTTTATGCTTCTGATAATAGCGATCCAGAATGCCTGTCTGACCGGGTTCAAGTATCTGGCTGACAAAGGGACGTTCGTCGGCTTTACCGTCTGTCAGGTAAAAACCGGCTGGAATACCATGATTGACATCCAGCCCCAGGTGAACTTTGGCTTTATTGACGTCACCACGATAATCAGCCCAGTCCATGGACAGGGTAGCGGTTATGAATGATCCGTCAATGGCGACAAGGTCGCCCAGGGATGCATACTGGTCCGGCAACAGACCTTTGGCTTGTGCATACAGGTTTCGATAAACATGAAGCAAC
>Ga0180009_10005073_pt1 | contig 14260 bp, 16 predicted proteins | sample OS_PC_MetaG_FD_123537 | JGI IMG/M metagenome (GOLD analysis project Ga0180009, IMG submission 123537) | Groundwater microbial communities from the Aspo Hard Rock Laboratory (HRL) deep subsurface site, Sweden - OS_PC_MetaG | ecosystem: Environmental > Aquatic > Deep subsurface > Groundwater...
GCTGTCCTCGCCGCACTTCAGCCAGATCAACATCGCCAGCCGCGACGTGACCCAGGCCAACCGTTTCGACAGCGGGAACTGGGACATGCACACCGTCAACGAGAACGGTCCCCAAGCCGGCCGCTTCCTGTTCACCGTGTTCGAAACCGGCCAGGCCGGCATCCAGCGCACCGACCTGCGCACCATGCAGACCGAGACCATCTGGCACAGCCCGGCTGCGGCTCCTGCGCTGGACAGCCACCGTTCCTTTGACGCGTCGCGCTGGACCCCGTGGGGCACGTTCCTGACCGCCGAAGAGTCCTGGAGCGATTCGCCCGCCACGCCCAGCATTTATGGCCGCCTGTTCGAAGTGACCAATCCGCTGGCAGCCCCCGCCGACATCGTGATCAAGCACCGCGACGTCCTGCCGCGCGTCTCGCACGAAGGCCTGGCGTTCGACAAGAAGAACAACCTGTACTTCATCGACGAGCGCAACAACAGCCACATCTTCAAGTTCACCTCGGCCAACCCGCACGCCGACAACGGCGACGACTTCTTCGCTGCCGGCCAGACCTTCGTGCTGCGCGTGGGCAACGGCGACGTCAAGGAAGCCACCGGCGCCGCCACCTGGGTTCCACTGACCGACAACAACGGCGTGGCCCTGCCGGGCGCCGTGGTCGTCACCGATCCCAACGGCCTAAGCGCGATCGACGGCCGCGCCACGCCGAAGCTGCCGGCCTTCCTGGGCACCGCGTTCGACCGCCCCGAAGATCTGGAAATCAAGACGCTGAAGAACGGCAAGCAGATGCTGTTCGTGGCGACCACCACCAACAACAAGGTGTTCTCGATCGACCTGCGCAATGATGTGGTCAAGCTGTTCGTCGACCAGAACACAATGGACATGGCCACCGGCAAGCCCGTCGGCACGCAGTTCAAGAGTCCCGACAACCTGGCGATCGACGCCGACGGCAACATCTACATCGTCGAAGACCAGCCGGGCGGCTTCGAAGATACCTGGTTCGCCAAGGACGAGAACAACGACGGCGTGGCCGAAGCCGTTGGCAAGTGGGCCAGCCTGACAACCGTCGGCGCGGAAGCCACCGGCCTGTACTTCGACCCGTTCAAGTCGAACACCGCCTACATCAACGTGCAGCACCCTTCCAGCAAGGTCGATCGCACCATCATGTTCACCACGCCTTGCCAGAAGACCAAGGGTAACCATGGCCATCACTATGGTCATGACAAAGACCACGACAAAGGTCACGACAAGGACTGAATGAGGCGGCCCTGAACCGGGCTTCCGCCTGCCGTCGGCTGGTTTGACGGCTTTGATCAAGCCCCGCTGGTGCAAGCCAGCGGGGCTTTTTCATGGACCACGCACGGCAGCCTGTCTGATACCTCACCACGCCGAAAACGCGCGGGTCGCTGAGGCCAGACGTCAGACGGGTTGCACCTCGCTGGGCAAGGTGCTTTTCAGCGTCTGCGCCAGGTGCTCGAAGGTCTCGGGAAACGGTGCGCGCTTGCGCCACACCAGTGCAATCGTGCGCCCGGGCGCCGGCGATTTGAAGGGCCGGATTTCGACTGCCTTCTTGTTTGCGCGTGGCGCCGCATCCGCCGCCAGCGCCGGCAGCAGTGTCAGCCCCAGGCCCATGGCGACCATCTGGCGCAGGGTTTCCAGGCTGGTGGCACGCACCTCCTCGCGGCCGCGGGACCCGGTGCCGCAGACATCGAGCGCCTGGTCACGCAGGCAATGCCCTTCGTCGAGCAGCAGCAGTTTCTCCGCCATGATGTCGGACACCTTCAGCACATCGCGCTTGACGAGCGGATGCCCGGCCGGAAGCGCGGCATAAAACGGTTCGTAGAACAGCGCCTCGACGCGCAGGCTGTCGTCGGTCACCGGCAGCGCCAGCAGGCCGGCATCGAGCTTGCCCTCGGCCAGATGCTCAAGAATCTGTGGTGTCATTTCCTCGCGCAGCAGCATACGCAGCCCGGGATGCTTCCTGTGTACCAGCGTCAGCGCATGCGGCAGGTAGTACGGACCCAGCGTGGGGATGACGCCGAGATGAATCGTGCGTGTCATCGGATCCTGCGCGTGTTTGGCGACTTCGCGAATGCGCTCGGCTTCCTCGACGATGTTGCGCGCCGCCTGCAGGATCTCGCGCCCGATCGGCGTCGGGGTGACGCGCTTGAGGCTGCGGTCGAACAGCGTCACGCCGAGAAAATCTTCCAGCTTCTTGATCTGGGTAGACAGCGTAGACTGCGTGATGAAGCAGGCCTCGGCCGCGCGCCCGAAGTGGCCGTGGTCGGCAAGCGCCACCAGATATTTCAATTCTTGCAGGGTCATGACAGCCGTTCGATTTTGTCAATGGATCTATTCTAGACTATTCATGTGACAGATCTATCGCGCTGGTCTTAAATACAGTCACTCCGCCGTGGAGTCGAACCATTAGAGAGGAAAGCGCCATGTCTGACAGCAAATGTCCGTTTCATCACAAAGTCGGGAGCGGTACGCCGAACCGGGACTGGTGGCCGAACCAGCTGCCGCTGGAAATTCTGCACCAGCATTCCCCCGAGGCCAGCCCGATGGGCGAAGACTTCGACTATGCCGAGGCATTCAAGACGCTCGATCTGGCGGCCGTGAAGCAGGACCTCACGGCCCTGATGACCGACTCGCAGGATTGGTGGCCGGCGGACTACGGCCACTATGGGCCTTTCTTCATCCGCATGGCGTGGCATAGCGCAGGCACCTACCGCACCGGCGATGGCCGCGGAGGCGCCGGGCACGGCAACCAGCGGTTCGCGCCCCTGAACAGCTGGCCTGACAACGTCAACCTCGACAAGGCGCGCAGGCTGCTGTGGCCGATCAAGCAGAAATACGGCAGCAAGCTCTCCTGGGCCGACCTCATCGTCCTCACCGGCAACGTCGCGCTGGAGTCGATGGGCTTCAAGATCTTCGGCTTCGCCGGCGGGCGCGAGGATATCTGGGCGCCGGAACTGGACGTCTACTGGGGCAACGAGGACACCTGGCTGGATGACAAGGCGCGCTATTCCGGCGAGCGCGAGCTTGAAAATCCGCTCGCGGCGGTGCAGATGGGACTGATCTACGTCAACCCCGAAGGCCCCGGTGGCAACCCGGACCCGGTCGCGTCGGGTCGCGACGTGCGCGAGACCTTCGCGCGCATGGCGATGAACGACGAGGAAACGGTGGCGTTGACCTGCGGCGGCCACACTTTCGGCAAATGCCACGGTGCCGGCGATGCGGCGCTGGTCGGCGCCGCGCCCGAGGCCGCCGGGCTCGCCGAACAGGGCCTGGGCTGGGCGTGCAGTCATGGCAGCGGAATCGGGGGCGACCAGATCGGCAGCGGCCTGGAAGGCTCGTGGACACCGACGCCGACGCAGTGGGACATGAGCTACCTCGACATGCTGTTCGGCAACGAATGGGAGCTGACCAAGAGTCCGGCGGGCGCCCATCAGTGGACGCCGAAACAGCCGACCGACCGCAACATGGCGCCGGCCGCGCACGATGCCTCGAAAAAAGTGCCGATCATCATGACCGCCGCGGACATGGCGATGCGCATGGATCCGATCTATGAGCCGATCGCGCGCCGCTTCCACCAGAACCCGGACGAATTTGCCGATGCCTTCGCCCGTGCCTGGTTCAAGCTGACGCACCGCGACATGGGGCCCAAGTCACGTTACCTCGGCCCCGAAGTGCCCAAGGAAGACCTGCTCTGGCAAGACCCGATTCCTGCCGTCGACCATCCCCTGATCAACGACCAGGATGTCGCCACGCTCAAGGCCAAGGTGCTGGCGTCCGGGCTGTCGGTTTCGGAACTGGTCTCGACCGCGTGGGCTTCGGCGTCCACCTTCCGCGGTTCCGACAAGCGCGGCGGCGCGAACGGCGCACGCATTCGTCTTGCGCCGCAGAAGGACTGGGAAGCCAACCAGCCGGCGCAACTGGACAAGGTGCTGGGCAAGCTTGGCGACATCCAGCGCGAATTCAACGGCGCGCAAGCCGGCGGCAAGCAGGTCTCGATGGCCGACCTGATCGTGCTGGCAGGCTGCGCCGGGGTCGAACAGGCCGCCCGCAATGCAGGGCAGTCGGTGACGGTGCCGTTCACGCCGGGTCGCATGGACGCCTCGCAGGAACAAACCGACGTCGAGGCCTTCGCCGTGCTCGAACCGGTCGCCGATGGCTTCCGCAACTACCAGAAGGCCACATTCACCGTCGCGACCGAGGAACTGCTGCTCGACCGCGCACAGCTCTTGACGCTCTCCGCGCCCGAGATGACGGTGCTGGTGGGCGGCCTGCGCGCACTGGACACAAATGTCGGACAGCCCCGGCATGGCGTGTTCACCCAGCGGCCGGGGGCGCTCACCAACGACTTCTTCGTCAACCTGCTCGACATGGGCACGGCGTGGAAGGCCACCTCGGACGCCGAGGACGTGTTCGAAGGACGCGACCGCACGACCGGCGAAACGAAGTGGACGGCCACCCGCGTCGATCTGATCTTCGGCTCGAATTCCCAGCTGCGAGCGTTGGCTGAGGCCTATGGCAGTTCAGATGCGCAGGAGAAATTCGTCCGCGACTTCGTGGCAGCGTGGACCAAGGTGATGAATCTGGATCGCTTCGATCTCGCCTGATGGAGGCAGGCGCCTGCCTCGAACCGGGCAGGCGCCATGCAGCGAACAATTTTTTGAGACAGGACCCATGAAAGCGCTATTGATCACACCCGACACCCGTAGCATCGAAACCGTCGACCTCGACAGCCACGCCGACATCGCCCGGTTGGTCGGCTACGACACGCTTGAATCCGACGCCGTCGGCACCGCAGGCGACCGCCTGTTCTTCGACGAGGAATGCTTCCTGCGCGGCACCGGCGGACGCTTCCAGATCGACCGCATCATTCCGGTATCGGGCCGCGCGGTGATTGTCGGCACCGCCGACGACGGCGCCACGCTGCGCGACGTCGCAACCGACATCGAAGACGTGCGCAGCCGCATCCAGTATGTGTAAACGGAAGGAGAACCCCAACATGATCGGACACATGCGAGATCACCTGCTTGTCGCGCTGGCGCTGCTCGGCGCCGGCCTCGAAGGCGTGACGCTGGAGTGGCCGGAATGAGGCCTGCGGTCTTCATGCAAGCGCCGACGACCGGCTTCCGCCTGCGACCGGCCCACGCGACCGACCTGCCCGCGCTCAATGGCGTGATCGAGCGCGCCATCGCCACCTGGCCGCTGCCCGAGCGCGTGAAGCGCCTGACGCTACCGAGCTACCGCTATCAGCCGCACGACCTCGATCATCTGCATCTGGTCATGGCGGAGGATGCCGGCGGCATCGCCGTCGGCGTCGGCGCCTGGGAGCCGGCCCACCCGCGCGACCTGCCGGCGGGGCAGCGTGGACTGCTGCTGCACGGCCTCTATGTCGATCCGGTTCATCAACACCGGGGCTTGGGCAGCCAACTGCTCGACGCAGCCGCGACGGCTGCGCGGGCGCAGGACCTGGATGGCGTGCTGGTCAAGGCGCAGGCGACAGCTGTTGCGTTTTTCAAATCACGCGGCTTGCACGCGTTGCCGGTCGATGATCCGGCACGCGATTATCCGCATCGCTTCTGGCTGGCCGTACACGATTGATGCGATCGATCACGGTATACGATATTTTTCATTTTCCTGCCGGCGCAGAATGACGTTCAATCTCCTTACGGCACGTGCCGCACGAACGGGAGAACGATCATGGCATTGAGTCTGTACCGCATCGTCTGGAACTGGCGCCGCGCGGCGTCGGCCGAACGTCTTGCCGCCGCATACGGCGAGGATGTGACGCTCGGAATCTAGAATACAAAGGAGGCGCACGCGCATGGAACTCGCACACAACGAAGCGCCGCTCAGCTGGCGTGCCACCTGGCTGGCCCAGGCGCACGCCCATCCCTATACCAGCGCCGGACTGGCGCTGGCAGTCGCGATCGTTGCCTGGCTGTTGCTGGCGAGCGTGTGGCGGGTGAGCCAGGGCGAGGCCGATGCGGCCTTGCGGCTGGGACTGCTGGGCGGCATGGCCGGCTTTGCCGCCACCGCGCTCGGTGCGCTGCCGGCGCTGTTCCTGCGCAAGCTGTCCAGCCGTACCGAGGACACCATGCTCGGCCTGGCGGCAGGCATGATGCTGGCCGCGAGTTCCTTCTCGCTGATCCTGCCGGGCCTGGCGGCCGGCGAATCGCTCACCGGCAGCGCCACGCTCGGCGCGCTGACCGTGGTCGCCGGTCTCGGGCTGGGCGTGCTGCTGATGCTCGGCCTCGACCAGTTCACGCCGCATGCGCACGAACACCTCGGGACCCACGGTGCAGGCAGCGACCGGGTCAGCCGGGTGTGGCTGTTCGTGTTTGCCATCGCGCTGCACAACCTGCCGGAAGGCATGGCGATTGGCGTGTCGTTTTCACAGGGCGACCTCGCCGTGGGCCTGCCGCTCACCACCGCGATCGCCATCCAGGACATCCCCGAAGGGCTGGCGGTCGCGATGGCGCTCAAGACCGCAGGCCTCTCCCCGCAGCGCGCGGTGTGGATCGCGGCCTTGAGCGGGCTGATGGAGCCGGTCGGCGCACTGCTCGGCATCGGGCTGGCGAGCGGGCTGGTGCTGGCCTATCCGATCGGCCTCGGCCTTGCGGCCGGCGCGATGATTTTCGTGGTGAGCCACGAAGTGATTCCCGAAACCCACCGCAACGGCCACCAGACCCCGGCGACGCTCGGCCTGATGGCGGGCTTTGCAGTGATGATGGTGCTGGATACCACGCTAGGCTGAAGTTCGCCCCGGCGGCCGCGACTAACGCAGCGACTCGACGGGCTTGGTCTGCCCCGATGCGGCTTTTTTGGCCGGGGCAGGATGGTGTTGTCCCAGCGCCAGTGCATAAATCCGCTGCAGGTCGTCTTCGCTGACATCGACAAAGGTGTCGATCTGGCTCAAGGCATAGACCAGGCTGCTGTGCGGAATCATGTGCTTCTCGCCGGGTTCGTCCGCCGGTTCTTCGCGGGGATGCCAGCATTGCGGGTAGCGCCGCCAGGCAAAGGGGTAATTGAACACCACCGCCACCGCCAGGATGATCAGCGCATTCAGCAGGATCGGGCTGAGCACATAGCTGTAACCCAGCGCCAGCACGGACTCGCCGCCCAGCACGGCCCCCAGCGCGGTGGCTCCGCCCGGCGGATGCAGGCAGCGCAGGCTGTACATGGCGGCAATCGACAGCCCGACGGCGAGCGGCGCCGTCAGCACGTGCTCACTGCCGAGCCATTGCACGCAGGCCACGCCGGTCAGGGCCGAGACCAGATGCCCGCCGACCAGCGGCCACGGCTGCGACATCGGACCATGCGGCGCGGCGAACAGCATAACCGCGGTGGACCCCATCGACGTGGCGACCAACACCGCGCCCTGGCTGTCGAGCACCAGCGCGCTGAACCACCACACCGCGAGCATGCCGAGCAGCCCGCCGGTCGCCGAGATCCAGTGTTCGCGCTCGGAGACGGTATACGCCAGCTTGCGCACCATCAGGCGATTCCCCCGCGCTGGGTCATGCGCCCCCTCAACCCGTGCTCCAGGCGCGCGGGCGGCGCATGCCGGCGATTTTGCAGGCCTGTTTCACGTAGCCGTAGGGGTAGAGCTCGAACAGCTTCTTCTGCGCGTCACGGCCATAGCGTTCGGCCAGGTGCTTGATAACGAAGCGGGCATCGGCGATGACCTGGTGTTCGTCGAGGTAATCGCGCATGAAGCGGATCGTGTCCCAGTGGTCGTCGCTGAGCGCGATGTTCTCTTCCTGGGCCAGGGCCTCGGCAATCTCCTCGTTCCAGTTTTCGGGTTCGACCAGATAGCCCTCGGCATCGCGCTCGGGCATCACAGCCGTCATATCGGAGGGTTGGTTCATGGCTGGCTCCTTGTCATGCGTTGAAGCCAGTTTAGGGAATTCTTATATATCCATCCAACGATTAATTTTGGTGTTTAATATCGGAAACATCGATACATAGTCATGGACACTGAACTCGCCCGTACGTTTCTGACCGTTGCCGCCACCGGCAACTTTGTCGCCGCCGCCAGCCGGCTGCACGTCACGCAGTCGACCGTGAGTGCGCGCATCCACACGCTGGAAACCACGCTCGGCGCGCGCCTGTTCCAGCGCGGCCGCAACGGCGCAGAGCTGACCCCCGCCGGCAAGCGCTTCCTGCGTCACGCCAAGCATCTGGTTCGCACCGTCGAGCAGGCGCTGCACGATGTCGGCCTGCCGCAGGGCTTTCATGACGTGCTGACGCTGTCGGGCCGCATCGCGTTATGGGAAGGCTTCCTGCCGCACTGGGTGGCCTGGATGCGCGAGGCGGCGCCCGACGTGTCGCTGCGGCTGGAAATCGGCTTCGAGGCCGACATCATGCAGGGCCTGATCGAAGGCACGGTCGACATCGGCGTGATGTACACGCCGATGTCGCGCCCCGGCCTGGTGGTGGAACCGCTGTTCGACGAGACCCTGCAGTTGGTGACCAGCGATCTGGCGCGGGGCTGGCCCGACGAGGGCGATATCCACATCGACTGGGGGCCGGAATTCCATGCCCAGTTCAGCGATCACCATCCTGATGTGCCACCGCCCACGCTGGTCGCCAACATCGGCTGGCTGGGCGTGCAGCAGCTGCTGACCTACGGCGGCAGCGGCTATTTTCCGCAGCGCCTGGTGCGGCACTATATCGAGGCGGGGCAGTTGTGGCGCGTGCCCGACCGCCCGCAGTTCAAGCTGCCGGCCTGGATGGTGTTTCCGCGCGACAGCGACAGCGCCACGCTGAGAAATGCGCTGGACGGCCTGCGCACCCTGGCACGCGAAGAGCAAGCCGGCTGAGCGGTGCCCAGGCCCGCCGGGTTGGGCTGTTTTTCTTACAGTGCCCCCGCCTTGGCCGCAGAGTCCAGGAAGTTGAAGCGGATCCTGCCGAGCGCGCTACCCGGTTCGATCTGGATTTTCCTCGTGAGCGTGTTGTTCAGGCTCAGCTCGACCTCATACGTGGAGGTGAGCACCTCACCGGAATAGGGCAGCGCTCTTTTCACAAATTCGATTTCGGTTTCTTCCTCATCGATCAGCCCGAGCGTTTCGAGCAGGGTGAGCTTCGGCATGGGATCGGCATCCGCGCGGCGATGCGCAATGGCGCGCCTGAACTGTGTAAAGTCCTTGTAGAACGGGTCTGATTCCTCGATCAGTTCCCCGGTCGAATAAATGCCGTCCATCAGGAAAGTCAGCGTACGGTCACGCACCTGCTGGCGCGCCCAGGAGCTGACCACGCCTTCGACGGTTCGGGCAAGGCAGTGTTCGAGATGCCCTCCCACGACGTAGACGTGGGTAGCCTTCACTTCGAAAGACAGTTCTCCATCCCGGGAAAACACCCGGTAGTCCGGCGAGCAGTCGGCCGTGAAGTACTGCGCCTCCGGCGTCTTGTCCTCCAGGTAGATGACGGGGATGCCCTTTTGCCTGGCAAACCTGACCGCCCGGTCGATGCCCAGCTTGCTCGACAGCCGGGCATCGTAGGTAGCGCTGGCGTGCGTGACGAGCAACACCGCGTCGCTATCCAGCACGACCTGAGCAGGGTGGGTGAATGGGGGCTTCTGGCAGACGGCCAGCGCCGTTTCCGAAAAAACGGCGAGGGCAAGGGCGAGGGTGACGAACCATTTCATGCTGTGCAATTTTCCGACGAGGCCCGCCTGCGGGCCGCTTATCTTAGGTGCGGGCGTGATTTCGAACCAGGAGTATTCGATTGGTTCCTGACAGGGACGCCCTAAGGACGGCCGGAATGATTCCACGAGGCCCGGAGGGGAAACGCATAGCGCTGGCTAAGCAGGTACTCAGGCCCGCCGGGTCCGGTTCAGCAGGCTGACGATCGACACCGTCGGCTCCGCCAGATCGGCCAGCGTGTAGCGCCCGACATGCTCGAGGAATTGCCGCTGCGCCTCGAACAGGATGTTTTTCAGCGTGCAGTTTTTTCGGATGATGCACACCGGGTCGTCGCAATTGACCGGCACCAGCGTGGCTTCCATCAGCTCGATCACGCTGCGCAGATTGATCGCGTCCTTCGGCTGCCCCAGCCGGATTCCGCCCTGCTGGCCGCGGCTTGCATGGATCAGGCCGGCGCCTGCCAGCTTGTGCACGATCTTCATGATGTGGCTGCGCGACACGTCGAACTTCTCGGCGATCTCCTGCACGGTCGACAGCCGATCCTCCGGCATCGACGCCAGATAAATCAGCACCCGGAATGCATAGTCCGTATGTTTGGTAAGTCGCATGTGTCGAAACCCGTTAAGCGAATGGCGTCATTCTAGTTGACCCGCCCCATAAGATTCACCTAATATTCGCATTCTTTAATTCATATAAGATGAATGTTTGAACAGTCTTAATTCACGGGAGAACCCATGCTGTCTGCAGAAACGCTGGCCACGATCAAATCCACCGCTCCCCTCCTCGCCGAGCAGGGCAAGGCGATTACCGACCTGTTTTATTCCAAGCTGTTCGCGCAGCACCCGGAATTGCAGCACATCTTCAACATGGCCAATCAGGCACAGGGCGAGCAATCGCGCGCGCTGGCCGAATCGGTGTTCATGTACGCCACCCACATCGACAAACTGCAGAACCTGGGGCCGATGGTCAGCCGCATCGCCCACAAGCACGCCAGCTTGCAGGTTGCGCCCGAGCACTACCCCATCGTCGGAAAATATCTGCTGGAAGCCATCCAGGACCACCTGGGCCTGGAAGCGGACCACCCCGTGCTCGGCGCCTGGGCCGAAGCCTATGCCCAGCTGGCCGGCATCTTCATCCAGACCGAGGAAGGCATTTACAGTCACAACGCGATGAAACCCGGCGGCTGGCGCGGCTTCCGCCCGTTTGTCGTGCGCGAGATCCGCGACGAAGCCCGCGGCATCAAGTCGGTGTATCTGCAGGCCGAGGACGGCCAGCCCATCGCCGGCTTCGAGCCGGGTCAATACCTGGGCATCAAGGTCACGGTGCCCGGACATGAATACGACGAGATCCGCCAGTATTCGCTGTCGGATGCCCCCGGCAAGGACACCTACCGCATCACCGTCAAGGCCGAAAGCACGCCACCGAGCCACGAAGGCAAGGTGTCCAATCACCTGCACGGCGCCCAGCCGGGCGACCGGGTGTGGGTGCAGCCGCCGACCGGGGATTTCACCATCAAGCATCCCGACCGGGAGCTGGTCCTGATCGCGGGCGGCGTCGGCATCACGCCCTTGCTGAGCATGCTGCTGCACCGCATCGAAAGCGGCGCGGACGTGACCGACCTGACCTTCATCCATTGCTGCCGGGATGAGGCGCACCATGTGATGCGAAATGAACTGCGCCTGCTCAGCACGCAGCACGGTTTCCGCTACTACGTCAGCTACGAAACCGGCAGCAGTGCCGACCACCAGGGCATCCTCGACCGGCCTGTCCTTTCGCGCTGGCTCACGCAACCGGACGCCGACGTGTATTTTTGCGGGCCCAGGCCCTTCATGGCTGCGGTCAATCGCCAGCTACTCGACATGGGCTACACGGACGCGCAATTGCACTACGAGGTGTTCGGACCCAGTACGCGTTTACTGACGCACTAAACGAAAAAGGAGCCTTACCGGCTCCTTTTTTCAGGGCTTCTTCGCAACCAGATCGATCAGCGCCGACATGCCGTGATGATGCGTGCCTTCGCTGATGATGGATTCGTGTTCGTGCAGATGCACGATGTCCCAGTCGCCGAACCAGGCACGCAGCAGCTCGGCGGTATACAGGTTGGCGGGGTTGGACGGCCCGCCGGTGGCGAATTCGATCTGCCTGGGCGTGTAGCCCTGCAGGATCAGCGTGCCGCCCGGCTTCAGCGTACGGCGGATGTCGGCGATGATGCGGTCGCGTTCGGGCGGCGGGACGAACTGGATGAAGATCGCTGCGACCAGATCATAGGCCGCCTCCGGCCAGCGCCAGTCGAGCACGTCGGCCTGTTCGAATTCCAGCATCACGCCGCGCGCGACAGCGAGCTTGCGCGCCTTGTCCAATGCGAAGGGCGACACCTCGATGGCGTGGACCGAGGCACCCTGTTCGGCCAGCCATACGCCATTGCGGCCCTCGCCGTCGGCGATCGCCAGCGCTCGCATGCCGGGGCGGATCAGGTCTTTCTGGCTGGCCAGGAAAACATTCGGCGCGGTGCCGAAGATGTAGTCGTCGGTGGCGTAGCGCGCGTTCCAGAAATCCGAACTCACTTGGCGTTGGCGGCAAGCAGGCGCTCGAGTTGCGGGGCCGGCACCATGCCGGGGACGCGCTGGCCGTTGGCGAAAATCAGCGTCGGCGTGCCCGACACTTTCAGCTTGCTGCCCAGCGCGATCGTGGCGTCGACCGGATTGGCGCATTTGCCGTCGTTGCGCGGCACGGTGCCACTCGTGATGTAGTCGTCCCACGCCTTGTTGCGGTCAGGCGCGCACCAGATCTGCTTCGAGGTCTGCACCGCCTTGGGGTGCAGACCCTCGATCGGATAGAGAAAGGTATAGACCGTGATGTTGTCGACCTTGGCCAACTCTTCCTCGAGCTTGCGGCAGTAGGGGCAATCGACGTCGGAGAACACCACCAGCTTGCGTTCGCCCTTGCCCTTGACGGTCTTCAATGCATTGTTCAGCGGCAGCGTGTCCCATTTGACCGCCTGCAGCTTGTTCAGCCGGGCCTGCGTCAGGTTGGTTCGGTTTTTCAGGTCGATCATGTCGCCAATGAACACGTATTGCCCCTTGGCATCGATGTAGACGATCTGGCCGTCGAGATAGACCTCGAACAGGCCGCTGTAGGGCGTCTTCGTCACCGAGCTGATTTGCGCACCGGGAAACTGCTCCGACAGTGCCTTGCGGATGACGGATTCGTTGGCCTGCGCGGTCGCGGCACACATCAGGGTAGCGGCCAGCGCCAGGGAAGTAAATTTCATTTAAAACTCCAGGGGAAAAACAAAATAATCAGGACATGGCCTCGCGCACCAGTGCCGCTTTCAGCGGCGGCACCTGGTTGACGAGCGTCATGCCGGCATTGCGCAGCCAGGCAGCCCGGCTGTCGGAAAACAAATGATGCAGGCCGTGGGTGAGCGCCTGCATGCGCTGCACCGGTTCGGCCCGCTGGCGGGCATAGGATTGCAGCACCCGCAGATCGCCCAAACGGGTTCGGCGGTGCTGTGCCAGCGTTACCACCAGCGCTTCGGCGTCGCCAAAACCCAGGTTGACGCCCTGTCCCGCCAGCGGATGCACGCCGTGCGCGGCGTCGCCGATCAGCGCCACGCCCGGCGCCACGATGGCCTCGATCCGGATCAGACGCAACGGAAAAGCCGCTGCCGGCGTCAACACGCGCAGCGCGCCGAGCCGGTCGTGGCCTGCCGCCTGCACTTTGGCGGCCAGCGCCGCCGCATCCAATGCGAGCAGCACATCCGCATGCGCCGACTGGGTAGACCAGACCATCGACATCCGGGTTCCGCCCAGCGGCAACCAGGCCAGAATATCGCCCTCGAAGAACCACTGGAACGCGGTGCCGCGGTGCGGTCGCTCGCAGTCGAAATTGGCCACCACGCCGCTCTGGCCATAGGGCGTCAGCGTGGACGCCAGACCCGCCCATTCGCGGATGCGCGAGGCGGCGCCGTCGGCGCCGACGACGAGTTCGGCTTCTAGCACCGCCCCGTCGTCCAGCTCGATCCGCGTATACGGCGCGCCGGATTCGATCGACGTGATCGCGGCCGGGCAATGCAGCGCCACGCTGCCGTCGGCCTGCAGCGACTGCCACAGGGCGTCCTGCAAACGACCGGCCTCGACGATGACGGCCAGGTGCGATACGCCGGCTTCATAGGCATCAAGGCGGATCGCGCCACGGGCGTCGCCCGCCACCTCCATGCGGAAGACCGGCTGCACGCGATCGCGATCCAGCCGCTGCCAGGCGCCCAGGCGTTCGAGAAAGCGCTGGCTGGCGGGACTGATGGCGTAGATGCGGGTGTCCCAGCTTGCGTCAGGACGCTGGGGCGGCTGGCGCTCGATCAGCGCGACGCGCAGACCCTGTCGACCGAGCGCGAGTGCCGCCGCGGCGCCCACCAGGCCGGCGCCGACGATGACGATCTGGTAACGGTCGCCACTCATCCGCGCGCCCCGAACATCATCCGCCGCGCGACGAAGCTTTTCAGCGGCGGCAGCACTTCCAGCGCCAGCAAGCCGAGCCCCCGCGCGTGGCGCAGCGGTCCGATGTCGTTGGAGAACACCCGCACCAGAAAGTCGGTGAAGCC
>Ga0180009_10005074_pt1 | contig 14258 bp, 12 predicted proteins | sample OS_PC_MetaG_FD_123537 | JGI IMG/M metagenome (GOLD analysis project Ga0180009, IMG submission 123537) | Groundwater microbial communities from the Aspo Hard Rock Laboratory (HRL) deep subsurface site, Sweden - OS_PC_MetaG | ecosystem: Environmental > Aquatic > Deep subsurface > Groundwater...
AACCAGAAATGCCAAGGCTGCCAAACGCTTCTTGGGAAAAATACTGCGTAAAATGAAGGAATATGAAAAGCCTGTGACCATTAATACAGACAAGGCTCCTGCCTATAATCAGTCTATTCGGGAACTGAAAGAAGAAGGTCTCTTAAATGAGGATGTCTTTCACCGAAAGGTTAAATATCTGAACAATTCAATCGAAGCGGATCACGGGAAACTTAAACGTCTTATTAATCCAACCCTAGCGTGAGTTTACGAATTAGCAAAAAGTCATTCCGCAACCATATGATAAATATGGTAAAATTATAAGAACTGCGTACCCCCTAACTCGCAGAAAGATACTTCTTCATCTCGAAGATTTCAAAAAGACGCAGTTGGACTTCATCCATCTTTGATAGAACCGACTGCGTGGATTGTTTCTTCTTCCCGGATGGGAATATATTCAGAATCTCCCGAATGCCGGCGAGACTTTCATGGAGCTTGTTCATCGACATAGGTAGATTGGCTTCCTGAACCTTCATCATCATTAAGGAACGAATCAGGATGGATAACGAACAGTAAAAGCCGTGAACCATGATCATCTGATCTGTCCAGTGGTACATGGGCCACCAGGTTCCCGTTTTTCGGTCTTTCATCTGCTTGAAAACATCTTCGATAACATACTGGCTCCGGTAGGTTGCAATGATATCTTCGGTGGGCCAGTCATGATTGTCGGTAATGATGATATTTTTTCCCAGATAGGTATCGGCAAGTTCTTTAAATGCATCGCTTTTTAAATTATAGTCAAGAGTTGGTATACCCTCGTAATCGATAACTTCCGTTTCGATCAGTTTCTTCATGTGTTGTCCCGATAAGGCTGTTGAAACTTGCTTTTTGATCGATTCAACGGTCGGCTTTTTGCCTCTGGTTATTCTGCCTGCGATTCGATCCTCCAGTTTTGTGGCAATAGCCGCCAACTTTTCGAGAGATTTGTTGATCTCATTATTGATCGACTTGACCTGTGCGGTATAGAGATTCTGGTTGAACGTAACCACGACCGTCATCTCTTTGTCATAGATTTTTTTCTTTGTCCGAAACGCTTTAACCCGGTCCAGCTTTGGATGGCTCAGAGAGACAAAACAATCGTCACTGTTGGAAATCAGTGCCAGATCTTTGTGATCGTCCGGCTTGACTGAGCCGACGAAATGAAAGCCGGAATCTTCTGCGAACTTGTTCAAGTTGTCTTTGGAGTTATTTCCTTTATCGAAAACAATGGTCATTCCACTGGTATCGGGTTTTCGGCTTTTATAAACATTGAAGAATCGTTCGATTACCTGTCCGAAAGCCTTCGAATCGTGACGGTTGCCTTCAAACACATCGAAATATAAAGGGAAATGATCTTTGCGTGTACAAAACAGAGCATAGTTGATCTGTCTGAGATCTCGTCTCCCTTGTTTGTTTTTTCCTCTTTTCGCCAAAGAACAACGGGTATTGAAAGATCCAATGAACGAATAGAAGTTGGTTCCATCAAAAGAGGCGCATGACAGATCTATCCGTTCCCGGTCTAATGTAGCATTGACCAGTTTCATCCATGCTTTTCGGATATGATCCTCGGTGACCCCTGACATATTGTCCCAAAAGCGTTGCGAGCTCAAAGATGTTTTATCTGCCTGTGGAAAGGCACGGACTAAAATGGTATCCCGAAACCAGTTCCACATTGATCTTTTACTGACGGCTTCTATTCCCCTGTTGATAGCAGCCAGTGCCAGATAAAATCCAACAGATAATCCCTGCTTTCGTTTAGGGAGGACGCTGTCGATAATATCGATCATATTAATACTGTCGACCATGTTCAAATAAGCAGCCGGTCCGCCGAGTTTGAATATCTCGGCATATCTGGGTTGCGGAGGGCCTCCTTCCACAGCCTCGATTATTTTCGGCAGTGTTCCCAGATATTTCTGCCACTTTCTACGTGGCTTGCCGTTTACGCGCTCACTTTCTTCCGCGTAATAATAGGTAGTCCCTTTGATGCGTTTGCGAGTTAGATAAGCCATATATGCTCCCCCGATTCAATTCTTGTATTGTTAGGGGGTACATTACAGGCAATATCTAACCTATGTCAATAAAATAAAGCGATACGGGCACAAATAAGTTAGGGGGTATACTTTTCGCACATTATCTTTCTGATTTTATGTACGAAATTCGATCCGCGAAAATCTATTTCGTAAACTCACGCTAGGTTTTAAATCAATGAAAACAGCCTATGCCACCATAAAAGGTTTTGAAATCATGCGAATGTTTAAAAAGGGACAGCTCGATATCTGGAAATACAACCAGGGATTGACGGGAGAAATCCGCCTTATTGAAAGACAATTTAACATTTATTCAGCTGCTTAATTAGAGGTGTCCACGGGACATTTTCAAGCAATCTCCTTTTTTGCAACAGAGCCGATCTTTGTATTGCCTCCTTTGCAAGAACGATCGCTTCTGTAGGCCTGATAAATGGGTATCTCTGCTCCAACAGACTGCAGCCTGATATCTCTGTTGTGAGGTTTAATTGTACATTTCCCTGAGAATTCGTTTCAACACTTTTCCGGTTGGAGTCCGGGGTATATTATCAGTAAAAACCACTTTTTTAGGAATTTTAAACCGGCCAAGTTTGCCCTGGCACCATTCAACAAGTTCCTCTTCCGTCAGTTTCTCATTTGGTTTTATAGTAATAATGGCTTTTACCGCTTCCTGCCATTTTTCGTGTGGATAGCCGATTACTGAAGCGTCTGCAATTTTTGGATGAGTAAGAAGAACGTCTTCGATTTCTGCTGGATAAATATTTTCGCCACCGGAGATAATCATATCCTTTTTGCGGTCCATAATGTAAATAAAACCATCTTCATCCATTTTGGCAATATCGCCGGAGTATATCCAGCCATCTTTGATGGTCTCCTTATCGGCTTCAGGCCTTTTCCAATATCCTTTCATGTTGTTTGGGCTCTTCATAATTATTTCGCCGTTTACATTCGGCGGGACATCGTTGCCATTGTCGTCAATAATTCTTATGTCCGTATGAAAAAAGGGCAAGCCACAAGAACCCGCTTTTTTTAATGCATTTTCAGAATCGATAACAGTAGCCGGTCCGGACACTTCAGTCATGCCGTAAAGCTGCCGCACCTCTATTCCTGCGTCAAAGTACTCTTTTATCAATGAAACCGGAACCGGCGATGCGTATACCAACATCAACTTCAATGAACTCCAGTCGTATTTGTCATAATCTGGAATTGCGCGGATGAACATCAACATTACCGGTACGATACCAATGAATGAGATTTTTTCTTTTCCCAGGTTTTCCAGAAATAGCTGCGGATCGAATGACCTCATGAGAACCATTGTTTTGCCGGAGTGAACGCTCAAAGGAAAAAACGCCAATGCCCCGATATGAAATAGCGGCAAAGTGATAAGGCCCTTATCCCCAACTTCCCCTAAAGTACCCGACATTGTAACCGCTACCCAGAACATGCTTTCATGAGTCAATTGAGCGCCCTTGGGTTTGCCGGTCGTTCCAGAAGTATAAAGAATGGCTAAGGTATCATTGTCACAACCGACTATTTCCGGTTCGTCGGTGGAGTGCCCGGAAACGAATTCTTTGTAGGAATCCGCCCAATCCGGAGAATCGTCCGCAATGACGATGTATTTTTCAGGAGACAGGATATTCCTGTATCCATCTATCGTATCCTGAAATTCCTTACTAAAAATGAGTATTTTCGCTTCGGCATTTTCCAGGATATATTGTACTTCAGGCCCGGCCAGGCGAAAGTTAACCGGGACCATGATAGCACCGATTTTCCCCAATCCAAAAAAGATATCCACGAATTCAGGCTCGTTAAGGGCCATTACTCCAACCCTATCGCCCTGTTTGATCCCGATTGACCGCATGGCCGCAGCCAATTGATTTGCCCTGGCGTTTGCCTCTCTGAACGTTAATCTCACATTTTCACATACAACCGCTAGTTTATTGGGACTTAACAACGCTCTCTTTGCCAAAAAGGCACCAACATTAACACTTGATTTCATACCTGTTCTCCTTTGCTTGATTTAAAGAAAAATATATAATCGTACACTTTTTTATCTTTCTGATTGAGATATCTTCAGATTTAGATTCGCTGCCAGATAGTTCTTAAACCGGGCCGACTGCACTGGCAGAGACAGAGAAACCAGTTTCGGAGCTGGCTAACCTGTCAAGCGGGGGCAGTCCGCCCAAAGCCCAATTTCAGGACGGTACTACCGATGGACGGTACCCATAAGTAGAGTACCGAAAAAAATGAGATAATTTGCACTCAGTTAATTTTACGATCATGGCGATCCCAGAACTGCTCCTTCAGTTCCGCTTTCATGATCTTGCCATTGGCGTTTTTAGGGATTTTATCGACAAATTCAATCGATGATGGTTTCTTGTATGCAGCCAAATGTTTTCTGCAGTGTTTGATAATATCGTCTGAGGTTGCGGATTTGTCCGGTTTCAGGACAACAACTGCCTTGACGGATTCACCCCAGGTATCATCCGGGACGCCGATCACTGCAGCTTCCAGAATGGCGTCATGGCTGTAGAGTACATCCTCGACTTCCCTGGAATAAATGTTGAAGCCACCGCTGATGATCATATCCTTCTTGCGGTCTACCAGGTAGACATAGCCGTCTTCGTCGATGTACCCCACATCACCCGTACGAAGCCAGTTGTCCTGGACGGTTTTATCTGTGGCAACCGGATCGTTCCAGTACCCGAGCATATTCTGATCTGTTTTAACGACAATTTCGCCAGTTTCGCCGGGCGGCACCAAATTGTTTTCATCATCCATGATGCGCACTTTCGCAACGATAACCTCACGGCCGACTGATTTGAGGCGTTTCAGTTTCCATTCCGATCCATCCAGAGAGTGATCGTCCTTGGTTAGCAGCGTGATCGGCATGCCGGCTTCCGTCAGTCCGTACCCCTGAACAAAGACGTTTCCAAAAATATCGATCGCCTTTTCGAGCAGACTGGGGGAGATTGGAGATGCCCCGTAGCGAATCGTCCTGATACTACTCAAATCATAATTGGCCAGGGCCGGGTGATTGATCAGCATAATGAGCATGGTTGGGACCATGTATAGCGTTGTAATCTGCTCTTTTTCAATCACCTGCATGAGCTTTTCCGGATTGAATTCAGGCATGATGACCACCCTGGCACCCTTCACCAGATGGGGCAGGATCTGGGAGCCGCTCGCATGGGTCACCGGTGAGGTCAATGCCACAGCGTCGGTGGATCTGATATCCAGTCCTTCGAGCAGAGAGTTAATCAGAACGACGCTGTCACTTTTGTATGAGTGTATAACCCCCTTTGGTTTGCCCGTAGTTCCTGACGTATAGCGCAGGGAACAAATGTCGTCGTCGAAAATATCAACATCGGGCTCATCCGGCTTTGCAGTATTGAGCAGGGTCTCATAGGATTGGTAATCGTGGTCGCCTGCCACGGAGACACAGATGACGTGTTGTATGGAAGCCGCCCGGGGCAGAATCGGTTCCAGAATATCCAAATAAACCTCGTCAACAATGATGGCTTTTGCTATGGAATGGTTGAGAATGTGAAGATGTTCCAAAGAGCTGTTTCTGGAATTCAGCGGGACAAACGGCAAACCAGCGCTGTTCGCCCCATGAAAGCATTCAGAAGAGATGTTTGAATTCTGCAGCAACAGTGCTACCCGGTCACCCTTCTTCAGCCCGAGGCTGAGAAGCGCATTGCCCAGGCGGTACACCCTCTCGACGTACTGACTGCCTGTCAGCCGCCTGTTTTGAAACACCATTAGCTCGCGATTCACATAGCGCATGCGTATCTTTTCCAGGATGTCTCTGTTATTCATTTATCCTCTCGTTGTCCAGTCTATCATCGATATTGAGGCGCGCCACTGTCCGCATACCGCCTGGTCGTTCGCTGCATCCAGATGCCTGATCGCACGCGGGCCGAGGGTTGATGACCTGTTCCCGGGAACAGGCGATCTGCAACGAATCTTCAGATTTCCGTCGCCGCCCTGTGAGCTGCCCCAATGGCTTGCAGCGCATTACCGGGTTTGAGCGCATCGCCTATTACAAGGGGTTGGTAGTCGGTCTCAGACAGCTCTTTGGCCAAGGCATTATCCGGGGCCGCCCCAATTGAAAAAATAATCAGTTCAATATTCTCCAGCAATGTCCGGCTGTCATCTTCCTGCAAAATCACAACCTTGTTTTCGATTTTGATGAACCGGGCCGATTTTTTATACGAGATATCAAATCGATTCAATTTGGAGCGCAGGTAAAACCGGCTGATAGGCCCCATATCTGCGCCAAAGTGATTTGTCTGTTCGATGATGGTGATCCGCCGGCCTGTTTTCGCAATGAACAGGGCTGTTTCCAGACCCACAGAGCCACCTCCGACGATTAGAATGTTTTTTTCGGGGAAGTCATCCCCTCTGAGAACCTCCCATGCTGTGGCCGTTTTAATGTCAGGATTTTTGAGAGCCGGTAGAATCGGATTTGCCCCGGTCGCAATCACGACCTTATCGGGCTGGTACGCTTCGATCGTTTCCCGGTTGACTTTTTTCCCGGTAATCACCCGGACATTGAGCCGCTTCATTTCATAAGCAAGGTAGGCGGTCACTTCGGCCATGTCCTGGCGGTAGGGGATGGATGCGGCCAGTTTCAGCTGGCCGCCGAGGCTGTTGCTTTTTTCCATCAGGGTGACCTCGTGCCCGCATTGTGCAGCTACCACTGCAAAGCGCATTCCGGCCGGCCCGCCGCCTACAACCAGGATTTTTTTCCGGTCGGATGTTGGGTGGGGATGGAGCGCTTTTTCTTTCCCTGCCTCCGGATTGACGAGGCAGGTCAGAGAATTATCCTGGTCATCGCCCTTTCCGGGCAGAATGGTTTTGTTGATCTGGTCAATACATCCCTGATTGCAGGCCACACATTTCCTGATGTCGTTTGCATGTCCCGCCGCGGCCTTCAGGGGAAAGTCCGGATCGGCAACTAGCGGTCTTGCCATTCCGATCATATCTGCATCGCCCCGCTGCAGTATCTCCTCGGCCATGTCCGGGGTGTTGATCCGTCCGGCAACAATCACCGGAACAGACAAGCTCTGTTTGATTTCGGAAGCCAGGGAAACGTAGCAGCACTTCTCCTCCATCATGGGGGGTACGGTTGCCTTTGCCGATCCGTAGACGCCCCCTGAAACGCTGATATAATCCGCCCCGGATCGTTCAAGATAGGTCGCAATTGCTGCTGCGTCCTGTACCGTTGTGCCGCCCGGAATGTTATCGCTCCCGTTGATACGAATCCCGACAACCAGCGAATCGCCGGTTTTGGATTTTATACCGGAAATAATCTCACTGGGAAATCTGGCCCTGTTTTCAAGTGAGCCGCCATATTCATCCTGCCTGTTATTGAAGTATGGCGACAGAAAATTGCTGATCAAGTACCCGTGTGCCCCGTGCAGCTCTACCATATCATATCCAACCGCCCGACATCGCAACGCCGCATCGGTAAATTGATCTACCAGATGCCTGATCTCCTCCCGGGTCAGCGGCGTGGGCTTATCCTTCGAAATCAGGCTGGGAACTGCCGATGGTGCGACAACTCCCGTTCCGGTCATACCTTTGATTCCCTGGTTGCCCATGTGTACCAGCTGGATTCCGACCCTTGCTCCCGCTGATTTTAGAGGCTGGATGAGCTTCTCCAGTTCGGGGAGGTAGTCGTCTGAATGTACGGTGGGCATGTCGATTCCCCATAATTCCCGGAAGGACGCCAGTTCGCTTTTCATAAAAATCGGAACACTGAGTACGAAAATGGCGGCGGCTCCCCCCCTTGCCCGGGCCTGGTAAAAATCCACGAGCCGCTGGGAAATCTGCCCGAACTCGGTGAGATTAGTTGCCATGGCAGGCATGACAATTCTGTTTTTCAGTTCCAGCCGTCCAATGGTAATCGGCGAAAATAGGATCTTGAACATATTGACTGTCCTTACTTTAAGGGCGTGTTAAAAAATGAACGACCCCGCTTTTCTGTTGTTACATTAAATTCATGACAATTCCTAAATCCCGGAGCCTTCACTGGATGCGTACTTTCTATGGGTCGCTGAATTCCCGGTGTTTCCTTGGGTGAAATTGATTCCCCGAATGCCATTAACGATTTCAACAGGGTTTGTTTACATCCGGCACTTTTATTAGCCATCAGCAATGTCCGGTCAGACTACTGCAGTTGTCCCGTGTCCGATGCAAATCTTTTTCAGCCGGGGGACTTGTCGCAAGATGATCTAAGGCTAACTTTGCAAAATCCTAGCTGGACATTGTTGAATACCCATAAATCTTTCGAAAATCAGGTATACTTTTTTCCAGTTCCGTTGCGATGTTCTCAAGATGCAGATCGGTATGTCCGCCATCTGCGATTAATGCCCTGGTTTTTATATGATAGAGCCCGATATCCATCTCTTCGGTCCAGCCAATGGCGCCATGCATGACAATCGATTGATGGCAGGTCTGGTGATAGACCTGATTTGCTTTTGCTTTAACCATTGAGTTCAAAATCCTCGAAGCGTTACCGATTCCGATTCTCCAGGACGCTTCATACACCAGGTTTTTCAGACTGTCCGCCTCACTATGCAGATCAACCAGTCTGTGCTGAATTGCCTGGAACGACCCGATCGGTTTTTTAAACTGTTTTCGTGTTCGGGCGTATTTTAAAATAATATCGAGCACGGCCTGGACACCGCCTGACATTTCGGCTGCCTTGAGCACGGCGGATCGCTGCTGAATAAAATCAATAATATCCCATCCTTTGTGCAGGTCGCCCAGAATAGCGTCCGGGGAGACTGCAACGTTTTCAAAGGTCACTTGACAGCGCATGTCCCTGGCAGTTGTCGGGATGACCTCATGGCTGATCCCCGGGGTTGCAGCTGGGACAATAAACAGCGTAATTCCGTCTTCAGGCCCGCCGTCTGATTTTGTCCGGGCTGCAACCAGCAGCATTTTTGCGGCATTTCCGTATGGGACGAAGGTTTTGATTCCATTTAGCACGAAACCATCGTCCTGTTTGGATGCGTTCAGTTGAACATCTGCCGCCTGTTTATCCGCCTGATGTTCATCCTGTGCGAATGACCAGATCTCGCCCTTTTGCGCGATCCGAGGCAGGTGGCTCTTTTTTTGGTGCTCGCTTCCAAAAGCGACCAGAGGCAACGAACACAATACAGCGGTTGTGAAGAAGGGGCAGGGCACGATATTTCTGCCCAGCTCTTCCTGAAATACCATAAGATCCAGGAACCCTCCTTCTGTACCGCCATACCTTTCCGGGATGATCAGGCCAAGGTATCCAAGTGCGACCATCCTCTTCCAGGTTTTGTGGTCGAAGCCCTTGCTATTGTCCTTCAACTCCCTGACTTTTGCTTTTGGGCTTTCCCTTATGAAAAACTCTCTAATCGATTTGCGTATCAATTCTTGATCTTTGGAAAATGAAAAGTCCATCGGTTTGTCTCCGTTTCAATAAGATCTGGGTAACTGCAACCCGAACTGTCCCACAATATTACGCTGGGTGTCGGTTGTACCTGCCGCAATAGCCATTCCGATACAATAATAATACAGGTGTTCGAACGCCCCCTGCAGTTTGGTCCATTTGGACTCTTTTTGCATCACATCGACCTGGGAGTATGAACCCAGAATGTCTGCACCGATTCGGGCCAGTTTTTCCATCAGTACGTCGCCGGCGGCTTTATTTCGGGACGGTTCGTGGATAACGGTCATGCCCTGATCGGCTTTCCAGGCGGTTTCATAAGATAACAACCTGAGGCAGTTGATATCGATCGCCAGCCCGGCCAGTTTTGACCGGACTCTAGCCTGACTGATCAATCCGGACGCCCTGGTATATTCAAGCAATTCATCAAAAAGCCTGCGGGCTATCCCTGTTACGCCGGCGGCTATCCTCCTCTCGAAGGACAGGGCGGTCATTAATTGGGACCATCCCTGGTTTTCGACACCAACGAGATTCTCTGCCGGGATGCGGACATCTTTGAAAAACAGTTCGTTAAACACATGGCCGCCAACCATGTTTATCAGGGGGTTAACTGTTAGACCGTCGCTCTCCATGTCAACAATAAACAGGCTCAGTCCGTGATGCTTTTTTTCAACGTTTCGGTCGGTTCTACAGGCAAGCCACAACCACTTCGCAAAATGAGCGCAGCTTGTCCACACTTTCTGGCCATTGAGGATGTATTCATCGCCGACCCTTTCCGCAAATGTCTCCATGCTGGCCATATCAGTTCCGGCATCGGGTTCACTATAGCCTGTGCACCAGATGCCGTCTTCGGAGCCTGAGGCGATGGGCGGGATGTACTTTTCCTGTTGCGCCCTACTGCCGAAAAGCATCAGCGAAGGCGCTACCCAGGATGTGCCGGCCTGGCCCATCGTCGTTCCAGGGATTCCCCAGTAACCAACCTCTTCGGAAAAGATGGTCTTAATAACTTCAGACGCAGCCAGACCGCCAAATTCCACCGGCCAGGACAGGGTCAGCCATTTTTTTTCTGCCAGCTTTTTCGAAATCGTCATTGAGAAGGCCCAGGCCTCCCGGCTATGTTCTTCATCCAAAATATGGCCAATATGATGGTCCGGTAAATTCTCTTTTGCAAACTCTCGAATGTCTCTCCTTAACCGCTCTTCCTCTTTGCTGAACTGAAAATCCATTGATGAGATACTCCTTTTAGCTTTTTCATGATTATTCGGGGTACTGTTTCAAATAAGCTGACCATTAATAGCAAAGTCCGTGCTTCGTCCCGTCGAGGGGATTCCAACTCAAAACATGAGATAGGAATCTTGCAGCATAGAACGAATCCATCCCTTTGAATAGCGAGACTCAAAGCACTGAATTCGCGAGGCTTGCAGCGAAGAACGGTTGGATAGAGTCCTGTTTTCCATCGTTTTGAATCTAAACCCCCTCGGCTTTTAATGGTTCATCAATTTGAGACATACCACTAGAATTCACAGCCAGGTTTTAGTCGGCTTAATCCTGTCAATCGAAACTAAAGTGCCTGCCATGGTTAAAATAATATGTGTTCCGAATTCTGCTGCCTGCTGTAATTCACCGTTACCCAGGCTGTTGGACTTCATGCCTGCTTCCGGATTTCAACAGCCCGATTGCCGGCTAAGCATCGTTAAATCCAACCCAGGTTGTGTTTTCCGAAACCGGTATCCGTGTGCTTTCCAGGTTGTTTGCCAGATAGTCCCAATCCGGGTAACCCAGGCTGATGGCAATAATGATTTTTTTATCCTCCGGAATTTTGAGGGCATCCCGCACGAGTTCGGGAAAGAGGACGCTTTGATCCTCTATACAGGTACCCAGCCCGAAATGAACCGCAGCCAGGCAGATGTTCTGCATGGCCGCTCCCAAGTCGAGAAGGGGGCCTACATCGGACAAGGACTTGTCGGTCAACAAAAACAGCCCGACAGGGGCATCAAAAAAGCGAAATCCCCGTTCCAGCCATTGATTTCGTTTTTCCGTGTCCTCTCTCTCGATCCCCATCAGTTGAAAGATCTGCTTGGCCAGGTCAATCTGCCGTTTGCGGAAAACGGATTCTTTATTCCATCCAACCACTTGATGGTCCGGATCCATTGTTTTTCCGCCCCAAAGACTATCCACGATATCGGACTTTAGTTGATTGAGCGTTTCCCCGGTTGCTGCTACAAATTCCCAGGGTTGCGTGTTCATGGCCGACGGTGCCCGGCACGCCGCATCCAGAATTGACGAAATGATCTCTTTTGAAACCGGATCCGGTTTGAATCCGCGGATGCTTTTTCTCTGATTGATCCCTTCGATAATGTTCATTGTATTTCTCCAATATGCTTATTTTTAAAACGCCCAACTCGGATTAATGCTGGTCGAATCGCCTACAAAATGAACCGTACGTCAGCTGTGGTGCGCTAATGACTCCATATGTCAACCGTCTATCGAACATACTACTACTGAAACGGGTAGCCGATACCAGCCGCTGTCGACGGATCAGATCGCCAGATCAACGGGAAATCGCCTGAAGGCTGACTGATCAATCGTACCGTCTTTATGATGGGGAATGAAGTTATTATGCTTAAACTGTGGATCGTGAGTCCAATCCCCGATATCCCGAACCGCTGATACTGGTACATCGGCATCTTTCAGCTCCCTTAACCAGTAATCAAGATCCTGTTTTAAGAACAACTGCTGCAGGCGCGGCATAATCTCCTGCCGTCGTGCATTGATAGCGGTCCATCCTACCAGACTCTCGTCTTGTAATAGGTCGTCCAGCTTCAGTTTTTTGCAGAGGTTAATCCAGAAATGGTGCTCAACAACGCCCAGGCACAAATACCGGCCATCCCTGGTCAGGAAGGTGCCATAGGCTCCCCTGCCCATTAGTTCTGCTTTCGGGGGCTTGTTGCGTGTCAGATATTCCAGGTAACGTGGCATCATCCACATGGACATGGCATTGGCAATCGAAATATCCAGAAACCTCGCAGGGGCGTTTTTGGGTTGATGAAGGGCTGCCAGGATTGAGGTTAACGCGTACATGGAGCCGGCTATATCAGCCGTCTGGATTCCTGATGGAAATTCGGGGCCACCATCCGGGTCCCCGCAAATGCTGAACAGACCTGTGATACTCTGGTAATTAATGTCGTGCCCGGGAACTCCGGCATTCGGTCCGGTCTGTCCATAACCGGAGATTGAGCAATAGATCAGCGATGGGTTTTCAAGAACCAAGTTGTCGAAATCGATCCCCAGTTTTTTCACCACACCCGGCCGAAAACCTTCAACGAAGACAGCCGAGTTCCTGACCGTCTCCTTAATATACCGGATCCCATTTTCACTCTTTAAGTCAGCCTGGACAACCTGCTTTTTACCGTTCAAATACGCATATAAAAGCGGGGACATATGTCTGATCAGGTCTCCGGTTTCTGGCCGTTCCACCTTGATTACCTCGGCTCCCATCTCGGCCAGCATCATTGTGCACAACGGGCCCGGCAGAAGACCGGTCAGGTCAAGAATGCGGATATTTTGTAAAGGCAGAGTACTCATCTGTTGGTTGTTTCCTTCTTTGAAGATTGCTGCCTATTCAGCATCCCTCAATGGAAGGTACTTTAATAGTCACCAATTATTTTTAAATTGATGATCGAAACAACAGCGTCAGCGTTTCGATCATCCTGCATCAGCTTTAGATCTTCAACCACGACTGTTGTTCGGGCCCCCGTCCGCCTCGGGAACCATTGTACCGACGAATCCAAAGGGGATGAGTCCGTTTATAAACCGGTGGGCATCCTCCTTGGACAAGGGGCCTTTTTTATCGAAATCGTCTGCAATTGGTGCAATCTCTTTTTTGACGAACTCCCTGACAGATTTCTGCAACATTTTCTGTACTTTCGTCAGTTCGAAATCCATTTCGTTATCCTTTTTGTTTTTGCCAAAACCGGACAGGTCGATTTCGGATCGGTGCTATTTTTTTAAAATCGTTACCGCACTGTTTGGACCGGATCCCATGGTATGAGCTAATCCGATCCTGGCGCCTTTTACCTGTCGCTTCCCGGCTTCTCCTCGTAACTGCATCGTAATTTCGGCAATCTGTGCAATTCCGGTTGCACCCAGTGGATGACCTCTGGACATAAGCCCCCATCCGTATTGACAGGGAGCTTACCGGTCAAATCGAAATAGCCGTCCCGGAGAAGCTCCCTGGCCATCCCTTTTTTGCAGAAACCGAGCTTTTCCAGTTCCCAGAGTTCGGACGGAGCCATCGTATCATAAGCCTGAACAATGTCCATGTCGTCGGGACCATACCCGGCTTCTTCATATGCCTGTTCAGCCGACAGTTCGACAATTCCTTTTTTCGGTGGGAAGTTCAAGCTCGAAACGCCCCATAACCATTCGGATCGGTTCGTTTCAATCTCTGAGCATCCCTCGATTCCCTGTAATTCTGGAAATACAGCAATTGAAGACCAAAAAGAAAACCGGCTGATGATCAACGACATTCACATTCTTTCTGATTTAATGGCGCTTTGAGGAATAAAAGCTATTCGAAAATTCCTCTTTATCTTTAATGTAATTTCGACTGTGAACATTTACTATTGTCGACAATAAGTCAAGACATTTTTTGAAATATAATTGAGTCCCCTCCGAGAAATGGTATTTTCGCAAGGGAGTAGTTGAGTTTTAGTTGAAATGGTCGAATTGTCTCTGACCTGCCAAACGGGCGAAAATTTTAGATGGAAAGATCAAGGATTATA
>Ga0180009_10005075_pt1 | contig 14257 bp, 10 predicted proteins | sample OS_PC_MetaG_FD_123537 | JGI IMG/M metagenome (GOLD analysis project Ga0180009, IMG submission 123537) | Groundwater microbial communities from the Aspo Hard Rock Laboratory (HRL) deep subsurface site, Sweden - OS_PC_MetaG | ecosystem: Environmental > Aquatic > Deep subsurface > Groundwater...
TCCATCTCTGAACATTTTATTAAGTCTAGTAAATACATTTCTTGCTCGTTGTATTTTTTTTCTTACGCCTTCTTTTTCTTCTTTTTCTGCCATATTACCCTCGTTTTAATTTTAAACCATTATTTTATCATACATATATATACCCATTATTATTTTAAAAGCCAATCAAAATTATGCAATTGTCTTTTTGCTTGTTCTTTTGTATTTGTTCCTTTAAAGCCAAAATAGAATGGTCTACTATTATTCATATCACTTGCTGGAAGTATACCTATATTCTCTTTTACCGTATCGAATTTTTTTGTTGATAATATTATTGCATTAGCAAAAGCTTGTGTAATAGCATCTTCACTTACTTCTGCTGCGAACATTGTATGCATAATCCAACAACCTAATCCTAAAGACATTATCAAGTCATCATTACAACTTTTTTGTGCTTGTGGTTTTCCATTTGACCAAATAAACGATTTCATTTCATCTAATGTTCTTTCACCATTTATTCTAACAGTTTTATTTCTTATATCTTCTTCCATTTTTGTTAGACATTGTTGTCTTGAAAATTCTGATGTTGCAAACCCCATTACATATTTTGGGTTATTATCATAAGCATAAACTCCGATACCACCTTTCTGTGCTCCTTTTTTAGAGTAATATATATTGCTATATCCCAATGCCTTTAATGTTGTTAATGTAGCCCAACCCTGATTATTATTTTCAACAACAATTGGTAATTCATTATACATTTCCCCCATAAACTTTAACAATGATGCAAATAAGTCTGTTGGCATTTGACTTTCAAATTCAACAATTTGTTCTTTTGATTTTAAGTCAAATATATGAAATGCTGAGTTGTCTGCTCCATCTCCCCTTGCAACATCTGCCGTCAAAAGATATTTTTTGTTTATCTCTGGGTTTCTAAAAATATGACACGCTGGATTTTGTCTTAGCTTATCAAAATTAGAGTTAGTATTAAGCGTAATAAATTCTATTGTATCTCCATCAAAAAATGTATCGCCAGATTGTTCAAAGGAACAAAGATATTCTCTGGCAATTTTCTTTGGAGATAAGCTTTTTGTTTCATTAACAAACCACTTTTGATCTCTGTCTGGTCTGGCGTCCCACATTAATTTTGTTGGAACAAACTTATTATCTCCATTAAGTGATTCTTTCCATAGTGTATGGTAATAGTGACCCACGCCCCGGGGCGTCTGGTGTCCCAAAATTCCGTTATAAACAACTGAATGACACCAAAAATCATTACTGTCCGGCAATTGAAAATCATAAACATGGTCCATGCCAGATTCAATATTTAAAATATTATCCCACTTAATATTGTTACTTATGAATGAATCATAATACAATATTTCTTCCTCAGATAATTTAACATTTTCCATAGTTTTTATGTGCTTCCAAGCAAGAACCAATGTTTCCCTTGAGACATTGCTATTCCTTTCAATTCTCCCGGTTATTGTTCCTTCATAAGCATTACAAATTTTAGCAAAATCCCTTCTTGTCAATCCAGAAAGCTTTTTAAAATATTTTATAACAGGCAATGAATTTGGTATTATATCATAAGAAGATGATCTTGAAAAATTACTCTCATTAAGCACCTCTCTGTTTTTTTGCTTTCTATCAAACCTAAACCCAATTAAATTATAATATTTTAAAGAATTGCTTGAATTTAACTCAATCCTATAATAATTTGAAAAACATTTTATTAATTTAGTTGGCTTAGCTATACCCTCATCATATCTAGAGAGTATGCCAAAATTTAACAACAACATTCTTATTTGCTTAATTAATTTTTTTGACGACAACACTATCTGAACATGACCACGATCAGACCTAGAACAGCCGTCGCCGTCCATAATTCCTTGAATCATTGCTGCTATATTTTCCTTGCTCATAGATAATAATCTTTCTGGTATATATTTTTGCGGAGCGTGCAGTGAAAGATTAAAACCTAAGTGTTCCATCAACAACACAAATGTTTTTGAAGAACAAGTATGATGCATCTCGTCATATTTCAAGGATTTAAGGCCAACGCTCTTCAAACTTTCGGTTAAATCATCGCCACATGTAAATGTAATATTGCCACTAACAAAATCTCCATTTTTATTATATGACTTATAATGACTACCCTCTGATATATACAGTCCGATAACATAAGCCAAGTCCTTACTTATTTTATCTGGATTCACAATGTTTTTATGTTTATTTGTTATATTGGGATTAAACCCCACTATATTATCATTATTCCCCCATGCATTCATACCATAATGATTTGCAACATAATCTCCAACATTTAAATCTGATAATTGATACCATCCAAACTCCATCTGCTCATTACTAAATGCCCAAACTTTATGATTTAAAGAACCCTCCAAATAAGAATACCTTGTTGTTATCTTTCTTGTTTCTGCGATGCCATTGTCATAAAAATACTTACCACTTCTAGCCCTATCTCTTCCAAATACTTTATATTCATCAATCAAATAACTACCTTGTTTATTTTTATTAATGAATGACCCTATTTCCTTTGGTCCCTTATCTGTATAGATATATGTATCTTTAACAACACATGAATTAACAATACATCTTCCACCAGTTGATAATGTTGGCAGAATTGCTCCCCACATTTCATCAAGATTATCAATTAGCGCGGCTTCATCAACTAATAGTAATGAAATAGAATCTGATGCTCCAGCATCCATTGTTGTTGCCTCCGCTGATATTCTTGAACGATTAGTAAACTCTATCTCATTTTTGTTATCAATTAATAGGTCTGAAACTTTTAACCACTGGGGCAATAAAGAATACATCTGTCTTGCTTTCCTCATAACGTTTCTTGCACTCTTTTGTTTATTAGCCACAACAACAACGTTTTTATCTTTGTGGAATAGACAATACCAAAGAATATATCCTGCAACAATTGTAGATGCTCCAAGCTGTCTGGCTTTTAACACAATGTTAAATCTGTTTTTATTGAGTGATTTAATTAAGTCTTTTTGATAATCAAATAGTTTGAAGGTAATTATGCCATGTTCAAGTGTTGTTATTTTTGCATAGTTATTTAAGAAATATGAACAGTCCTTTCCACAACTTATTATTTCCTTGATAATTTGTTGTCTTGTGAGTTTTGCCACAGAAATGTTCTCCCAAACAAATTAAGTTGTTTAGTTTTTAATCACTATATAATTATGCTTGGTAATTTCTAAAAGAACATTTTTTTTGTTGATATTAAGAAAATTAGGCGAGGATTAACTTAAGACTGAGTTAATTAATCTGCTAAGATACACTTGTTTGTTTCTAAATCACACATATGATACTCACTTACATCTAAACAAGTTCCACAATTAAAATCTAAACTACAACCATCTGTTCCACATTCTTTTTCCTCACAAGATGATTCACAGTAGCAAAGATAATCTTCACCACAAAATGAATTATCCCACTGATTACACAAACCACAAGACTTGCCACACAAAGGATCTAATCCACATTCTTGTGCATCACATTGTGGAACACATACACATTTACCATCTTCACATGAATAATCAGCTTCACAATCCCCACAACTACCTTCACATAAATCATCACCACAAACCTTGTCATCACATTGTGGAACACAAACACACTTCCCATCTACACATGTTTCATTGCCAAAACATTCACCACATTGTGCTCCACAACCATCGTCACCACAATCTAATCCATCACATAATGGCACACAAACATCTGGTTGGCTCAAGTCCATAAAGACTTCTTTTTGCTCAATAACTTCCAGAACAACTTCTTTTGTAAAGATAAAATCTTCCTTGGCTGTATCTGTTGCTGTAACAGTTTCAGATACCTCCTCCCAATTTACATCACTACAACCATCCACACATGTAATATTGGCAACCTCTCCATCTTTAGACACATCCTGAAGTACTTCCCCTATTGACATGTCCTTAAGATCTGTCGAAGCCACTTCATCAACTACTTTCTTATCTTTTTCATTACAGTTAGTAGATAAAGTTACAAACACAAGCGCACCAATCAACATAATAAAAATTCTTCTCATAATCATCCTCCATTAAGTTTTATAAAATATAGTCTATATATATGCTAACAGTATAGCATATATCCCAAAAATTTTAAAGTATTTTCTTTAGGTTAGTTCATATGTGCGAAATACACGAAGATAAAAACGTTTTTGCGCTGGAGATATTACTTCCAACGAATCGTCTTCTTGAATTAATTTAAACGACAATGTTTTTCCTGTTTGTTCTTTGAATAATTCCTTTAATGATTTCTCAGTATTGTCCAATCTTTTGTTAGCCACATCCATACATTCTCTATAGGCTGGTGAATCTTTATATCCAACTGCTTCTGCTGCAATATAATAAAGATTAAAGCCATTATTAAAAAGCTTTATTTTTACATTAGCATTTGGGTTTATATCATCCAAACCTTCAATTATCTCATACATGATACCATAATCTCTATCAGTTAATTCCATCTTATTTTCTCCTTGAAAAGAATAATATGTTGTTCACATAGTTATATATGTATGATGTATGGGAAAAAGAAGATTTTTTTCACTATTTAATTTTGATCGTGGTTATTTCTGGTTCTGGTGGAGTTACCTTTGGAATTCCTATTGTTAATATGCCATTTTCCATCTTGGCAGCAATATGTTTCACATCTACATTTTCTGGTAGCTTCCAAGATTTAGAATATGAAGATCTATAGAACTCTCTTTGTGTCCACTTCTTTAATTCATCTTCTTTTTCTGCCTCTTGTTTACATGAAATAGTTAAAACACCTTCCTTAATATCAATATTAAATTTTTCTTTCGGGACTCCAATTGCAACAAGTTCAATAACATATCCAAAGTCATCACTCCAAACATTAGATAAATCAACTTGTTTGGCAGTCTTGGCAATACTTCCAAAACCATTATCAAACACGCCAGCAAACACATCATCAAATCCACCCCATGGAAAATCTCTTGTCAAATTACCACCTTTTGTTAGCCACATAGCATTACCTCCATTCATTAAGTTAAACATTATTGTCTTCAATTGACACCATTAATATAATATAGAAATTAGCTTTGTCAAGGCTCTATTTTATCAATTGAGAAAATTTTCTTTTGTTCTCTCCATTCATAATATCTTTTCATATCATCTTCAGATGGTCGCCAACCTGTTTTCCATCTTTCTTCTCTACCTTCAACAAAAAATATACAACACTTAAAACAACACTTATATTTAAAGTAATTTTGCTTGTCAATATCAACCAACATAGCTTGCTTACATACCGGACAAAAAAATGGAGTTTTACTTTTATCAAACTCTTTATCATATCTTAATTTTGACATTGTTGTCCAATACCCACCTGATGTAGTATTTGTCCAAACTCTTACCCTTTTCTTATCTATCTCTTCACAGAATCCATCTTGTAATTTGTCAGTCATTTTTCTTCTCCATTTTAAACATTTACATGTGCATTATGATCTTCATCCAGCGAAATATCAATTACCATTTCAGCAACATCCTTTAAGTGGTCTATGTGGGTTATGATGATAATTGAAAAAAAGTACTTCTTTAATTTTTGCAACATACCTTCAACATCCTGAATATGATCCATATCTAAATCTGAAAAACCCTCATCAACAATAAGTATTGATGAACGTGGTAAATTAGATATCAAACACAGTCCTGCTCGTATTGCCAACGAAGATATCATTTTTTCCATGCCAGATGCTATTGATAACGGTCTTGGTTCTGAGTCTGGATAAGACAAGTTAACCTCAATACTGTTACTATCATCGTGAGATAACTCCACCCTAAACGTAACAACATCATCCAATAAACTATTAATAGTAGCATTTATTAGGGGTAATTTATCTGTTATGATTTTATGTGGTATTCCCCTCTTACCGAAACATTCTAACAACATGTTATAGACATTATATTTTTTTGATAGATTTTCATATTCTGCCTTCTTATTTATCCATTCATTCATTAATGTAACATTAGAACCAATACCCTTATTAATATTGGAAATATCGTCAGACAAATTTTCTAAAATAACTTTAATGTCAGCTATATTTTTTTCAACCAGTTTAAGTCTTGTAGCAGAATACTTATTCTTTTCTTCTTGTTCAATAAAAGCTTTGTGCTTATCTTCTTCGCGCAAAAGATCTTTTAATGTTCCCAATCTTATAATTAGTTCATTATTTTTTTTAGCTATAAAAATCTCATTGACAGAAATATTATTTTCCGACAGTTTCTTCTTTTCAACTATTAAATTTATTTTCTCTAATGCTTTCTCAATATTATCTTTCTTGTCCTTTGAAAGTAATTTATCAATATTCTTTATTTCTTCTTGCACACTTTTTATTTCAGATTCTATTGTTGGTATTTTTTCCTTTGCCTTGGTTGCTTCTGAAATTAAAGGACACTGAGAAAACTTACCTTTTCCTTCACAAGTTACCATATCAAGAACATTGGAGCTTTTCTTAAGCTGTTCAACAAACTTATTTTGTGATGATACTTTTTCCAATAATTTTTGACGTTCAGACTTTAGCTTATAATTGTTTAAATTTCTCAAGCTTATTTCTTCAACATTATACTTGCCAAACATAATATCTATTTCGATAACCTTCTTTTTTAATTGAGTTAAGTCTTTCTTCTTCTCCTTTATATCTTCCTTTATCTTGCATATATCGTCTTGTATGGTTTTTATTTTCTCTCTTAGTCTATCAATGTCAATAATATCAACATTCTTAAGTGAGGATAAAAGATTGCTTTTTTCACGTTCTAACTCTAAATATATCTTCTTACTATCATTTAGTTTTTTATCAGCTTGCTCAAGCTTACTGTTTAATTCCTCTACTAAAACTTCATATTCATCAATATAATCATCAAAATCTACTTCCTCATATTCCTTTAGTCTAACTCTTATGTTTTTTGACTGGTCCATAACAAGATTGTATTTTTCTTCAAAGAAATACAGATCAAGAAATTTCATCAAAGTTTCCTTTCTTGCAGTTGCTCCTTTTTCAATAAATGATGTTATGTCTCCTTGTGAAGATAATGATGATATAAATAAATCATCTGATGTCCCAAATATTGAACGTATGTTTTTTTCGGTATCAAACCGTTGTTCGCCATTTAAGTTGTATCTCTTTCCATTTGAATCTATACAATAAAAATCTAATTCTGTTTTTGATAGTTTTGAATCTTTTAGTTTTGTTATATCTCTTCTTATGAAATACCTTCGATCTCCTAAAGATAGTTCTAATACCCCTGATGCAGCATCTTTACGAGAATTTATATAATCATAATTTCTGGTTATATTTCTCTTTGTTGTGTTAAATATAGTATGAACAAGAGAACTATTAATCGCACTTTTTCCGCAAGCGTTGGGCCCTCCAATCAGAACAATTTTATCCTTTAACTTTGAAAAATCTATTTTGTTGCCCTCACCATAATTAAAATAATTGTCAAACTCAAATACTTCAAAATTCCAAATAACATTTCTAACAACAGAATCTACAGCTATCTGTGTATCTAACTCCATATTAATGTTAATTGCATCGTTTAAATATTCTTTGCTTATGTCCGTTCTATCTTTGAAATATTCTCTTATTAAAGAAGATTGAACATGAGAATTTCTAACATTCTCTATTTCAATCTTTAAATCATCAATGTTAAAACCACTTACACCACCAATAGAAGTTCCATAAACCTCTCTTATGTCCTTTGGCTTAAACTTAGATATAATTCTTGTCTTTAACCCAGAAATATCAGAAAATGATAAATCAGAATTGGTAATTGACATTCTAATCCGAGATCCAATAGGTGGATTAAAACTCTTTGGTAGCCGAATAGCCGATGATATTTCAACTGTATAAAACTTTAATGGTGAATCTACTTCAACAAAACGTACATCAAACTTATCCTTACTCGTAATATCCCAAACAAGATATCCCTTTTCTGATGATTCGCCATGATTATTTTGTAATAAGCTTCCTGCATATGCAGATCTTTTTTCTACATCCATAAATTGTTGCTGATGTATATCACCCAACATAATATAATCAAGCCACTTAAATGACGACATGTTTTCATTTGACAACACACTACTGTCATTTTTGAACATAAAACCGCTGGAGTTTACTGAACCTCCTAAACAAAAATGACCAAGACCAATATTGATTCTTGATGGATCTAACTTGATTTTATCAAAAACAAACTTCTCAGTATCAACTAAAGAATAAACAACAAATGTTAATGGTATGTCACCACTATCATAATTATATAAGCCAGAATCTAAATATAATTCAATTCCGTCAATCATTTCACAAATTGGAAGAACTGGTGATAATCTATGTAGGTTATTAACGTTTAAATCATGATTGCCCAATATCGACTTAACAGGAGCGATTAAAGCTAGTCCTTGGAAAAATTTCTTGGCTAACGATATTGCTTCACCTGAAATATAATTTTTCGTATTGAAAACATCGCCACAACAAACAATTAAGTCTGGTTTTTCAACAGAAAGACTTTTAAACAGATTGTCAAATGTTTGATCAAAATCATTATAATATTTATAGTTTCTAATGTGAATGTCACTAATGTGAACAATTTTCATGCAATAAGCTCCGCTGTCAATATAATTCTATGGTGAAAGGATCATAAATAATAGCATCCTTAACATATCTTTCAGCTACTTCTTTTGTCATTTCTCCAATATCACCATATTTTCCCCTCCGTAAATCAACCATCTTAACACTAATTTCATGTTCATATAAGGAATGTGCAATTCTTTTTGCCTTATTCCATGCATCTTCTTCTCTATCCAACGCTATAACAATCTTTGGAGATTCATTAATAATTCTTTCAAACAAAACAGAGTCTACACTTAATGACGAGCCAAGCAACGGAATAGAATTTTTACACTTAATCATATCCATTGGACCTTCTACTAAAACAATTTCTTCATCCCAATCAACATATAGCTCGTTGAATATTATATCTTTTGATGTTTTACTATTCATATATTTACCGCCAGCTACTTCATCATCTATTTTTCTTCCAACAAAATAATTCAACACACCATCATCATTAAAAGAAAGAAAGATTACCCTACGCTTGTATCTTCCAGTGGTATAACATCCTATCTTATAAAAAATAATATCTTTTTGCGTTACACCCCTTCTGTGAAGATAATCCTTACAAGCTTTAAAATCTGGATCAATACTTTTATACATTAATGGTTTATAGCCTGTTGGCAAAACAACTTTCTGTTCTTGCGTACAATCAGAATATTCATCATTATAATCATATAAATATGATTTTGCTCCCTTGAATTTTTCCAGTTGTACACGCGACCCGAACCTTCTTATTATGTATAAGGGATTACTCTTCCCACGTTTATGACAATGCCAACAATGCCATTTACCAGAAATATGTATTGATAACTTTTTTGCACTTGGATCTGATTGTTCTTCCTTATTGTGAAATGGACAATAAAAACCTAATTCAGCAGACATCTTTGTCTTTTCACATTTGCCTAAAATTTCTACTAAAATTTCTACTTGTTCTGGAGTTAGGTTGTTGTTTGACATCGACCACCATTGTTGTTACAACAACATTATAGCGCACAAACAAAAATGATAAAGCTTATTTTTTCCTATTGAGCCATTCACTATACGCAATACAATAAGCATCTGCACGATCATAACTACCGTCTTTCGGATTACCAAACCTTGTATATTCCCATTTAATATCAGGAACTAATTTTCTTACATGCTCAAATATAAATTGCTTTCTATCTTTATAACTCAAACCCTTTGGAGTAACAATACCAAGTCTTTTTCTGGCTGTTGTGGCATTTATTGATAATGGTGGCTTACCAAACTTCTTATAAAACATATATTGAATTCCAATATTAAAACTGTATAAATTGAATAATGTTTGTGCAGAACTTTGACCAGCCTTAAACCTTCGTAATGGTGATTCAACAATAACAACTTTAATCTTATCAATATGAATATAGTTGTCTATCCACTCAGAAATATAATCTAATTTCTTAAAAATATCTTTACCATATTTCTTAAAGTTAATATCACCAATATCATATATGTTACCGTCAGAATTGATCAGACAATAACCAGTTATAGTTGTAGATATGTCAAGTCCTAATATCATAAAATCACCATAATTACCCATTTAAACGAATTTTTAATAACAATGTATGCCAGTATGCCAGTTTAATGTTTTATAATGCTCACGTAGATTTTCAAAATAAAAAGTGTTGATTTGGTCCACTAAAACGCCATAAAAAATATGATTAATTAATTGCATTACTTTAAACTTTTAATAAAATCAGTTTCCCAAACAATCCTGAGAGCTAAACCATTATCAGCAAACCATTGTTCTTTTTCTGCATCCCGTAACTTAGTTCCAGCTATTGTGCGATACTGGGATTTGGATTTACCAGTCTTAGCTTCGTGTATTTCAGCCATTTCAATTAATTCTTCATGTGTGTAATTCCTGCCATGAAAATAGTCACCACGAAATTCTTCATATTCATTACAAGAATAATCATAAAAATCAATTGACCAACCATTTATTGATATTTGACGTTCAATATTGTTACTGTTAATATGCTCACATAAATATTCATATCTCTTATCTTCCGCACCAGACTTACCATATGACCCATTGCGTTTTTTAGTTTTGTGGACTTTTTTTGTGATAACAGTTATTTCGTTTTGACTTTTATTTTTCCAAGATAATTTTAGGGCAATCGAAATATTTTTTCTATGCTTTTTTGTAAATTTTCGACCAACATTTCCAATTCTACTAGCTTCGACATGCTCTGGAGATAGTGTTCTTCCGGTTTGCAATTCTGATTGATGAGCTATTCTTGCATCAGTTTCCTTTGTCAACCCTTTATTCCACGGGATCTTTCCAATATTGGAAATAGATAGTTTTTTTCTTGTTTCAGAAGTAACCACAGCCCCAAAATTTGGGTGATCCTTCCCAGACAACTTGCCAATTTTACGCCACGCCATGCCGGGCGCATTTAGACATTCATGTGAACAAAAGTGTACTTTATTATTTAAAAGCTTTTTTTCATAATTTCGTTTAAATATTTTTGGGCTAGAATGATTTCCATCACATTGCAATACCACAATCCTTCTTTTTATTTTTCTTCCCTGTTTTGAAATATTAAACTTTTCCTCGACTTTAATTAACATTTTGTGTTTCCCCTATGTAAAAATATTGATATGTACGAGAGAGTTAGCTTACTCACATAGGTTTCGGCAACAACAGGCCTGTTGCTGTCCTCTGCCCGCATATATAAGTAGTGTATGAGTTATTCAAAAAGCAACTAATAATCTAAATTTAATCTAATAAAAATTCTATCTTTATCCTTTTCTTTCGCAAAACTTTGCACAAGAGAAGCACGCGATATTACATTAAAGTCCTTATCATAAATATTAATATTCGATATCAATGTATTGTCAGCATACTTGTTTGGTGAGTCTGAAACAAATCCCTTATAACCAACATTTGAACTTGAATTAGCAAAAATAGCTGGTACTTCAAATTCTAACGTTTGAACATGTTTTTCTAATGTTCCACTAAAACCTATCTCAAATTTATCCTTTCCAAAATTATATAAATGTGGAGATTTTACAAATGCAAGACCTTCAGAATAAAAAATATTTCCAACACTATTCCATAATGCATGTTCTGTTTTAGCATCTGCACGATATAAATTTCCACGTCCATCATCCTTTAACGTTATACTAAATTGTGAATCTGATCCTGTTATATTTGAATCTTTAATATAAAATGAACCATGTTTTATTTCTCTGCCGTAAAACAAAGATGGTATGTCAAAATAACATACGTTATTTGATGCTGATGATTGTAACATGGTTGGTATATAATAATGAATAGATTGAATGTTTGCGGGGTGCGTCTTTATATAAAAATAATCTGCCGTGGGAAATCTAGGAGTACAAACAACTTTCCCATTGGAACTGGAAATGACATTTATTGATAATTTGACTTGATCATCAATGTTGCAAATACCATCTAAATTTATTGATGAATAATCGTATGTTGGTAATGATGGGTTGATATTTGCATATGTTCCAATTGGATAATTCTTTCCATATGATGAACGAAACTTTTTACCATAGGGATATTCAACTGATTTGCTTTGGGATAAAATAGAACATAATTCAAAATTAGGAACAAATCTACCATTGTCACAAGGTAAAATTGTTAAGTTTCTTCTTATCATTTGTGGAGATTCTAATAGCTTATTTGCATCATAGCTTAATATGGCTTTAGCAACACTATCTACAGATAAAGATCCAGTTAAATTATATAATCTTGGCATTCCAGATGTATTAGTTGAATTTTGTCTTCTTGCGTAATCTCTTAGAAAATTTTGTATATTCATTTCATAACCATTTGTTCCCATAGCTAATGGAACATTAAATGGATATGGATGAATTTCCAATGAACGACTTAAATAAGATTCATCATCTTGATTCTTTACATCTTCTTGACCCTTTTTCGGACTATATTTATATTGATCTTGAACAGATACTTGTTCTGTAAATAACAATGGTAAATAAAACTTTAACCCACTTGCAGATGCATTAGTTACAATACCTGTTGAAAGACCTGTAGAACTAGCTGCATTTATTTCATCTAAGCTTTTCCATTGCTTCCAAATTCTAACTTCATGTATCTCAGCATTAAGTGGATTGCCAAAGTCAATTGTTGAAGGATCTCCGTAAGAAGAACCTTCAGTTTCGCCCGCGAGAGATGATAATCCCTCATCATATGATACTGCTGTATTAAAAAAATTTCCAAATCCAGAATCAAATATAGCATCTGCACTATAAAAATTACCAACCACCAATTGCATCGGGTCCATTTTATCCTTAATTGAGGATGCAACTTGACGATGACGGAAACTTTTTAATGCTGCTTCTTCACCATCACCAGCAGCCCAATACATTTTTTGATGTGAAAGAATAGAAGATGATATATAAAAATTAGAATCAACACTTCCGTCAATAATAAAATCGCCCCTTGATGTATTGCCAACAATATTCTTATCTTTATCCCAACGAACTGCTATATGATGCCAATAATTTTTTCTTAATGAATGAGATGATGTAAAAACAAGATTGGTATTGTCAGAAATGTCAACAGAAGTTAGGTGTGGACTAATATTTGCAGAAGAACTTAGTTGCAACATTAGTTTAAACCTATTATCACCATATTCATATGAGTCAGACGATGCAGTAATTAATGATAAACTATAGTTTCCACTATAATGTAATATTGTTCCAGCATGATTTTGCGGACCAGTTGGCTTAATCCAAGACTCTATCGTAAAAGAAGATGATAGGCTAAAATCTATTTCATCCTTACCTATTGCACCATGATTTTTTCCAATTTGTGGTGACTTATAAATAATTGCGGCATTGTCAGATACAGCAGAAGATGAAAAAAAGTTTAAACAATGATAATTTGAATATGAATAATCCATTGTTGGACATTCAACTTTATAATAAGGCATTAAAACATTTTTGATATTATTGACTATGCCAATATCTTTTTGTGTGTCAGAAGAGTTTATTTTGTGGAATTCCTGAGAAAAAGGAATACCAAAACTAACAAGACCCTCGCTTTTATATTCTCCATCATCTCTTGGTGCAAGACCATCCGTGTTTTTGTCTTTTGCAGTTATTTTTTCAAACCACTTTCCACCTTTAAATTGTGTTTCATCAACTTTAATATTGCCATTTTTTGTCTCATAATCGTCGCCTGTTTCAATCTGCCAATAGCGAACCATATCTTTATTGTTGCCAGACTGTACCCAAACATAAATATCATCTTTACTTAAAACATTGTTATTCTCGGCATTTATCAATGGCGTTTTACGGGTTATGAAAAATTCAGGATTGGTCTTAGATTCAAAATAAGATTGACCACTATCATTGGAATAATTACTTTTTATGTTATGAATTGAATCTCCCCATAATGGCTCAGGGTTGGCTGCCCTATATGCTGCTAACCTATAAAGACCGCGCATTTGCTTATATAAAATACTACTCGCACCCCAAAATCCGCCGCCAGGATATCCAGACGCCTTACCATTAAACACTTGAACATATTCTACACTTGACGTATATGGGAATAAAAATATAGAACCTGTTACA
>Ga0180009_10005076_pt1 | contig 14254 bp, 12 predicted proteins | sample OS_PC_MetaG_FD_123537 | JGI IMG/M metagenome (GOLD analysis project Ga0180009, IMG submission 123537) | Groundwater microbial communities from the Aspo Hard Rock Laboratory (HRL) deep subsurface site, Sweden - OS_PC_MetaG | ecosystem: Environmental > Aquatic > Deep subsurface > Groundwater...
GCAGACAAATGTCGGCGGCCTGTCTCAAAATGCGCCTGATGGTCTCCGGATCCGCAGCCCTGCCGGTATCCGTATTTGAAAAGTGGCAGGAGATCAGCGGCCATACCCTGCTGGAACGTTACGGCATGACCGAAATCGGGATCGGCATCTCCAACCCGCTCCATGGCGAGCGCCGACCAGGGTATATCGGAACGCCGCTGCCGGGGGTTTTCAGCAGACTGACGGACGACGCCGGCATAGAAGTTACGACTGAAGGTGTTCCCGGTGAAATTCACATCAAGGGAGAAAACGTATTCCTGGAGTACTGGCGCCGTCCGGCTGAGACCCAGGCATCTTTTCAGGGGGACTGGTTCAGAACCGGCGACACGGCAGTTATCGAGAGAGGATATTACCGGATCCTGGGGCGGCAATCGGTGGATATCATCAAAACCGGCGGCTATAAGGTTTCGGCCCTTGAAATTGAAGAAGTCCTGCGGACCCACGCCGCCATCCAGGAATGCGCCGTGGTGGGAATCGAAGATCCCCAGTGGGGCGAGCGGGTCTGCGCTGCGGTTGTCCTGAAAACCGGCAGCCGTTTAAACCTGGCGGATCTGCGTCAGTGGGCCCGGGAAAAAATCGCCGCTTACAAAATTCCCGGACGCCTCCTTGTGCTGGAAGAATTTCCCCGCAATGCCATGGGCAAGGTGACCAAACCGGCGCTGAAAAAAATGTTTACAAACGGCACTTAATTAGACGACTGTCGGCAACTGCGCCCAGTTGGTGGTATAGGCCGGGGAACGCTTTTTATAGACCGTCCGCCAGCGCTGCCCTTTCCCCAGACCGGCGGCGGCATGGGTTAGGGTGCCGGCGCCCATTTGGGTGTTGATGCTGTCCAGGGCCTGCATCAGCTTTTTGGACCGGCGGCGGTCCCTGTCATCAAAAAGCCCGGCCTGAATCGGGCCGGCGCTCACCAGATCCTTAAACATCACGCCGGCACGCTTATAACAATACCCCCGGCGGTAAATCGCCCGGAGCCCCTCACCGGCATAGCGGATCAGTTCGGCCGTATCGCTGGTGGGCACCGGCAGCCGGATGGTTTCCAGATTGCAGTAGTAGCGCTCCTGCTTAAAACGGTTGGTCATCACAAAAACCATGAGAACACCGGCCGCCACGTTTTCCTTGCGGAGTTTCTCGGCCCCGCGGGACACGTACGCGGCAACCGCCTCGTTGAGCTGCGTCGGCGATTCGATTCCCGCCTTGAAACTTCGCGAGACCGTGATCCCTTTTTTAACGGGCGGATTCTCTTCCAGGGGATAACAGCAAAATCCTTTGAGTTCCTGCAGCATACGGGTCCCCACCACCCCCATCCTGCCCCGGACAAACTCCCGGTCGGCATCGCGAAGCTGCCGGGCGTTCACGATGCCGTTTTTCTTAAGAAACTCGGCATAGCGCCGGCCGATCCCCCACACGTCGGCCACTTCCACTTCGGCCAGCGCCCGGTCCCGATTGGAGGAAGCCGTCAGATTCAGGACACCGCCCGTTTTTTTCGATTGTTTCGCCAACCGGTTGGCTATCTTGGCCAGAGTCTTGGTTTCCGCAATCCCGACGGAAACGGGGATTCCGGTCCATTGCCTGACGGCGGCCTGGATGCGGCGCCCGTATGCGGTGAGACAGTCCCCCGGCACATCCGACAGGTCCAGAAAGGCCTCGTCAATGGAATAGATTTCCATTTCCGGCGCAAACTGCGAAAGGGTTTCCATGACCCGCCGGGACATGTCGCCATACAGGGCGTAGTTGGAGGAATACACCTGGATGTCATGGGTTTTTATCAAAGCCCGGATCTCGAACACCGGCACGCCGAACCGGAAACCCAGCGCCTTGGCCTCGTTTGAGCGCGCCACCGCACACCCGTCATTGTTGGACAGGACGATGACCGGCTTTCCGGCAAGCTTGGGGTTAAACACCCGCTCACAGGAAACATAGAAATTGTTGCAATCGACCAGTGCAAACACCTTAGACATAAAAGCAATCTCTTCCGGTTTTTCTCTCAATCAGTTGGGAAAAAGGGGTCCGGGATTCGAGGGGTCAAGGGTCCAAGGGTTCACGGTTCGAAAACGCTCCGCATTTTACCTGAACGGTAGGATGCTTGAATATTATCATAAAAGAATGATAGGTTCGGGTTGGGTTTAGTTTCTCTCTCGACCGTAGCCTCAACCTTTACCTTATTCTCATCGCTTCCCAGCTTTATAGCTTATTTTCATCTCACCCTGACCCCTGTTCCCCGATCCCCGACCCCGTTTCCTGCTAAAGCGGATGGATCACGTTCGTCACCACCCCCCAGATCTCAAAATTCATCTCCGCGTTGATTTGCAGCGGTTTATAGTTTTCGTTTTCGGGCATCAATAAAATTTTGCCTTTGAGCCTGCGGATCCGTTTGACGGTCAGCTCTCCCTCAATCACCGCGATAACTACTTTTTTGTCGGCCGGCTCGATGGAACGATCCACGATCAGGATGTCGCCGGGATGGATGCCGGCTGCGATCATGGAGTCGCCGGTTACGCGCACAAAAAAAGTGGCGGCCGGGTGTTTAATCAAGTATTTATTCAGATCGAGCTTGCCCTCCAGGTAATCTTCGGCCGGGGAAGGAAACCCGGCCGCGACCGGAACCATGAATAAGGGCCGCGCGCACGCTGTGGAACAATCCGGAAAATATACCGCGTCTACTTTTGTAACCATTAAAACCACCTTGTCTGATTTTATTATCAAGTCGTTTGGAACTGAAAACTTATAGAACGATCCGAATGCGATTTCAAAAAATATGAGCGAAAAAGCGGCGGCGGATTTTAAAGAAATCTGTTACGGGAAACGATTCAATTCATTAAAAACAGCGATCATTTCGCGATACCTACTTTAGTTTTTGATATGGAATCGTTGCCCCCCTTACGATGTGGGTTAAAGTTTATGACCAATTAAGGTCAAAATGACTTAATGCAATAAACAAAGTTAAAGGCAGTCCATGGGGAAAAATTATTGCATACCGGTGATATCTACAAAAAAAGTGTTTATAAATAAAATCTGATATGTTATAAAATATAAAATATAAAATATACATTGATGCAGCTAAATTCAAAACGAAAATCAGATTATACTGGAGGTATCCCTTTGGCAGAACTGGATGAAATTATAAATGAGATAACGTATCACAAGCCGAAAACCGTTGTTGAAACGGTTACCGATTTTTTAAGAAAATCTATCATTGCCGGCAACCTGAAACCCGGAAAAAAAATAAACAGTAAGGAGATCATCGATCAACTCGGGATTAGTGTGATCCCTTTCAGAGAGGCCGTCAGGACTCTGGAAAATGAAGGCCTGATCTTTTCCCGCCCGGGCAGGGGAAGCTGGGTGGCCGATATTTCACGTAAGGATCTGGAGGCGACCTTTGAGATGCGGGAAATGATGGAAATCTTTGCCGTCAATTTGATTCAGAAACATGTGAAGACAGGCCTCAATATTAGAGAAGAATTAAACTCCATGGCCCTTGATGAAAATACCGAGAAGACGGGTAGTGAGTTCTGCGCCAATTTTCACAAAAATCTTATTCGTCTGGCAAATAACGAAAAGCTTTTATATCTGTATAATACCCTTTCAAATAACATCCGTCGATATCAAAGCCTGTCTTCCGCCATTCGGGACGAACTCAGCGTTAATGGTGAATTACATTTGCCAATCCTCAAACCGTTAATCAGTGGAGATTATAAAAAAGCCAAACGGGAAATTAAAGCCCATCTGGAAGGATTAAAAAAAGAAATAGCGGAACGGATTGATTTTTCTCGATAAATATCTTTTTTTCGGTACTAACCTAAAAATAGATAGCGGCCGTCGTCGGACAAAGAGACTTGCAGCCTGAAAAACTCAGGCTCAAACGCTCGGTTCATTCGACAGTGCTTCGATTTTTATAAATCGGCTAATAAATTCGGACTCATTCGATTCCAGGTGCTTGTTCATAGGCCTTCTGGTGCAATTTGCACTAAGGCCTTCAGGCAATTTTATGCTCTCGTCCCAATACCTGACGTGAATTAAAGCAAAAGACACTTTTGTTTTAGGGATCATTCCGACGAAAATCAAAAAAGGGGGACCGCATGATAAAAAAACATTACACGGATGTGACTCCGACTTTGAGTGAAAAAGAAGGCTTCAAAGGAATGCTGCAGCGATTTATATGGAGCAAAGACGATGGTTGCCCGCACTTTGCGATGCGCATTATGGAGTTCGAACCTTACGGCCATACATCTTACCACGCCCATCTTGAGGAACACCAATTCTTTTTTCTGGAAGGCGAGCCTGCTATTGTCGATGCAAAAGGTAATGAAACACGCCTTAAGGCCGGAGATTCGATATATGTTCCTTCCGATGAACCGCACCAGATAAAGAATATGGGCAAAACCGTAATGAAAATGCTCTGCATGATTCCGATTCTCCCGGGCGGAGATGGGAAGGCGCCGGCACCACGTTCCAATGGCAAGGACTATGTTACCGTAGAAAAACCGTCTGCGCACTAACAAGTTATTTCCATAGGAGGTTCTCATGAAAATGCAATGTTCAGTAGACAGTATTTCCTGGTTGCCTCATCATTTTGCCAAGGGGGTCAGAATTAAACCCATGATCACACAAAAGGAAGACCGGCTGGATGTGACCTGTGTGCTGGTTGAAGTCCCGGCCGGAGTAGAAGTTCCGGAACACGTTCATGAAACCCAGGATGATATTCTTTACCCGCTGAGCGGCAAAGGGGTTATGTGGATAGAGGGTGAGGGAGAATTTACGATTGAACCCGGGCTGATTATAAGGGTTCCTAAAGGAACTAAACATAAGATTGTCAAGGTAACAGAGACGCTGCTGATATATGATGTTTTTTGCCCGGCGTTGATCTGAAAAAGAGCGCTCAGTTCTTACCCTTCGGCACAATACTAAAAATCCGCAACGCAAGATGGGAAATTGAGTTATATTGACGATGTGGAACCTCATTGATGAAGAATGCTGAATCTTTTAGAATAAGCATTCGAAGATTGGCAGCGAGAGCAGTAAGCATGCTTTAAGACGCAAAGATTATAGTCCTTCTGAGTGGGACCAACTCACACGGCGTTAAGTCCATTAGTCGGGATTATTAATGCAATAAGGAGGTAAAAAAATGAAACTTCCAAAAATTGAGATTAAAAAGATTCTTTACACGACCGATCTTTCTGAGAGTGCGCTTCATGCTTTTGCATACGCAGCGAGTCTGGCGAATCTCTATGGTGCAACGATAACAATGCTCCATGTACTTTCCGATAAACCAGATAAGGAATTATCGATCGTTGCACCATATGTTACAGAAAGCCAATGGGCTGAAATCAAACAACGTAATTATCAGAAGGCAAGAGAAGCACTTATCGGCAAGAAAAGAGATAATGTCGCTATTACGGAAGTATTGCATACCTTTAGCGACAATGTGAAATCTGAATCCGATAATCAACCTTTTGTAACCGATGAGATTCTCGTGCAAAGAGGGAATCCGGTTGAACAGATCTTGAAGACTGCTGATAAGAGGAATTGTGACCTAATCGTGATGGGTAGTCACGGTCATGGTGTTATTGAAGAGGCTTTAATTGGAAGCACAGCACGAAGAGTGGTTCGACGATCCCAAAAGCCGGTCCTCATTGTGCATTTGCCTTAAGAAAAATTTGAGCACGGGTGCAGGGGTTATAATTTCTGTTGATGGTCCATAATTCAAGGGAATTTGAAGCTATGCGTGTCGGGATAAAGAGACCGCCCCGGATACTACCGGCCATCATTTTTACTCAATTTGCGGGGACATCCCTGTGGTTTGCCGGAAACGCCGTATTGGTCGATTTGCAGCGGCAATTGAGTTTAGGAGACCATGTCCTGGGGTATATGACCTCGGCAGTACAGCTGGGATTTATTGTCGGGACACTATTTTTTGCACTTTTTGCCGTATCCGACCGGTTCTCTCCGAGAATCGTTTTTTTTATCTGTTCCCTGTTAGGGGCCTCATCGAATGGTTTAATTTGCTTGGTATCAGAGGGGTTGGCATCGTTACTGCTGCTCAGGTTTGTCACCGGTTTTTTTCTGGCGGGAATTTATCCGGTGGGAATGAAAATCGCTGCCGGGTGGTATCAGCAGGGCCTGGGAAAAGCCCTGGGCTTTCTGGTCGGCGCGGTGGTGCTGGGTACGGCCTTTCCCCACCTGTTGAAAGGCATGACGCATACTTTCCAGTGGGAAAACTTGATGTTCTGGATCTCCGGCATGGCACTTGCCGGGGGAATATTGATGCTCCTTCTGGTCCCTGATGGCCCGTTTTTGGTGAAAAACACCCGATTTCAGGGTAAAGCCATCCGTACCATATTTCAATCCATGGAATTGCGATCCGCGGCTTTCGGCTATTTCGGTCACATGTGGGAACTTTACGCATTTTGGGCTTTTATTCCCTTTATCCTTCTTACCTACATAGCCGAAAATCCGGGCAGCCACATTAACATTTCCTTTTGGGCGTTCTGCATCATTGCATGCGGCAGTCTTGGATGTGCGGCAGGCGGCATGATCTCGAAACGCTTGGGGAGCGCCCAGGTGGCCTTTTTTCAACTGGCAGCTTCGGGCCTTTGCTGTCTTTTTTCTCCGGTGTTTTATGGTCTGTCCAAGGAAATCTTTTTTGCGGTATTGCTCTTCTGGGGCATCATGGTGGTCGGTGATTCCCCGCAGTTTTCAACATTGGTTGCCCGAACGGCGCCACAGGAGCTCGTTGGATCCGCGATGACCATCGTCAATTGCATCGGTTTTTTGATTACCATTTTAAGCATCCAGCTCTTAAATTATTTGTTTCAGCATTTTAGCGCCAATTATCTTTTTATCATTTTAACGGTCGGGCCGGTCTTCGGTTTGCTTTCACTTTGGCCTTTATTACAGAAACGTCCGATACAAAATAACCCGGTTTAATTAATAAATGCGAAAGGCGGACAGGAAAGGAAGATCAGGTATGGCAGTATTTAATCACATACCGATGGGGCAGGAAGGACTGAAAGAGATTTACCGATGGGTGGATGACTTTGTGAATAAGAACGACGCAACTACCTACAAGAAGGTTATTGGCAAGTCTCCAGACAACTGGGATATCCCGGCAGTGTTCGTAACCAATAGAGACTTGCCTGATAGTGATAAGCAAATCGCAGTCGTTACTTTGGCCAGACACGGTCAAGAGTTGGGGGCCCGTGTTGTGGGTCCGGAAATTCTCCATTACTTGACCGGTGATGATGCAAAGGCAATAAGAGATACCCAACTGGTCATTGTTATCCCCGTTGTTAATCCGGAAGGCTTCATTCTGAACCAATTCCACTCTTCTCAGACCCGCCTGACAAAAACCGAACGTCTCGTTCTGGGTCGACTTTTCAATTCCTATCCACCTGATATGCTGATCGATTTCCATAGCCTTGGTGAATCGAACGGTTCCAAATATGACCGGGGTGATCTGGAGGCCATTATTCCGGCCAATACGACGCGCTGGGCGATGGATGAGCAGATTCACTATTATGTGGCTCAGAGAATGCAGGAAGCTGCCGAAAATGCGGGATGGCCTTACGAAATTCACAGCCTCGAAGATCTTGCCGCGTACAAGTTCGCGGAAAGAGAAATAGGCAATATGCCTTATGCCTATTTGCAGGAAAAGGTATTTTTGCTTCATATGATGGACTCCTACGATAACTATGACATACCGGAAGAGGCTGCATACACCAATTATACCTGTGGACCGGCTTACGAAAAGTGGCACACTTTAGTGATTGGTATGGAGACGAATCACTGGGCCATAACAAACCCCGGAGACATCGCTCTAAGCGGCGTGGTGCCCTGCTTGGCTCTGCTGAAAATGGGGAGTACTCGTTTTTCCTGGGAGAGGGATAGGGGCTATCCTGTCAATATCTTACACGGAGATTTTCGCATCTCACTGAGACCTTTAGGAAAGAATGCTGCTGAGAGGCGTACCTCACGGATAAGAATCTGGGGTGAGAGAATGTATTTCAATCTTCCACAGCGCGAGATGCCGGACCCGGAAACGACCCTGACACGGGTGCGATACTTCGGAAAAGACCTCCCGATGGAATTTGCTCTCTGCCTGCGCATGCGACAAAGCCCCATCAAGCGTATAACGCTTGACGGCAGGACAGTTGAATTCGAAACGTTTAAAGATAAATGTTCAACCTTCGTCTATATCCCCCTCGTTATGGACAGGGCCGGTACGATCGAACTGGTCATCAAGCATCCACCTGCCTGAGGAGACAGCCATGGAAACGGTTTTAAGATATAATGTTCTATAAAAACGGGGGATTAGGTATCGTTAATGTCAGCTCAGACTTACAGCGGCTTCAGGAAGTTCTAATTAAAGGGCTTCGACACAGAGTTCGGCCAGGCCGGTTATTTTCATAGACGTTTCGGCATCGATCAATTTAACGCCGTCTTCCATATGGATATAGCACCAGGGACATGCCGTTACCATCATTTCGGCGCCCGTGGCGAGGCCCTCGGTAGCCCGAATATTGGCCAGTCGATTGGTCTCTGCATCAAAATCGGCCCACATGCGTCCACCACCGCCGCCACAGCAGAGACTATCCGCTTTGTTTCTGGAGCATTCCACAAGTTCCAACCCCGGGATACGATTCAAAACCCTCCTCGGCTCATCATATACATTGTTGTACCTGCCCAGATAACAAGGATCCTGATACGTTACTTTTTTTTCAACCCGGTTTTTAAAGACCAGCCGTTTCTGTTCGATCAAATCGGATAGAAACTGACTATAATGTTGCACCTTGATCTTTTGCATCGCCTCTTGTGGATACCGGTTCAAAAAAGTGTCGAAACAATGCGGGGAAAGGGTCACAATGTGCCTGATCCCCAGCGCTTTAAACCGTTGGATGTTCTTTGTATAGATCTCTTCAAACAATCCCTTTTCTCCCATGTTCAACGAGGGGCTGCCGCAGCACATTTCATCTTCCCATATCCCGCAGCGCACCTGTGCCTGTTTCAGCAATTGCGCAAACGCCATGGCCATATTTTGGGCATTGAAATCATTCGGAGCGGTACAGCCGAGATAGAACAACACCTCCGTTTCCGCTGAAACCGCTGGCAGATCGAGGCTCTTGAGCCAGGCCTTTCTTTTCGACGTCGGCATCTCGTAGGGATTTCCGTGAATATATAAAGATTCAAGGGCTTTTCTTTGCTGAGGCATGGGGCCGATCATTTTTTCCACCAGCAACTGCCTTCCCTTTTCAATGGCATCTGTCAGCTTCGTTCCCGTACTCAAATTTTTACAAGCGATTTCACAGTTTTTGCAGGTCGTGCAGGAAAACAGGATATCTCTTAATTCATTGAGAACCTGTTTATCTGTTTCGCCCCATTTGACGGCATAGTACAGAGACCGCGTTATGCCTGAAGCGCCTTCGCTGATGTTTCCCGCGGTAATTTCGAACCGAGGGCAGCTGGGTAAACAAAAGCGGCAATTAATACAATAGCTCAGAATATCTAGAATGTCCTCTCTCAACTTATCTTCCGGCACATCCGCTTGCATCGTATGCTCCTTCTCTCATCCTGCAGTTATTCGTCCGGCAAGACATCCGGATTCAGGATATTGTTCGGATCAAAAAGTTTCTTCACTCCCCTCACCATCTGGAAGGCCTTCTCGCCGTAACGTTTAAGATAAAAAGGGCTTCTCCTCGCAAATTGGCCCCATTCCCCGCCGCAGGTTCCATACTTTTCGTTGATCTCAGCCTCTTTGAGAAACATCTCCTCTACCACTTTTGCCTTCTCCTCGGTCGGCCAGTCCGCGGGTATGATAAAAACAGGATGGAAGGTCAGCGCGCCGATATGTCCGAAAAGATAGGGCTGCCCCAGTTTTTCTAATGTGGGCATCCCCTTGCCCATGTTCATGGCGTCCTTGAGGCAATCGACCAAATCCGGCACCGTGGACACAATTTCCGACAAACCGAATACACCCTTACCTGCCTGACAGATATAGGGCAGCGCGGACTCTCTGGCCAGCCAGATCTTGTGCCACTCATCGATATCCTCGACCCTTCTGGCTTCTTTAGGGGATTCCTTTTGAATGGCTTTGATCACCTGGTTGATCTTATATGTGGCTTCTTCTTCTGTTTCACCGATGGCATGGAACATCAAAAGGGGACCCGGGGGAGACGGCAGCCCTTGTATCTTAAAACTGATTTGGGCAACCCTTTCGTCTAGAAATTCAAAAAACAGCGGGGGCGGTGCTTTCTCCAGATAGACTCTTTGTACCGCCTTTGCCAGTGGGATTGGATCATCAAAAAACGCCACCCCATAGGCATTTTTAAAACCGGGCAGCAGCCTCATCCGAATGCCGGTAATCACCCCTAATAATCCGTCCCCACCAACGAAGTAATGAGTCAAATCAGTGCCGGCCGCCCTTCTGAGGCTTTTGGTTCCTGTCTGTAAAACTTCACCGGTAGGCAGCACAACCTCCAACCCGAGTACATAGTCCCGTGGTTTCCCCAGGCACGAATCCACGGCGTGGGCACTGGAATTATTGGATATGATGCCGCCGATACTGGCCACTCGTATGCTTCCCGGAACGAGGGGCAGGTAATAGCCCTCTTTTTCCAGTTGCGATTTGACGTGCAATACACGGTGGCCCGGCCCGGATTCTACGAATCCATAATCCTTCATAATATCCAGATGATTCAATCGAGCGACATTCAACACAACGCCTTTATGACGATAGCGTGACGCCCCCTGAAGACTGGTTCCTGAGCCTCTGACATACACCGGAATTTTCTTGGAATTAGCGTATTTCATCAACACACTGACTTCATCGGTTGAGCCCGGTCTGACCACAAGGTAGGGCAATTTTTCACGGCTGATGTCTGAGGCAAACGTATAGGGATCAAGGGCATTGTTTATCCTTTCGAAAACGCTTTTGGAAAGCGACTCCTCAGGTAAAACCTTCCTCAAGTCCTCATAGATATCCTCCGGATTATAGTCCGGGTAATCCCCCATTCTTACCCCCTTTCAACTCTGGCAGATTATTAGATGGCCGGGGCCGGATGCTATACTCAGAAAATGAAAGGCACATCAAAAAGCAGGCGGTGTTCGATCCAACGGCTCATAATTTTATTCCTACCCGCAAACCATCGAGGGTGGCCTGGGGGATTAAGCGCGGTTGCCTGCAGTCGCCCACAGCATAAAGCTCCCTGGCTTTCCCTCTCAAGGCGCAATATAGCGCGTTCTCCGCTTTTCCACCCATAGCGGCAACTACCGTATCCACCCCTTCTATACGACCTTCCGCATCGGTGAAAACGTTGCGGGTGATTACCGTATTCCCCCGGATTTCCTTGACTGCCGTCAGGTTGGTAATAATCGCTCCCGCTCTGAGCAGCCGCGTATAAACGGTCTGGCAGGTGGCAAACGGCGCCTGTGATCCGGCATAGAAAGCCTCGGTGAGCACCTGCACCTTCTTTCCTTTCTCCGCCAGGGTGTCTGCCGTGGTCAGGGCCTGCATATTATGTTCCCCGGCGATCACGACCACATGTTGCCCCACTTCAACCTTTCCCTGCAGTACACTCCGCGGCTCTACCACATTTTTCTGATCCGCACCCGGGACATCGAGTTCCAGAGGTACCGAGCCCGTGGCTACCACCACGGCGTCCGGTTTCATCTCCGCAACCATCTCCGGTGTCACCTCTGTCTCCAAGTGAACTTCCACGTCCAAGAGCTTCATTTGTTTTGTATAGTACCTCGGCATTTCTTCAAAGTCTGTCCTCCCGAAGGCCATGGCTGCGATCCTTACCTGTCCACCCAGCTCGCCCTCGCGCTCATAAAGACTTACCTGATGCCCCCTGAGCGCAGCGACCCTGGCTGTCTCGAGGCCTGACACCCCGCCTCCGATCACCATTACCTTTTTCCGGGTGGTCACCGGCACGATGGGGAGTTGCAGTTCCCTCCCCGCCTGCGGATTATAACTGCAGGAAACATGCAGGCCGCGGCGGTATCGGCCATAACAGGCTTCTTCGCAGGTTACGCAGGCTCGAATCTCATCCTCCCTTTCATCACGCGCCTTATTTACAAATTCAGGGTCACAAATCAGGGTCCGAACCATGCCGATCATATCCGCATGTCCATCGGCAATTATTTTATTCGCCTGCCCCGGATCGTTGACTTTCGCCATACAATTAACATTGATTTTCTTCACCGCCTTTTTGATCTCGCTGGAAAGATATACAAAGGGGCCCAGCGGATAATACATGGGGGGTACATGGGTAGAGATAATAATATATAGCCCGGCGACGACCGTCAGGTAATCTACTTTGCCGGTTGCCTCCAATGCACGGGCGATTTCCTTCGCCTCATCCAAGGTGAGGCCGCCATCGATAAAATCATCGCCCGGCATCTTAAAACCCAGGATCAATTCATTGCCCATCGCCTCTCTTACGGCATCAATACAATCAATTTGCAAGCGCAGCCGGTTCTCAAGGCTCCCGCCATATTCATCATTACGAAAGTTAAGCCTGGGGGACAAAAACTGATGATTCAACAGACCACCGGCCCCCATTATTTCTATCCCGTCATAGCCTGCCGCCTTTACATTCTTTGCCGCTTTTCGATACTCATCTACAACCTGCTCGATCTCCTCCCTTTCCATTTCGTGGGGGATCTCCCACGTCATCGGCGCAAGGTCCAACCTGACAGACGAAGGGCCCCAGGTTACACCGCCAAAAGGGCGCGTGTCAGCCAGCCGGCCAATCACGCCCAATTGACAAATCGCCCTGGCGCCGTGCTTATGGATCACGTCGGCACACTTTTTGAGGTCTGGAATCGTCCGCTCATCAGCAAGGTGACTCGGAGGCTTAGGGGTTTGGGTGCTCATCGGCCCAATCAGGTGGCAGCCGGTTATAATGGCTGCGGCACCACCCTTTGCCCTTGCTTCATAATAGGCGATCCCCTGATCGTTGACGCCGGCATTCAAGGGCAGAAGAAGAGTCGCATGGGCCGCAAAATATATCCTATTGCGCATTGTTATCGGACCCACCTTGACAGGACTGAGCATATCGCCGTACGCTTGTCCCATGAAATGCCTCTCTTTTTTTCCTGTAGTTTATATTCGTAAAATCCGCTGACTTATGAGACTCCGAACTAATCTTGATGCTGCCTCCTGTGGGCTTCCGCTGATGATAGCGCCTTCCTTTTCTTCAAGGCCGCCCGATTCAACCTGCATCAAGCGCGCCACTGCCGAAAGCCGGCTATCGGGGACAAAGATCCTCTTCGGCCTCGGACGCGAAAGTGAAACAACCTTTGTGATGGATCCTTTGGGGCCCACATCTTCCGGAGACAATCCCAGGCTTTTCATATCATACTGTTTGATTCCCGCTTTTTTGGCTCTCGAAATAGCCCGAATGCTCACATATCTGGGCTCGTTCAGTCCCGTTTCCACTGCAACAACCGTCGGGAGCGGGGCTTCCAGCACCTCTCTGTATCCTCCCCTCAATTTGCGGTGCACGATGACCTTTTCGTCGGAAGGAACCTCCACCCGAATGGCGGCGCTGATGATTGGAATGTCCAACATCTCAGCCAGACAATAGCCCACCTGACCGGCTTGGGTATCGGAGGCTTTGTTCCCGCAGAAAATAAGCCCATACTCCAGCGAGCGGATGGCACAGGCCAGCACGACTGCCGTCGCGTGGCTGTCTGAGCCGTCAAAGGCCGGATCGCATAGCAGTAGGGCTTGATCAACACCCATGGCAAGGCATCTATAAAGTTCTTCCGCCGCCGAATGAGGGCCCATCGATACGACAATAACCTCATGGGCTTTATCGTTTTCCCTGAGTTGTAATGCTTCCTCCACCGCCACCAGGTCGCACATATTAACAACCCGGGGCAGATCCGGGTCGTCGATAACGGTTTCTCCCGCTATTTCTGTGAGATATTCCGTTTCAACTAGCTGCTTTACGCATACCACGATATTCATTTTGCCTCTTTGGCCGCCTTTCGTTGACGGATTTCAGACGTTACGGCAGGTACGACTTGTAGAAGATCCCCAACAATGCCGATGTCTGCCTGCTTGAAGATCGGCGCATCGGGATTGGTATTAACCCTACAACGTCAGTTATTGTTCTTTGATAATTTACGCAGCCTCTTTTTCCGATGGGAAAGGTAGGCTCGATGATTTCTGTTTTGCACCCAGGCAATCTGTTCGAGCAGCGTGTCCAAA
>Ga0180009_10005077_pt1 | contig 14253 bp, 10 predicted proteins | sample OS_PC_MetaG_FD_123537 | JGI IMG/M metagenome (GOLD analysis project Ga0180009, IMG submission 123537) | Groundwater microbial communities from the Aspo Hard Rock Laboratory (HRL) deep subsurface site, Sweden - OS_PC_MetaG | ecosystem: Environmental > Aquatic > Deep subsurface > Groundwater...
ATCGAAACGCTGGCGCAGGCAGGCGCGTTCGATAGGCTGGAGCCGAGCCGGGCGACGGCGAAGGCCAATGCGGAGCAGATTATCGCGCTGGCGCAGCGAGTCAGTGCGGATGCGGCAGACGGGACATCGGATTTGTTCACGGCGCCGGGTTCGGCACCGGGCCTGATCCTGAAACAGGCGAAATCCTGGACCCCGCTTGAGCAGCTGGAAGCCGAGTTCGGAGCGGTCGGCTTCTATCTTTCCGGTCACCCGCTCGACAGCTATGAAAAGGTGCTCGCCAAGGTGGGTGGTACGACTTATGCCAATCTGCACTCCTACACGGAGCGGACGGGGGCGGGCGCGGGCAGAATTGGAGCGATCGTCGTGTCGGTGCGCGAGCGGCGTTCGGCGAAGGGCAACAAGTTCGCATTTGCGATGTTCTCCGATGCGACGGGGCAGTTCGAGGCGGTGTTGTTCTCCGATACGCTTTCAGCGGCTGGCGAACTTTTGACAGCCGGAACACCGGTGGTGCTGACGGTATCGACTGAGCGTGACGAAGAAGGCTCGATCAAGATGCGGGTCCAGGCCGTCGAGTCGCTCGATAAGGTCGCCGCCAACGTGGAGCGCGGTCTGCGGCTCGTTTGCGATCCGAAGGCGCTGGCTACGCGCGAAGAACTGTTCGAGGCGATGAAGGAGTATCTGGTGCCGCCGGTTGCCGGAACGCGTGGCGGGGACGTGCATCTGGTGTTGCCGCTTAAAGCGCGCGGTCGCGAATTGGAGCTGAAACTGCAAGGCCGGTTCGATGTGTCGCCGAACATGGCGGGCCGGCTGGCGACGGTGCCGGGGATCGCCGAAGTGGAGGAGATCTAGAGATTGTCTATTGGTTTGCGTTCCTGGGCTTTGATGTTGGTTGGTTTTTCGATTCTTGCGGCGTTTTCGGTTTATCGCTTCTTTCCGGCAAATCCATCGGTCAACGATGTTCTGAGCGATGGGTCGCGGCTGATCCTTGTCGAAACGGATTCGTTCGAGGTCAGCGCGGCGGTGATCTCGATGTTCGAACGTGACGGCGAAACAGGTGCTTGGCGGCTTGCCGGTGACAATGCGCCCGCGAGGGTCGGGCGTAACGGGCTCGGTTGGGGCCACACGTTCCGCCAGCTGGCCGAGGTCGGGGAGCCGATCAAGCAGGAGGGCGACAAGCGCGCACCTGCCGGTGTGTTCAAGCTGGGCAGGTCGTTCGGGCTGAACTCAGAAAAGCTTCCAGATTATATGCAACTTGAGGATGGGCAGCATTTCTGCGTCGACGCTGTCGCCTCCGAGAACTACAGCCAGATCGTGCCGGTGGACCACGTACCGGCAGGGACTAGCGGCGAACGCATGTGGGAGATCGGTCTCTACAAGCGTGGTATGGTCGTCGATTATCCCACAGACAGGGCGGCAAAATCCGGCTCGTGCATTTTTCTGCATGTCTGGCGAACGCCCCAGACGCCGACGGTGGGTTGTGTCGCTGCCGACGAGGAAACCGTTGCGCGATTGCAGAAATGGGTCAATGAAGCGTCCGCTGGCGCCTGGATCGCGATTGTGCCCAAGGGGGCGAGAGACCGGTTGCGGTTGAGGTTGGCCGAGTAGCCTTGCTATCCCCCTCAAACGCCTGTATATGGGCGCCTCATCCCACACGCGGATCGTTTTGGCGGAAGCGGATTAAAAGCCCCGTTTCAAGCCTCCGGTGAGTTTGGCCCTGCTGCAAGGGCCTTTCTTCATTGGTCCGCGGAGGTTCAACCGGAAATAAGGACGACTTCAAGATGGCTCTTCCCGTCTTCAATATGCGTCAGCTGTTGGAAGCTGGCGTGCACTTCGGTCACCAGGCCCACCGCTGGAACCCGAAAATGGCACCGTTCATCTTTGGTGCCCGCAACAACATCCACATCATCGACCTGACGCAGTCCGTGCCGCTGTTGCACCAGGCGCTCGTCAAGGTATCCGATACGGTTGCCGGCGGCGGCCGCGTGCTGTTCGTGGCAACCAAGCGCCAGGCGCAGGAAGGTGTTGCCGAAGCTGCCGGACGCTCGGCGCAGTACTTCATGAACCACCGCTGGCTCGGCGGCACACTGACCAACTGGAAGACGGTTTCCCAATCGATCCGGCGTCTTCGCCAGCTCGACGACATTCTTGAGAACCCGCATGGGCGGACCAAGAAGGAGATCCTCACCTTGCAGCGTGAGCGCGACAAGCTGCAGATGTCGCTGGGCGGCATCCGCGACATGGGCGGCACCCCCGATCTGCTGTTCGTGATCGATACGAACAAGGAGCAGATCGCGATCAAGGAAGCCCGCAAGCTGGGTATTCCGATTGTGGCGATCGTCGACACCAACTGCGATCCGGATGGCATCGACTTCCCGATCCCGGGCAACGACGACGCCGGCCGCGCGATCACGCTTTACTGCGACCTGATCGCACGTGCCGCGATCGACGGGATCGAGCGTTCGAGTGCTTCGTCCGGGGTCGATCTGGGCGCCTTGGAAACGCCGGTTGCCGAGGAGCTGCCCGCCGAGGTTGGCAAGTTCCAGGGCATCGAAGCGCCACGCGGAGAGCCCGATGACCTGAAGAGCATTCGCGGAGTTGACGCCAAGACGGAACTGTCGCTCAACGACCTGGGCGTGTTCCACTACTGGCAGATTGCGGATCTTGCTGCCGACGATGTGACGGCTCTCGAAGTGGCTCTCAAAGCCTCGGGCAGGGTCAGTTCGGAAAGCTGGGTCGATCAGGCGAAAAAGCTCGTGGCTCAATCGGCTGCCTGATAGCCGCATTTTTCGAGCTAATTCCGCTGGACGTTACCGGCGTCATATAATGTTCAAGCTGCGGGGCTAGAAGGCAGCCCGGCAGCGCTTGGAAAAAAAGAGAGAATGACATGACTGCGATTACCGCATCGCTCGTGAAGGAGCTGCGCGACAAGACCGGCGCCGGCATGATGGATTGCAAGAAGGCGCTGACCGAGAATGACGGCGATATGGAAGCCGCTATCGACTGGCTCAGGACCAAAGGTCTGTCCAAGGCCGCAAAAAAAGCCGACCGCGTGGCTGCGGAAGGACTTGTCGGGGCCAAGTCGGAAGGCACGTCCGGCGCGGTGGTGGAGATCAATTCGGAAACCGACTTCGTTGCACGAAACGAACAGTTCCAACAGATGGTCGGGGACGTCACTTCGCTTGCGCTCGCAGCAGGAGGCGATCTCGACAAGCTGCTTACGGCAAAAGTCCCCGGGAAATCGATGGGCGTTGCCGACTACGTGAAGGAAATGGTGGCGACGATCGGCGAGAACATGAATGTGCGGCGCACTGCTGCGCTGTCGGTCAAGGATGGCGTCGTTTCGGCCTACGTGCACAACAAAGCCGCTGATGACATGGGCAAAATCGGCGTGCTGGTTGCGCTTGAAAGCAGCGGAGACAAGGCCAAGCTCGGTGAATTCGGCCGTCAGCTGGCGATGCATGTCGCCGCCGCCAATCCGCTGGCGCTGACGCCGGAGGAACTCGACCAGGACGTGATCGAGCGGGAACGCGCGATCTACACGGAGCAGGCGATCGCTTCGGGCAAGCCGAAGGAGATCGCGGAGAAAATGGTCGAAGGAAAGCTGCGCAAGGAATTCTTCCAGCAGGTGGTCTTGCTGCAGCAGACTTTCGTGATCGACGGCAAGGCTACTGTTCAGCAGGCCGTCGAGGCGGCTGCGAAGTCGATCGGTGCGCCGGTCAAGGTCGCGGGCTTCGTCCGGTACGCGCTGGGCGAGGGTGTCGACAAGGGCGAGGAAGGCGATTTCGCGGCCGAAGTCGCGGCTGCTGCGGGAAAGAAGTAAATCCGTTCAGTTCGACTGATGCGGCAACGGCCGGCTGAATACAGCCGGCCGTTTTGCTATGTTACGTCAAGGTTGAAGAGGACTTCTAGCCGTTTGGACTTGTCTCCGGCGGCGAAGGGGCTACACCAGTGCGACTTGGGCGGCAGGCCCTGATTCCCGCCTTGGAACCAGAACGCGCGACGAGAGAGACGATGGCGACGATCAAATACAAACGGCTGCTTTTGAAGCTTTCCGGGGAAGCGCTGATGGGCGGCAAGGGTTATGGAATCGATACCGCGGTGGTTGCCAGGGTGGCTGAGGATATCAAGGCTGCGACCGCTGCGGGCTGCCAGATCGGCGCGGTGGTCGGCGGCGGGAATATCTTTCGGGGGCTGCAGGGTGCGGCGAGCGGAATGGACCGGGCAAACGCCGACTATATGGGCATGCTGGCGACGGTGATGAATGCGCTTTCCCTGCAAGGCGCGCTGGAGCAGATCGGCGTCGATGCCCGCGTATTGTCTGCCATTCCGATGCCGACTGTGTGCGAATCCTACATCCGGGCGCGGGCGCTGCGACATCTGGAGAAGGGCCGTGTGGTGATCTTCGCGGCTGGAACCGGCAACCCGTTTTTCACCACCGATACTGCCGCGACGCTGAGGGCGGTGGAGATGAACAGCGACGCGGTGGTGAAGGCGACGCAGGTCGACGGAGTTTATTCGGCGGACCCCAAGAAGGTGGCCGATGCGGTCCGATTCGAGCGCCTTTCATACGAAGAGGTGCTTGCCCGTGACCTCAGAGTGATGGACGGTGCGGCGATCGCGCTTGCCCGTGATAATGCACTTCCGGTAATTGTCTGTTCGATCGAAGAGCCAGGCAATCTGCTGAAGTTGTTGACTGGCGAAGCGCGCGCAACGGTGATTGGCGCCTGATTTGCGGGCCGGCGGGCTTTCGGCACACGGCGCCATGAGGCGGCATGCGGCGGCAGATGAACGGCTCGTCCGTGTGAGCCTTTGGGAACCAGGGAGACAGGAAAGATGGCGGACGGCTTCAACCTGAAAGAGCTTGAAGATCAAATGAAGGCGTCGCTCGATGCCTTGAAGCGGGAGTTGAGCGGACTGAGAACGGGGCGGGCAAGCACGCACCTGCTCGATCCCATCCAGGTGACGGTATACGGCTCGAAGATGCCGCTTTCCCAGGTCGGAACGGTGTCGGTGCCTGAACCTCGAACCATATCGATCCAGGTCTGGGACCGTTCGAATGTCTCGGCTGTCGAGAAGGCCATCCGCGAATCGAGCCTCGGCCTCAACCCGATCATCGACGGGCAGATGCTTCGCCTGCCGATACCGACACTTACCGCCGACCGGCGCAAGGAACTCGTCAAGGTTGCGCACGAGTACGCCGAGAAATCCAAGGTTTCTGTCCGTAACGTCCGCCGTGACGGGATGGATGCGTTGAAGAAATTGGAAAAATCTGGCGAAATCAGTGAAGATGAGCACCGCAAGAATTCCGGAAGTGTCCAGGAGTTGACCGACAAGTACGTAAAAGAAGTGGACAATGTGCTGGCAACGAAGGAGCAGGAAATCCAGACTGTCTAGACTTTCGGTCCGGCGCCGGCAACTCGTGGCTCGAAATCCATTCGCGCGTTCCCTGCAACCTCTTGAAGAAGCGCATCAGCTGCCTTGGTCAACCCATCGCCCTCACAACCCTGCCGTGACGCCAACGTCGCCCCGCTGCGCCATGTCGCGATCATCATGGACGGTAATGGCCGCTGGGCCAATCAGCGCGGTCTGCCGCGGACTATGGGCCACCGGGAAGGTGTCGAGGCGGTGCGACGGACGGTCAAGGCCGCGGTCGAACTCAAGATCGCATACCTCACGATCTACAGCTTTTCGTCGGAGAATTGGTCGCGTCCGCGAGATGAAATCGATTACCTGATGGGGCTTATGAAGCGGTTCATCCGGCGGGATCTGGCCGAACTGCACGAGGCCAACGTGCGTATCCTCACGATCGGAGAGCGTGAAGGTGTCGATCCGGAGTTGCTGGCCTTGATCGATGAAGCCAAGGACCTGACGGCTGACAATTCGCGGCTGACGCTGACGATTGCGTTCAACTACGGCGGCCGCAACGAGATCGCCAGAGCCGCGCGGCGCCTTGCTACCGAGGTTTCGCTTGGACGCCTTGAAGCTGCTGAAATCGATGCCAAGTTGTTAGGTCAGGCTCTCGACACAGCCGAAGTACCCGATCCCGATCTTTTGATCCGTACGAGCGGTGAAATGAGGTTATCGAACTTCCTGCTGTGGCAGGCTGCCTATGCGGAGTTCGTGTTCCTCGATGCCTACTGGCCGGATTTCGGCCGTGAGCACCTGGAGGCTGCGATTTCGGAATACTACGCGCGCGAGCGCCGTTGTGGCGGTCTGGTACAACGGTCTTCTGCATGAAAGGCCGCGATCGGTGACCATTGAAGTTGGGGGCAGGGGGACAAGGAAGATTGGCTGGTTCGACGAGCTGAAACTTCGGACGGCGTCGGCGGTGCTTCTTGCTGCCTGCGCGCTTGGCGCGTTGTTTGCCGGGGTGGAGGCGTTTGGCGCGCTGGTTGCCCTTGTGGCGCTGGTGATGTGCTGGGAATGGGGGCACATCGTCAGGCGCGGCGGCGGCAGGGACGTTTCGTTCGTGGTGCATGCCTTGGCGGTTCTGCTGGCAATCCTGGCGGTGATTGTTGCCAATCTGGACTGGTCGCTGGGGGTGCTTGCCGCCGGCGCGGTGACGCTACTCGTACTCAATTTCCAGAGCGGTCCGGGGGTTTCGGTCCTGGGTGTGATATATGTCGGGGTTCCGGCGGTGGCACTGGTCTGGCTGCGCGGGGCGGAACCGTTCGGGCTTACCGCGGTGCTGTTCATCTTTTCCGTCGTTTGGGCGAGCGATATCGGTGCATTCGCCGGTGGCCGGCTGATCGGCGGGGTCAAGCTCTATCCCAGCATATCGCCGAACAAGACCTGGGCCGGGCTCATCAGCGGCGTCATCGCGGCAAGCTGCGTTGCGGTGGTCTTTTGGGGCGTTGTCGCGGAAGTGCCGTTTGGCTATCTGGTGGGGTGCGCGGCAGTCTTGAGTGTTGCGGCGCAATTGGGGGATCTGGCGGAATCGGCGTTGAAGCGGCTGTTCCGGGTCAAGGATGCCAGCGATCTCATTCCTGGCCATGGCGGGTTCATGGACCGGCTGGACGGAGTGGTGACGGCCGCAACGCTCGGTGTGGCCATCGGACTGGCGATCAACGGGGCGGCGCCGGCTCGGGCATTGCTGTTCGGCGCCTAATGCATCCGCTGCCGTCCGCCCTTGCGGCGGAGTCCTTGGCTGCGCGGGAATAACTCGGATTGAAGGATGGTTTGATGGCTGCCGGCGCAGGCATGAGCGGTGTCGTTGATCTGGCTGGGCCCTCAGCATCGACGAAAACCGCCGAAGTTCGCCCGCAGCGGGTTACTGTTCTTGGCGCAACCGGTTCGATCGGTGCGAGTACGCTCGATCTCATCAGTCGAAGCGGCGGGGCGTTCGAGGTCTTCGCGGTTACCGCCAATGCCAACGTTGAGGGTTTGGCGGCTTGTGCGCGTGCAAGTGGCGCGAAGCGGGCGGTGATCGGCGAGGAAGCGCTTTATGCAGCGCTGAGGGACGCACTTGAGGGTAGCGGCATCGAGGCCGCCGCCGGTGAAGGCGCACTCATCGAGGCCGCATCGGTTCCCGTCGACTGCACGATAGCCGCGATCGTGGGGGCTGCGGGATTGAGGCCGGCCTTGGCGGCCGTCAGGACCGGGCGGCGTCTCGGCCTCGCCAACAAGGAATGCCTGGTTTCGGCCGGCGATATTTGCATGAACGAGGTCGAAAGCTCGGGCTGCGAGTTGATCCCGGTCGATAGCGAACATTCCGCAGCGTTCCAGGTGTTGCGCGGCACGCAGCCGGAGGCGATCGAGAAGATCATTCTGACCGCTTCGGGCGGGCCGTTCCGGGACTGGCCATTAGAGCGCATTGTGAACGCAACCCGGGAGGACGCGCTCAAGCATCCCAACTGGTCGATGGGGGCGAAAATCACCGTCGATTCGGCAACGATGATGAACAAGGGGCTGGAACTCATCGAGGCATTGCACCTGTTTCCGGTCACGACCGATCAGCTCGGCATGCTGGTGCACCGCCAATCCATCGTTCACTGTCTGGTTTCGTTCGTCGACGGATCGGTGTTGTCGCAAATGGCGGAGCCCGATATGCGCACGCCGATCGCGCTGGCCTTGTCGTGGCCGCGGAGAATGCCGGCGCCGACCAAGCGGCTCGATCTGACCCAGATCAGCCAATTATCCTTCGAACCTGCCGATGAAATACGTTTTCCTGCCATACGCATAGCGCGGGCGGCGATGGAGCGGGGCGGGTCGGCGCCGGCGGTGCTCAATGCGGCCAATGAGATTGCCGTGTCGGCTTTCCTTGACGGGCGGCTCAGGGTACCCGATATCGCCTCAATGGTAGAGGAAACGCTTGGACGTGCCGACAAAGGTGGTCTGCTGGGGGAAGCCGACAGTCTGGAGGGCATCCTGGGTTGCGATAGCGAAGCTCGCCGATTGTGCGAAGAACTTGTTTCCAGGAAGGGTTAGTGCTCCGCGTCCGAGGTCGGGTACCCAAACGCTTTCCTGGCAGCAGGTGGTAACCTGTTGGTTGCGTTCTGGATTCGCTTTCGATTGATGTACTTAGCTGGGTATCAAGCCTGAGACCCAGAGCGCTGGCTTAGCGAGGCAGATCGAACAACGGGGTTGAGAAACTCGTCAACCCGACAGGTTGCGGTCAACATAATGGCAGAGGCACGGTTTAAGACCGTGGTGAAAGGGAGGTTGCCCTGGCGCTGCGGTTGTGGATGGTTGGGCGGAATCGATCCGCTGATCCCGCCGGTCTGGCAGGGTCAGAGCTCGCTGACTGAAATTTCCGGGCTCCTGGCCCGTTGAATAAGGACCATTGTTGATGGAATTCATCACGTTATTTGCAAACAACCTGTCGTCTGCGGCGATCACCTTTCTGGGGTTCGTGTTCGCGCTGACGGTGGTGGTGTTCGTCCACGAAATGGGCCATTTCCTGGTTGCGCGCTGGTGCGGCGTGACGGTGACGACCTTTTCGATCGGGTTCGGCAGGGAAATATTCGCGTTCATGGACAAACACGGGACGCGTTGGCGCGTCGCGTGGATTCCGGCAGGCGGTTACGTGAAGTTCCTCGATGACGAAAACGCCGCGAGCGTGCCCGACCGGAGTGCCCTCGAGACGATGAGCGAGGAGCAGCGCAAGGGATCGTTCCAGTTGAAGCCCGTCTGGCAGCGGGCTGCCGTCGTGGTGGCGGGTCCGCTGGCGAATTTCATCCTGGCCATCGCGATTTTCGCTGGGTTCTTCTATGCGATGGGCGATAATCGGATCGAACCGCGCGCCGATTACATCGTGCCTGGAAGCCCGGCAGATACGGCCGGTTTCAAAGCGGGCGACAGGATTCTTGCAATCGGCGGCAAGGAGATCCGCGATTTCGCGCAAATCAATGAAATCGTTTGGACTAGCCCTGGGCGCAAGCTGGCGTTTCTGGTTGATCGCTCCGGCGAGGAAGTGGCGCTGACGGTGGAGCCGGTCCTGAAAGAGCGCAACGACTATATCTCGGGCAGGCACAAGCGTCCGACCATCGGCATCAACTTCGCTATCGAACCGGTGGTCGCTGGTGTGGTCGAAGGCGATCCGGCCGACCTGGCGGGGTTCCAGCCGGGTGACCGGGTGCTCCTGATGAATGGCCAGGATGTCAATGATTTCAACAAACTCCAAGAGATCGTCGGGAAGAGCGAAGGACGCGAGATCAAGGTCGTGTTGCAGCGCGGGGCGAGGGAAATACATCTCGTTGTGACGCCGAAGATGATGTTCCCCGGCGAGACGGCGGCCGATCCGGCGCCACGGCCGTTGATCGGTATCCATAGCGCCATGACACCGGTGCATTCACGCCATGTGGACGTCGGGATGATCGAGGCAGTGGGGCTGGGAACCGAGCGTACCTGGACGATTATCACCGGCACCTTGTCCTACATCGGCGACATCTTTGCCGGGCCCGGGGATTCCAGCCAGATCGGCGGCGTTGTGCGGATAGCGGACGCTGCGGGCAAGTTCGCGGCGCTGGGGTTCACCCAGCTGGTTCTGTTTACGGCCTTCATCTCGGTGAGTATCGGTCTTATCAACTTGTTTCCAATACCTATTCTCGATGGCGGTCACCTTATGTTCTACGCTTACGAAGCGCTTATGGGCCGACCGGCGAACGAGCAGGTGCAGGAGTTCGGATTCCGGGTTGGGTTGGTGTTAATCCTGATGCTGATGTTTTTTGGGTTGTACAACGACCTGGGCATCCTGGCGCGATGGTTTTCGTAGCCGGCGCAGAGACGAAAAAAGTTCCGTTGCGGCATCGCGGCAGAGGCATTTTTGATGGCCGGGGGTTGACGAGTTAACGGCTTGGAATTTGGGCAGGAATCGAGCATTGCGGGCTGTCTTTGGCAGGCCGCCTAGCGAATCAAAGTTAACAGGGGTCCGTCAAGGGTCGAATCAGGCCGGGTGACGCATTCTTGCCACTTCCACAGCGCTTGCTGAATCGTTAATAACTTGGGGGATTGGTGTGTCGATTGCCGGAGGGGTACGGTGTTGCACTGTACAGGCGATGGGCCCGCGAATGGAATTCGGGGAAAACCCGGTTACGACACGGGCCAACTGACTGCCGAGAGTTGGACCGTGAATTTTGGGGGATCGGCGGGATGAGGGCAGATCCGCGAATGTCAAAGCTTCGGATCAGGTTCGTGGGAGGCTTGAAGGCCGCCCTCATGCTCATTGTGGCGTCGTTTGTCACAGTGGCGTTTGATGCGGCCGTGGTTTCCGGACCTGCGCAAGCGCAGACGATCCGCGATATCCAAGTTTCCGGAAATCGCCGCGTCGAGCCGGAGACCGTTCGCACCTACCTTCAGTTGAAAGTCGGCGATGTCTACGATCCCGGCTTGGCGGACGCTTCGTTGCGGACGCTGTTCTCCACCGGGCTGTTCGCCGATGTGAGCATCGACGTGCAAGGGGCGGTGGTCACCGTCCATGTGGAAGAGAACCCGGTCATCAACCAGATCGCGTTCGAAGGCAATTACGAGGTCGACACCGATACGCTGGCCAGCGAAGTGCAGCTGAAGCCGCGTTCGGTGTTTACGCGCGCCCGCGTCCAGGCGGACGTGCAGCGCATTCTCGACGTCTATCAGCGCCAGGGGCGCTATGCGGCCTTGGTGGAGCCGAAGATCATCGAGCTCGAGCAGAACCGGGTGAACCTCGTGTTCGAAATCACCGAGGGTTCGGCGACCAAGGTCAAGGGCATCAATTTCATCGGCAACCGGGCGTTCACTGATTCGCAGCTGCGCGACATCATATCGACGACCCAGGCCGGTTGGTTCGACTTCCTCAAAGGTACCAGCGTCTACGATCCGGACCGGCTCAATCTCGACCGCGAACTGCTGCGCCAGTACTATATGAAGAACGGCTATGCCGACGCGCGCATCATCAACGCCAACGCCGAACTGGACCGCGATGGCTCCGGCTTCTTCATCACCTTCACGGTCGAAGAGGGCGAACAGTACGCGTTTGGCGCCATGAATATCGAAAGTTCCCTGCCTGAACTCGATAGCGGATCGCTGCGCGGGGACCTGCTGACCTATTCCGGCTCGATTTACGATGCTTTCCTGATCGACAAAACGGTCGAGCGCCTGACCCTGGCGGTTGCCGAACGCGGTTTTGCCTTCGCTCGGGTTCGGCCTCGCACCACGCCGGATTTCTATAGCCGGACGATCGCCATCAATTACGTGATCGATGAGGGTCCGCGGATCTATATCGAGCGCATCAATATCTACGGCAACGAACGTACAAAGGATTATGTCATCCGCCGCGAGTTCCGGCTTGCGGAAGGCGATGCCTTCAATCCGCTGCTGGTCGATCGGGCTGAGAAGCGCCTCAAGGGGCTCGGTTTCTTCAAGTCGGTGGAGATCAAGAAGCGTCCGGGGTCGGCGCAGGACCGCGTCATTCTGGACGTTGAGCTTGTCGAGCAGTCGACCGGTGAACTCTCGTTTGGTGCAGGCTTCTCCACCAGCGAGGGCGTCATTGGCGACGTTTCGATCTCCGAGCGCAACCTGCTTGGCAACGGTCAGTTCCTGCGGTTGCGCGTGGGTGGATCTTTTGAGCGAGCGCAGATCGACTTGAGCTTCACGGAGCCGCGCTTCCTCGACCGCAACCTGGCGGCCGGTTTCGATCTGTTCCACAAAGAGCTCGATCAGTCCGATACCTCTGGTTTCCGCAGCCGTAAGTCGGGCGGAACACTGCGGCTCGGGTTCCCGCTGGCGGAAGATCTCTGGGCACAGGCGAACTACACGCTGACCCGTGATGAAATCTTCGATGTCGATAATAACGCTTCGTTGGCAATTCGCGATGCCTGCGGTGACACCAATCTCAGTCCGCGCCTTCCAAGCGGACGGCCGGTAAATGATCCGTCGTGCGAAGACACCTCGTACTGGACATCGGCACTCGGCGGCAGCCTGGTCTATGATAAGCGCAATCATCCGTCGAACCCATCGAGCGGCTACTACCTGCAGGCTTCGGCTGATTTTGCCGGTGCCGGTGGTGATGTGCAGTACGTCCGCGTGCAGGGTGAAGGTCGCGCCTACTATCCGATAGCCGAGAAGATCACCCTGGTCGGGCGCGTTGTCGGCGGTCACATCGAAGGTTGGGGCGGGGATGATGTACGTATCCTCGACCTGTACTTCCGTGGCGGGGAAACGGTGCGTGGCTTTGACCAGGCCGGTTACGGACCGCGCGATGCGCGCACCGGTGACTCTCTTGGCGGCCAGACGTTCTGGGCGGCCACTGCGGAAGTGCGTTTCCCGATCCCATTCATTCCCGACGAACTTGGTATCTCGGGTGCGGTGTTCGCGGATGCCGGTTCGCTGTTCAATGCTTCAGAGCGGGCCAAGGCCGTCGTCGATGCCAACGATCTGCTGGATGACGAGACGGTGCGTTCGTCGGTTGGCGGCAGCATCCTTTGGAACTCGCCTGTGGGTCCGCTACGTGTCGACTTCGCTCACGCCTTGAGCAAGGAAAGCTACGACGAAGAACAGTTGTTCCGCTTCGGCGCCTCGACGAAGTTCTGAGAATTCCCATCGAGCCGGACTGTTACGATTTGACCGTTCGGCTCGATGTTTTGCATGCAACGGCACGATTGGCCGGATCGGCAGTTGGCATCCCGGTTTCCGGGGTTGCGGATTGTGCGCCGGCGTTGCCGGGTCGGCGACTTGATCTTCCTTCGGCGGCTCCCCTCGGATCGACTCGCTGGGTTGTGGAACAAAATTGCAGCCGTTCGGACTGAGCCGGCGCCGGGGATGTTTTATGGCTTGATCAATATGCGGCAAGCACATTTCTCCGCAGTGTTTGCGATTCGATGGCACTTAGCGGGTTGGGGGCGATATGATCGTCCGGTGCGGCCGTGGGTTGCCTGCTGGTCTCCAGATCACGGCATGATTTTTCCACGGGTTTCCGGTTGCGGTGCCTCGGGCCGGTGTTAAACACATAGCTACAAGCGACATGCGGCTGCCGTGGGGTTGACGCTGCGGAGCCGCTGCCAGTTCGTGATTGAAACTGCGACTTCGGATGCCGGTGGTTTGCGTGGATTGCGCGAGAGGCGGACACAAGCATGGATCAACCGAATTTCTTCGATTGTGAGGGACCTTTTACCCTCCAGGAGTTGGCTGTCGTAACGTGTTCAGAGGTCCCTGCGGAATTTGCCAGCCTCGCTGGCTTGCGGGAGATTTTCAACGTACGTCCGCTCAATGAAGCCGGCGGCAGCGATCTGTCTTTTTTCGACAACCGGAAATATCTGGCACAACTCGAATCGACCAGTGCCGGCGCCTGCTTGCTGCACAGTGCGTTTGCCGACCGGGTGCCTGCTGGCACCGTTCCGCTTTTGACGCCGAAGCCATATCGGGCATTCGCACTTGCATTGGCCAAATTCTATCCGCAGGCCAAGTGGCCGACAGTCGCGGAGGCGGGCGGGCCTGTCGGTGTGGATCCGACAGCGCAACTGGAAGAAGGCGTGGTGGTTGAGACCGGCGCCATCGTCGGACCGGAGGCCCAGATCGGTTCGGGCAGCAGGATCGCAGCTGGTGCCGTCATCGGGCGGCGGGTGAGGATCGGGCGGAACTGCTATGTGGGGGCATTGGCGTCGCTGCAGCATACGCTGATCGGTGACCGGGTCATCATTCACGCCGGCGCGCGCCTCGGGCAGGATGGATTTGGCTTTGCGATGGACCGGGAAGGGCATTTGAAGGTGCCGCAGATTGGCCGGGTCGTCGTGCAGAACGATGTCGAAATCGGGGCTAATTCAACGATCGACCGGGGCGCTC